>Ga0307511_10002233_pt1 | contig 20275 bp, 19 predicted proteins | sample 13_EM_MG_FD_200266 | JGI IMG/M metagenome (GOLD analysis project Ga0307511, IMG submission 200266) | Populus trichocarpa ectomycorrhiza microbial communities from riparian zone in the Pacific Northwest, United States - 13_EM | ecosystem: Host-associated > Plants > Roots > Unclassified | place...
GAATTCAGCGACTGCAATTACCCTATAGGCATTGCCGTTTTATAATATAGTAGCAAACCGTGAAGACTTCACTCTATGCCCATCCCCTGCTATCGGTCTCTACTAATATAACCGATCTTTACTTAGTTAGTGATAGTACATGTCATTCATGGGTGCCGATCGCTGCATAAAAAGGAGTGCACGGAAACTTTCCCCCAGGCACTGTATCTCTACTTACGGTGAGACATGCATATGAACTGAACCCCGTCGCTTGGTGGCGAGATTTCAATTATTTTGTATGAATGAACAGGGTCCGCTTGCTCTCGCCTTAAAGGTATGTCTAGTATGTCAAGATAGACTTCAAAAAGAACATGGGGTTCTATTAATCAATCACTTTCGGTTGGGGCAAACCTGTTTTTGTAGTTTTTATTTATTTATATAGTGCGTGGGTGAAAGTACCCATGTCCCTCCTTGCATAATACGTAGTGCCAGCCTGCGGCTGAGTACTATACGATAAGACTACAGCCTGGCGGTCAGCCCAGGGTGGTTGAGAGGTGCCCCAGGTTAGATGATTGGTTGGTTCCACCCTCACAGTCTACGGCCGTACGTCAAGGCCCATGTCGGCATTACAGGCAACGAAATGGCAGACTAGTTAGCTAAGGCTGGAATGGAGATAGCGCAACCGGAGTACCCCCAGATCACGGAGGGGGTTGAAGCAGGCTTGGAAGAAGCAGAGCAAGAGGGGAAGATAAAGGGAGCAAGGATCCATTGCAGGACCGGCAAAGGTAACCTACAGGCCTGGCGGACCAATCTGGACGATCCGGCGGACTCTGGCTGCAGGAAGTGTAGAAGATATGCCGAAACAGATAGGACGGGAGTGGGGAAGGTGGGAAGATATAGATGAGCGGGGCAGGTAGGCCAGGAAGGTGAATAATGGGATCGGGGCGATTTGATGGAAATATTTTTCTACAATTTGGACCTGCATTTGTTTACCTAGTTGTTTGTTTGTGCTTTGTCGTTACGAAGGGAGGGCCGGGAAGCGCAGTCTCATAGGCTTAGGCTGACTGGACGTACAGAGTCAAAAAAAACGTAGGCTTCTCAACTCATAAGTCCATGAACGAGGTTTGAAACTGTCACACTTTGGTATTTTGTGATCACTCTCATTGGCTAGCTACAATTGGCTACCTAAGGATGTACCCCTGCAAAATATCCCTGCTCGAGCGACATCTAGCGATATATTGAAAGTACAGTCTAACCTTGCTCTTGCTATAACGGAAGGCTAAAATTCACCGCAAGGGTTCTGGCATAGAAAATGGCGCTAGCCCCAGGGGGTGACCAGTCACGTGGTTCCTGAGAACCCCAATTTTGCCCTGAAATGGGGGTATTTCCAATCACATCCGGTATACCTAGGAGAAATTTGGTGTTACGAAATCCTGAAGGCACTGGTCCGTCCGGTATAGCAAGGGTGGACTGTAGTAATCAGAGGCTTACTGGCTAAATTGGGATCTATGGAAACTCCTATGCTTCTACACAGCTACCCTCACATCCGGCCAGGTTGCTCGCTCCGGAAGTGAGAGGGATACACGAAATGGAAAAGATGAGCGGTGGATGACTTTAGGACGGTATTTGAAACCTGAATAGTTTACTCTCCACCATTAGTGTCCGCACTACACCTTCAGTCGCTCAACGAGGAGTTTGCAAGGTTGCTTCTACTCCGTGGGGTAAATTGTGAGAGGGCAGGAACAAGAGAAGAGCCCTTCACCTTTTTTTTTAATTTTTAATCTTTAATACTTCGGTACTCATATTCAAACTTTCTCGTCAATGATGAGGGATTATCTCATGAGTGACTGCATCTCCGGACTGTTTGTGTTGTCCGGTAAATGCTCCTGCCGCACTCCGTCCCCGCCACTATATACTGCTTCAAAATTAAAATAATTTGACAAAGCCAATGCAGAAATATTTACAATAAATGAGAGGGCCGGGAGAAGGTCTCGCTCACATGGCCACAAAATCTGCCATTGTCTCACCACTCCGGGACTTCAAAGTTCTTCTCCCACTGCCTGCCTTTTCCATCTCCAGCCAGCCGGCGCTCCAGAGGCCTTCTGTAGGGTGATTTCCGGGTGGGGTAGGTGGGGTTGGTATCAGCCATCCTTGTCATGGTATTGGTATTATCGGTGCTGGAGATGGAGGGAGTGGTGGTGGTGATGCTCATTGGAAGGTCTTCCACTGTCGCCGACTGTAGTGAAATGAAGGCAGATGTAGGAAGAGGCGGATCTTGTGGCATTTGGACGATTCTTCTACAACCAGTCTGTACCCGGATCGCAGAATGCTTTATGACCTGCGCTTGGAGGATGGCTTCTCCACCAGCAGTGTCGGGACTATACCTGCAGTCAGTCAATGAAGACGTTGCAAAGTCGCTCCTCCTGTGGATGAATCGCAAAGGGGAGCAAATGAAAAATTCAGAGACCATTTGAGGAGGTTGGGAGGGAGGGGCTATTGTGTGGGAGGAACACCATAAGCATGAGGTTAAGAGCAGAGAGGAGGTGGAGAAAGCGAAGGGTGTCGGTGAGGACCTTTCGGAGGGGAGGGAGCAAAGGTAGTCGAGGAGGGGAATACTTCCTTTTTCGTCATTTTGGAGGTAACCCCTTCTGCCATCAACACATTGCTATTGGAACAATCTTGGCTCGGCATGTTGACAACGGATCAGGCTCGATGGCCCACTGGCTGTACGGATGGATATACACGTAGGACCGATTATTTGGAGGACAAAATCATGCAGCAACCAGTAGAATACAACTTATAGATGACGATATGAAATGACATTTTTCTACACTTTTGTTACCCCAGTGTGGGATTTCTAGTGGCGGGTTGGTTGTATTACAATCCTAGGGATTTCTCAGACATTCACCAAGCAATAGGTGCGTTTTGTCCCAACGAGATGATAAAGGAAGGATAGGACACTAGAACCATAGCATTAAGACTATAGCGATCTCTAACTAGCCCTGACATTGAATATATCTCTCTATCTCTTTCTCTCAAAGATTCCTCCGCTCATAACCTCGTAATTTTACAGGTTCCACTTGATCTAGCAAAATGATATAAAGATATGGATGATACCCTTGTATGGGGGATATCAAGGCACAACAAGAGCCAAAGTTGGTCTTTGAACTTGGAGAAGGGTACATGACTACAATTGTCAATCGGAAAACCAAAACTAAACAAACTCGCAATGACCCTAAGAACCCACGCACTCTGCATTCTTTGCACTAAGGACTCTTTTGATGAACTATTCATACTGGCTTAAATGTATGGTTCGTACTTGCATGAAATTCTGCCGAGTTTGTAAAGGGGCAAGGCCTGTGGACTATGGAATGGGCTCCAGGGATTGCGCTCGTGGCTATGGTTATGGCAAGAGAGGAACGTTGTGCTTAGATATAGATACAAGACATTACGTGAAGAAGAGAAGGAAATAACCGCGAACAGGAAGACAGCGGTCTTTTATAGACACTCCTTCTTCACAACAACCTCGACATAGATATACAATAACAACTAGGAAAACTCTGCAAGACCGATACCCGTGATACCGGCATCCCTTATTCCGCGCACTAGTCTCCACATTGCCGATACCCACATCCCGTGGGTCCACCTTGCCGATAACCATATTCCGTGTCCTGCGCTACCGGCGCAGGACGTTGTAAGAGTAGTTTGGGTAGCGCCGTGACAGAGTTACCCTGAACCCGCTTATACGGTTATTTCCTATGTCCAGCTGTTCTTACCTCCTTGTTCTAGGTTACTTCCTTAACTCCACTCAGCTGTTTAGCCGTCTACTATTCTACATCGCGTCCGCCAACTTTGTCTTTAATTCCCATTGGCTGGTTGTTAACATCCCTGACCGCCATTACCCTCACAACTAAACACTCTGGTTTTCCTACATTCTTGCTTCTATTTTGTTAATACAAGCAAGTCTTCACACAACGCCCACTGAGCACATTACCATCTGCTCTGTAGACTACTTTATTCCTTCTATTGCAACGTCCCCTCTCCTCAAGCATCCTCTGCTCATAGACCTACTGCGCTCAGATCCACACGCTCCACTACTTGCGCTGCCTATTGCACAGTTCCGCTCCCTAACGGGTATCCCATATACTTTGCTAATTATATATTGCAAGAATGCACGCGATTCGTTTGCCAGACTGGGGCTATATATTGATATAAAACCGGAGATTATACTTGTCTCCTTGGTCTTCAAAGAAAACAATTGTAATTCCCGATAGCACATACCCCGCATTGTAGTCCCAATGTGGTGCGTTATTAGTAGGCCCTATATGTCATGGAAAGAGCGCCAATGCATGCATAATGTGACACGAGGTACTGGTACGATTCAATACAGTATTCTCCCGTTACAAACATAGGGTCCGTACTGGAGGTGGTATGAATATGAATGGTCTTATATTGCGAGTAACTGCGTACTGTATCCTGAATGCGAGTACACTCCCAGAGAACTACCTATTACCTATTAGTTGGGTGGTGCCCTAAACCAAATGTACTTCTAATGCTCCACGGATCTGGGAGTAGCAATTACTATTCATATCCACAATACTCTGACTATCCTTGCTTTTATCATAACTCTTAAATCTACCCCCTAATAGAATATCCCTTGTGAGAAGAATATTGTTAGGCAGCGGAGGTGGTGCTAGGCAGCGCAGCAGGTGTCCTAGATGATTCACTCGGTGGAATTGGCTTATAGTTAAAGGGGGAGACAACGTAAATGGTAAGATACGGTGGTTCTAATTCTAGAAGCCCTATGTGAAGACTTGCTTGTATTAAGAGAAAGCAGGGAAAACCAGAGTGTCTATACCATTCGCCACCTGGGGGGACCTCGACCACCCAAGATGGGTACAAGGGGAGGGAGAGCAGGAACCGTGGGATGCAGTAGAAAACTTCTTTAGGCACATTCATCGAGAGATTTCCGCAAGAGACAGATAGATAGATTTTTCCTTCCAAAGGAGTCAGTGGATTTCATATACGGTCATTGATCTCGCGCACACATGCATATAGACACCGGCACGCCCTAATTAACCCCCGCTGGGCCCCCCGCCGGGGCCGCATATGAGTACTGAGTATTTTTTTTAAAAAAAAAAACCAGAGTGCATATATAAGGGGGATTGAGGGTAATAGCGTACAGGGATGTTGTTAAACAACCAATGGCCGCTATAAACCATAGAAAAGGAAACAAACAGGAAGCGGACATATACGGACGCAATGGAAATATACATATTGCAAGCTGGCTGCAGAAGATAACATCGTGATGAAGGATAACTATATCATGACATCCAGAAAAAGCCGTAGATCGGAGCGGAGGCTAGACCGAGCACTCCAGGGTAACTCGGGTATACCGGATGTGCTTTCCAACACCCCCTCTCGTGGTTCTAGTACAACACTCGAATATCGTACGATGTGTTGGTATCAATTGTTAGCACTTGGGATTTGTAGTTGGGATTGTGTAGAAATGTCTAGCGTTATAGTTGTTTTCATTAAGGATTGTCGTCAATAAAACAAGACAGCGGTATAGGTGCTCTGGCCCAGTCGTGAACCATTTATTTTCGTGAAGAGCTCGGTTGATTCATGAGTAGACCAGTCCATTAATGACTGGCCCTATACAAAATGGCCAGTAGAGGTACATAAGATGTAGTATAGCCATTTACGGCCGAAGTACGAATCAACTTTGATAGACAACCTAGAGGTACCAGCCGAGTTCACAATTTTGGTGGAAAACGTCGAATTATAAATGCTCTTGCGCACACCTAAATTGAAGCAGTCTAGCATATACTTAGTATATGCGTTGCCGGTCATATGCCTCATAGGCAACATTGTTGGTAACAATTACGGCATTCCACACTCAAATAAGCTATGCAGGGCATTGTATGAGTAACAGCAAAGGTACAATGCATCACCACCTATCTGATATCAATAGCACTGTCACTACCTACCACGTTGACGCTGCCCCTGATTCGAGGAATGCCAGCTAGTGGGTGTGCATAGGCTGTGCATATGCCAAGTTTTTGCGCGCCAAGCCCGTTTTCCCAAAGTAGAAAGGGGAAATGACTGTTGTTCTGCGCCTCCGTAGAGTTGCTCTTTTATTTTCGGACGTGATTGTAGCTAATAGACTAGTACATATAGTTATGAAAAGTTCCCGTTATGACTAGGTAGGCTAGAACATACGACAAAATGCCAACTATAACCAGCAATATTCACTGTACTCAGTCCCTCCTACTGTTGGACACAAACATGATCACTGGGTGCTAGGTACCGATGGTATACTGTACGCTCACACTTACATGCAAGATTATACACTTTTGTCTGACATACCTGGTAAAAGGCTAATTCTCAAGCTGAACTTTGGTACTATCTGCGCGTGGATCCACATATGGACCACCTAGATATTGATGGACTAAACATTGTATGGTGGAAAGTATTTTGGGGGCATGCGGGGAGCAATGAGGGAGTGAGGGGAGTGACTACAGCCTCTTGGGCACTATCCGCTGTAAATTTGCCTGAATTCTGACTTCCCCTCCAAAGTTTCCTCCCCCAGCTTAAGAGTTCGGGTGTTATAAATTCGCGAAAACAGAACTAGGTATGAGAGCTGGCGCGAGTCAATACTACTACCTAATATCAACAGTGAGAAACCGCTAAGAATATATATTTCACGTACAAAGAAAGGATACAAAAACGTAGATATAGCACACCCCTATAAAATTATCTGACAGGCTTGATCAAGTCAACTTCGTATTCAATTACAAATTACAAAACAGAAATCTGTTGCACCCAATGGAATCTGGAAGTGGGCGGTCCCGCAGGCCTAGGAGTATCACCAGATCTTCTACTCGTGAGTGTGACCTTTTTTTATTTTTATTTTTTATATATTCAGTACTCATATGCGAGCCTAATAGGGTCCCCATGATGAGCCTCCCGGAAACTCGGGAGGATTCAAGGGTGCCAAGTTAATCTGGCCGCCCACGCAATCTAAATACAAACATCGGGACCATAATAACAACGAGAAATAACAAGGTGGTCTTCTGCTGTAGGAAAAAGGGTCGTAAAGTAGGTCAAAGAAAGCTTCAATCGTGTCCCAGGGGCTATCATCTCCTTCGTCCTTCCTCCAGTTCTGTGCGTCCAGTTCTTCCCAGCTCTTCCGAAGCCCAATCAGATCCTGTCTCTCAGCCCAGTACCTGGGACAGTCGTGAGCCGTGACCAGTACTACCCGGATTGCCTACAGTACCGGCTCAGCAATCCTAGGCCTGGCAACCCTCGCCGTCAGCAGCTCTACGACAGATATGCGACCAGATCTGCGCGCTACGTCAAGCGCAGTCCTTCCCTCATTTGATTTCTGATCGATGCTCGCACCATTCTCAAGCAGCAATTGGACCACTTGGTCATGGCCACGCTTGGCTGCATGATGAAGCACAGTCTCACCCCACTTGTTCGGGAGATGTATTGTCGCGTGTCTGTCTAGGAGAACTCTGACAAGCTCCATAGAACCAATGCTAGCTGCTAGGGAAAGTGCAGTGTCGCCATCGCGGTTTATGGCATCAATGCTTATCCCACGGCCCAACAGCAATTTCACGACCTCGATATGGCTATTTTCGACTGCCATATGAAGTGCAGTACAGCCGTTTACGTTTGCGGCATCAACGTTTGCGCCCCTGTCCAGCAGCACTTTGACAACCTCGAGCTGGCCACTTGCCGCTGCCTCGTGAAGTGCAGTTAAATCGTATACAGCTGTGGCATGAATCTTTGCACCGATGTCAAGGAGCACTTTAACGACCTCAACATGGCCCTTGTCGGCTGCCCGATGAAGTGGGGTCCAGTCGCCGATGTCGCTTGTGACATTTATGTTTGCGCCCCTGTTGAGTAGCACTTTCACGACCTCGATCTGGGCATTGTCGGTTGCCCAATGAAGCGCAGTCCGAATCCGGTTGTCTAAGTTATCAATCGCTGCGCTCATGTCTAGCAGCACTTTCACTACCTCGATCTGGCCCTTTCCGGCTGCTCTATAAAGTACGTCGGAACCATCCGCGCCTGTGGCATGAATCCTGGCACCCCTCTCTAGGAGCACTTTCACGACCTCAATATAGCCCCTGTCGGCCGCCAAATCAAGTGCGGTCCAACTGCCGTTAGTCATGGCATCTATGCTTGCACCCCTTCCCAGTAGCACTTGTACGATCTCGACATGTCCTCTAGCTGCTGCCCAATGAAGAGCGGTCCAATTTCCGTTGCTGATAATATCTATGCTTGCGCCTCTGCATAGCAGCTCCTTCACAACCTCGATATGGCCCCTGTCAGCTGCCAAATGAAGTGCAGTCCGATTGGTGTTGTCGAAACCATCAAGAGTTGCGCCCCTGTCCAACAGCACTGTTACAGCCCCGGTTTGGCCCTTTACAGCAGCCCAATGAAGTGCGGTCCAATTACAATTTCCCCTGCCCATGGCCTGCGCATCAGCGATTGCACCCCTGTCCAACAGCAATTTCACGATCTCGATATGGACTCTGTCAGTTGCGCATGCCGAATGAAGTGCGGTCCAATGTCCGTTAACGTTGCCCATGGCACCGATGGTTGCGCCCCTGTCCAACAATACTGTCACAAGCTCGAGGTAGCCCCTGTCTGCTGCCCAATGAAGTGCAGTCAAACCGGCCAGAGTTGCGGCATCAATGCTAGCGCCACGGTTCAGCAGCAACTTTACAACCTCGATCTTTTGGGCTGATACGGCCATGTGAAGTGCAGTCCAACCTTTTACGTTCCTGGCGTCTATGCTTGCACGTCTATCCAGCAGAACGTCCACAATCCCGAGATGGCCCTTTATAGCTGCCCAATGAAGTACGGTCAGATTGCTGTTGTCGAAGGCATCAACAGCTGCGTGTCTGTCTAGCAGCACTGTCACAACCTCGATATGGCCCCTATCAGCTGCCCAATGGAGTGCGGTCCTGTTTTTGTGGTCTACGGCATCAATGGTTGCACCACACCCAAGCAGCACTTTAACGACCCCAGTATGACCCTTTTCAGCTCCACAATGGAGAGCAGTCACACCGACCGCGGTTGTGGCATCAATGCTTGCTCCCCCGCGAAGTAGCACTGTTGCAACGTTAGTATGGCCGCTGGCAGCTGCCTGATGAAGTGCGGTAAAGCCGTCCGTGTCCCTGGCATTACTGCTTGCCCCCCTGTCCAGTAGTACTTTTACGACCTCGGTATGGCCATTACAGACAGCGATGTGAAGTACCAATGGGGCCGAACCGTATCTTCCTGTGACATGAATGCTTGCGCCCTTGTCCAGCAACACTTTCACGACCCCGAGGTGGCCATTTTCAGTTGCAATATGAAGTGCAGTTCTACCTTTTGCGTCTGTTGCATCTAGGGTTGCACCGCTGTCCAGTAGCACTTTTATAACCTCGTGGCCCTCTGCAGCTGCCTTATGAAGTGCAGTACAACCGTTTACGTTTGCGGCATCGACGTTTGCGCCCCTGTCCAGCAATACTTTGACAACCTCGGAATGGCCATTCATAGCTGCGCAATACAGTGCAGTCCAGCCACCGTAGGTCATGGCATCGATGCTCGCACCCCTGCCCAGCAGCACGTTCACCAGGTCGGTACGGCCATCCTTTGCTGCGCAATGAAGTGCAGTCCAATTGGTGTGGGTCGTGGCATTGAGGCTTGCGCCCCGGTCCAACAACACTTTGGCAACCTCGGTTTGGCCCCTTTCAGCTGCGTAATGCAGTGCAGTCGAATAACTATCACTCGATGTGGCGTCAATGGTTGCACCCCTGTCTAGCAGCACTTTTACGACCTCGATGTGGCCCCTGTCAGCTGCAAAATGAAGTGCGGTCTTATGGTGGTTGCCGAAGGCATCAATAGTTGCGCCCATGTCCAAAAGTACCTTCACGGCCTCGATGTAGCCCCATTTAACTGCCCAATGGAATATGGTCGAAGGTTTGCCGCTGTCTAATGCACCAAGAGTTGCGCCCCTGTCTCGCAGGAATTTCACCACCTCAATATAACCCTTTTTTGCTGCCAAGTGAAGTGCTGTTGAACCGTCCTTGTCCCTAGCATTAATGCCTGCACCCCTCTGCAGTAGTATTTTTACGACTTCGATATGGCCATTATCGGCTGCTATATTAAGTACTAATGGGGTCGTCCCGTGCCCGCATAGAGGATAAATGCTTGCGCCCTTGTCTAGCAGCACTCTCACAACTTCGACATGACCTTTCAAAGCTGCCGAATGAAGTGCGGTTAGTTTACTGCTGTCAATCGCATCAATAGTCGCACCCCTGTCTAGCAGCACCTTCACGACCTCAGAATGACCCCTGTCAGCTGCTTCATGAAGTGCGGTCCTGTTTTTGTTGTCTAAGGCATCAATCGTTGCGCCCCTGTCCAACAGCCATTTTATAACTTCAGCATGCCCATCTTCTGCTGCATGGTGGAGCCCGGTCGATTTTTGGTTCGTCTGCGGCTCCGGAACTTTGTCACCGACGTTGAGGTTGTCGCCGAAGCCCAGTTCGCTGGCGCTGTGACATAATTTGAATATCTCTTCTTTGTTAGCATTAAGCATCTCCGCCGTTACACCATTGCTATACAGCTCCCTACGCAGCTCCTTCCATGCTTCCTTCTGGCCTATGCTGAGGGCGAATGAGGCAATTGAGTGCACAGATGCAACTGATCCTGTGCGCCGGAGACCAGTAGTTGTAGCTTGAAGAAGCTGGTCGAGCTGCGTCTGGATACCCACGAGCTGGGCATTCTGTTGAGCATTTTGTTGCATTGACTGAGCACTCTGCTTTGCAAGTTGGCAGCTGAATATTCACCCGAATGGAAATGTTAGTAAACCCCAAGCAGGCATAGAAGTAATTTCGGATATTAAAAATCAGCTCAGGTAAAGAGGGAAAAAACGCACTTCGCAAGACTCGCGTTGAACGAGGTAAGAAGGGTAACATTCAATAGAAGTTTGTCCCTCAGCCCAGCTAAATCCTCCTGTCCCCATCTCAATTTATCAATAGGATTCCGGCGGTTTGACGCCAAACTCCGGTATGTATTTAGAAGATCATGCAGTTCCTTCACGACAGTTTGTAACCCGTTGTACAGTATCTTCAGATCATTTTTATCCTTCGCGCTTAAGGTTACAACACCTCCGGAACCTGGTAGTGTACCCACATCCGCCGTTTTACCAGATCCCGAAATACCTAGCTGATCTTCAACTTTCCTAACGACGACATGTAGGGATAAAATCTCTTGCGAAAAATTCCGGAATTGCTCTGGGGCACCTGCGTATGCAGAATAGACGTTCCACACCAAGGTACCAATTGCTAGGATATCACCGGCTCCGAAGCCAAAGGACATTGCGGCATATTCGATGTCGATAAACAAGGGGCCTCGTATTCTGGGTACTATCCTGTCGCACCACCGGGGATAGGGAATTTTGAACTTCAAGTGCTGGTCGTATGTAACTCTGTGACAAAGGCGGGGAATGTCAGCGAGGCTGATCGTGGGTAAGATCGAGTGGACTTGTTATGTGTACGCACGACCCGTTGGCATGCACTTGCAGAGCTGAGAACTGGTGTTACACAAGAATTTGTCTAGTAATTTGTCGTCACTATGCACGCCACACATGCTGACACTGTAGGTATTGGTAGATAACGGCAACAAGGTTGCAAACCAATGAAATAGATTCCGATGCAACTCCCTAGTGATTGATACAGTACTCCACATCGCTTTCTTTTTCATCCCTTTCTCGTTCTGTAGTTTTTCTTTCTTCCTCTCCTTGAACCGACCGTGGTCTTTCTCGCTCCTGAATGGTTTGCTTTCTACAAGGGGGATTTGGACTTCCTTTCTGTTTTTTACCGCCGGGCAGGGGGAAGTAGGGGCGACAACTTACGCGGGGTCTCGGGAACGATCCGGCTATGCGGCGTAGTTACAATCATTGCTTAGTTTAATCGAGGGACCGGTCAATCGGGGTGTGTTGGTATTTTCACTTGGTTGGGAGGTCCGTTTAGGGGTATTTGGGAGGTAAACTGCGAGCACCTACTGCCGTAAGAAGGGGGGAGGTTCATGGCGGAGAGGCTGTATTCTAAGATGTGTGCCTTCAAACGCACTGCCCCTTAGTATGGACAGGTTTAGACCGAGAGTGGTCTATTTCTAGGAGTATATTTGTGGGGTATTTTTCATTTGGCCTGGGCCGTGGTTAATTCCGCACCAAGTCGTGGGGACATCACTGTGGATTGGAGTTAGACTGGTGGATAGTTAGGTTTGGAAATAAAAGCCCGGTAGCCCCCGAGATTTAATCGAAAAAGGCAAAGCTGAGAGTAGTGGCAGAGAGGGAATTTGAAATATCCATCGGGGGCTTACGAGTATATTCCGACCAAATGGACTCTCTTATAACAAAATCGGTTTCTATACAGCTGCGTGGGTGGGTCACATGGACCACAAGCTGTGGATGGTAAAGTGATAGTTGGAACAGGTTTGCGGAATTCTAGTAATAAAAGGCTGGAGTGACCTTCTTCTGAAAATCACCCGGTGTACGGTCGTTTCGGAGACTTGATGCCAGGACACGGCGGAGCCCTGCGCCAGTATGGCAATGAGCATTACACAAACGCCCTTCTTTTTTTCATTGGTGTCTCATCATTGATCAGAGTTAGTACCTGGCCATGTTCAGCCTCGCTATGCTCCCCCTTCATCCCCGCCATACCTAGTCTTGCCATATCTGCCATATTGAATCCTGGCAGGTCTAATGCCGCCATGCTCCACAAAGTCTCACTCCTGCCATGCTCAATCAACAACACAAACTGCATGTATATGTCAGGGCCCTTGCGGAATCTAGAATAGGATATATATATGCACTCTGGACATATCTATGAAGGCAGGTTGAGAGGAAATCGAGTCTATTGTTTTATACATAAGATATATACATAAGAAAAGTTCAATCTTCCACGTGCTCAATTCTCTTGCGCTGAATTAGTACATGGATAATGCGCTGCGTCTGTATGGCAATGAGCGGTACACAAACGCCCTTCTTATTATCATTGGCAGCGACGGCCTGCACATTGGCCTTTGCATTTGCAATGGACCAGAGATCCCACATATGTATATTCTGAAGTAGAGCCCCTAGTTGTACACGAAGTACGCCTGACCATGCCACATTATCCGCTGAGCTTTGATCGCTGGAAGTAATACTGGGAAAACGTTAGCTGTGCCTGAGAAAATTGGTTCCTTATCCACTGGGTATTCATCTATACCTAGTAATTGCTGCCTCATTGCTTCCTCGACCATCGGGTATTTATATACTTACTAATGCTTATTGAATTTGCTGCCACATTCAGGGTCCTGAGAAAGATGTTGGTGCCGCCGGCAACATCAGTTCCCCACAGGTTAAATCCCCTGGGTATTTACCTATATCGAGCGATTTGTTGTCAGATACAATGAGTCCTGGGAGAGATGCTAGCTATGCTTGTCGAAATTGCTTTCACTCACTAAGTATATACCTTGCTGCTGAGTTAGGGAGAGAGCTAGTTTGTGAATCGCTAGGACTACAGAAGAAGTCGCTGGATGGCGTGGGCGAAGAAGAGGTATCACCAACTTCGGAATATTGTACAAGCTGCACTTCGAAACTGAATCAAGTCACTACGGAAACGTACGTTTTCTCCTGCTTTGTGGCTTTCGCCCTGTGTCTCGTAGGCCTGCGCACAGAGGGTATATTTTTGTAGTGGTCTGAGTTTTGAAGATGGCCAATAAGAGGGGTGGCCAAAAAACCCTAGTTCGAGTCACAGCCGCCCCGCCAAGTTATGTATTTCCTTTGTTGGAGTTAAGTGATTTACCCCTGATTACGGGTTATGTAATCCGCTGCGGATAGGACTCTTTGTAGCATACCACAAAGTTATCGTAGCGTAATAAAACAATCAGCCACCAAGAAATGCCATGCTTTACTGGTATCTACAGTACATACAGTGCGTGGGGGAAAGTATCCGCGACCCACCTGCATAATCTGAGCGTGAGACATACAGCTGTGCTAAGAAAATGACCAGCCAATCGCTGCATAAAAAGGAGGGTTTCCCCCAGGCATTGTACATACATGCTGTAGGTTGCATGTGCAGTATGTGCCTTCAACTCTCTAAATGTTAGCATGCCTTGAATACCCGATTGATTAAGCATGCTAGAGACAGAGGGTGAAAATGCTTATGCGACATAGCACGAGAGGAAACATAGAAACGATAGAGAAGTTGTAGTTGAGGCACTCTCGACTCGTGAATAAAATTCAAGGCTAGAGGTATAGCTATGATCACAGAGTTACAAAGATCTCATATCCTTCATCAATCGGTTTGTTTGCCATCTTAAGTGTATGTACACTTCTTCCGGAAAGCTGTACCATCATCGATCCCTAAATTTATCGCGAATGACAGATTCCGAAACTGTGTTGCAAGCATCGATACACCTGGTTCTAGCTTATCAGACTATTTTTATTGGTGAAGTTGACAAAAAAAAAAAAGACCGCACTCCATTGGGCAGCTGCCCGTGGCCTTACTGGCGTCGTGAAGGCCCTGCTGACTCGCGGTACCCCCATTGATTCCTTAGACAACTTCAAGCGGACCGCACTCTATTCAGCTGCCAAAGGCCATACCGGCGTCGTAGAGCAACTGTTGGCCTGGGGCGCAAGCCCGAATGCCTTTGGTATCGCCAATTCGACCGCACTTCATCAGGCAGCTGCCATGGGCCATATTGAGGTCGTGAGAGTGCTGTTAAGCAGGGGCGCAACTTCGACTGCCTCTGACAATCCCAAGTCGACCGCACTTGATTTGGCAGCTAACCGGGGTCATATCGATGTCGCAGAAGTGCTGATCGACAGAGTCACAACTTTTGGTGGCTTCGACACCTCTAGATATTCGACCAAGCTTCATTGGGGAGCTGACAGTGACCATATCGGCCTCGTGAAAGCGATGTTGGTCAGGGGTGCTGGGGTGGGTATTATAAACGCATACGGTCGGACTGCACTGCATATCGCAGCCGACAAGGACCGCTGCGAGGTTGTGAAAGTGCTACTGGACAGGGGCGCAAACATCGACGCCAAGGATGACAATGGCAATACAGCACTTGACCTAGCAATCAGGTTTCGTGAGAGATTCGTGGTGGGGCTTCTGCTACAGTGGTCGTGAAGCCAGTAAGGTAACATCGAAGGTATGGGTTTTGACAGGTTCTTCAGGGTGAGTTAATACTGCTCGCCGGTTACAATTTGCTTATACCCCGGGGGGCGGTCAGCCTCCGGAGTTTCGTTTGGTTCTCATGCAACACCTTTCTCATTTGTGTAGGTCATATGAGGTCTCGATCAAGCCTGTCAGATAAAGTTATGGGATTGCTTTACGTATCCGCCTCTGTTCCCTCTCTCTAATTTATAGTCATGTTTTTTTTTTTTTTCAAACTTCTAGACTGCCGATCCAGAGGTCTCGGAAGGCCAACGGCCTCTCGCTCTCGGAGTAAGACTCGCCGTCCGTCAGTCATCCCGTTCTTTAGTTATTTTACTGAACCAGTACTCATATTGATACTACGTTTATGATGAGGGTACGAATCCCCGGGTGTCAGTCATCCCTTGGCATACTATACAGGGTGGGTTAACTTCCAGCAGCACTAGAGTACCCACCGTCTCATATACGCCGCAGAATGCTGCATGCTTAGTCTTTGCAGGTGGGACCTGAATCCAAACCCCAGTATTGCCACAAGCTGCGCATACTAGGATTCTCTAGATGAAGTTACTGTCCGAGGAGGTTTGCAGAGGGGGTTCGGGGTGGCATACATCAGACGAATTTTGTTAGTTTCGATAATAGTTCATTTTGCACCGGTGAGCAGCTAGTATTGGTAGCATAGCGTTTTGCTATAATGTTCTCGAAGCTGTTTTAGCATGAATATTGATGTTAGGTAAAGGCTTCCTGGGTGATCATGAGCACAGCTGCAAGATGTTCACCCGATTGTTCAAAGTCGAGCGGGTATTGTTTGTTTTGGCGGGATGTGAGGGTAACCACGTTGTAGAGCAATCTTGTTTCCATAGTTATGTTAGGCTCAGATATATCACAAGATGTAGCTGGGAATGATACCGCGGGGAGGGGTCATATCCCCGTGACTAGTCACACTTCTCGGGTGCCAAGGGTGTTTGAATACATTCAAGTGGAACAACACCATGCGCTGCAATTGGTTCAACCTGAATCAGGATTTCTGCAAGGCACGTGGACGCAGTGTCTCTAATTCGTCCATCATATAGGTACAGTACATTCACATGCATATCTCCACCGTCAGCCTCACCGACGTCCCGGTACAGAGAACGGTACCAAGTGTGTTTTGTGGGAAATTCCAAAATTCCCTATCCCCGGTGGTGCGAGAGTACGGTAACCCGAAGGTCACTGTGTTAGCGACATTAATACATACCGCAATGTCATTCGGCTTCAAAGTGAGAGATATTTTGGCGGTTGGTACGCTGGTGCGGAACGTCTACACTGCATACGCAGGCGCCCCCGAGCAGTTCCAGAACCTCTCGCAGGAGGTTTTATCCCTCCATGTCGCTGCCAGAAAAGTTGAGGACCAGCTCGGTATCTCGGGATATGCCGAAACGGGGGTGGGAAGTGCGACTGTGACACGACAACCGGATTCCGGAGGTATTGGAAATTTAAGCCGGAAAGATAAAGATGATCTGAGGATGTTGTATGATGGATTGCAAACCCTGATGAAGGAAATGGACGATCTCCTCAAAAAATCACAGAATTCGGCGCTACACGGCAATCCTATTGATCGATTGAGATGTGGGCAGGAGGATTTAGCAGAGTTGAGGGACAAAGTTCGGTCGAATATTACCCTCCTTACTGCGTTCAATATGAGGCTTGCGGAGTGCGTTCTTTCCCTCTTTACCTGTGCTGGTTTCAAGCCTGCGAAAATAATTTTCGACTTGCTTAGCTCTAACTAATATTTATAATCGGATGACCTCTGGCAATTATTCAGGTACCAACTTGCAACGCAGAGTTCACAGTCCATTCAACAAACTACGCAACAAAGTACCCAACTTGTCGGGATCCCGGAGCAGCTTGACCAGATACTTCAAGTTTCAACAAGCAGTCTCCGGCGCATAGGATTGGCATCGGTTGCAAGATCTATGTACTCACTTGTCTCAGTCGCTCGTGGGATAGGCCAGCATGGAGCATGGAAGGAGCTACATAGGGAGCTGGAGAACAATGGTGTTACGGTGGAGACCCTTAAGGCTAAGAAGGAAGAGGTATTCAGCGCACTGAGCGGTAGCAAAACCAACAGCGATCATCAGGGACCAGAGACAAATCAAGAATCGACCGCACTGGAAAGCCATGCCGAGGGTGTAAAACCGCTGCTAGACAAGGGTGCAACGACTAATGCCCCTACCAACAGCCATTGGAGTGCACTTCACAAGGCATCAGAAGAGGGTCATATCGATGTCGTGAAGGAATTGCTGGACAGGGGCGCACTGATCGATGCTGTAAACAACGCTAATTGGACGGCACTCCATTTTGCTACTGACGGGGGCCACATTGAGGTTGTGGCATTGCTGTTGGATAGAGGGGCAAATATCAATGCTACGACCGACGTTGGAAATTGGGCCCTACATCATCCGGTAGCAGACAAGCGCCATTCGGTATGAACTCGCCGGACCTCCCTCTTATACACAATAAGTTCTACTAGAACTTGAAGGTCCTGTATTTACTGTCTTGTACACGATACCCAATTATATTTTAATATACGAGAAGCTGTCTCACAATTCTTATGAAAGATCTGGATTGCAGATTGACATCAAGTTACACAATCTCTTCCCAAGGAAATCCCTAGGATACTGCACACGTTGTTCTTGTTAGTGATATAGTACCCATCCTCATTATGACTTCTATCTTCAATGTCAAGCTCCGCTCTCCCGCCTCGTCTCGTGCCCAAGTATAGGGGTCATCTTCGGGAGATCATATGGGACAGGGGAGGTGGTATTGAGGGTGGGATTGATTTTTTCGTGGGATGTCAGGGTATCCATGTGGCAGCGTGGGTGTTTCCATAGTTGGTATATAGCCAAAATCATCATGCTCATGATATATCTACTCTGAGAATCGCTACTGTGGGAGGCCGCAGCGAGAGTTATAAGACGGTGCATGGGAACCAGTAGGTCAATCTGGGTACATATCCCCAACCACCAAAGAAACGGAGATGCTTCTGGCATTGCCTGCAACTACACTGGACAATATCCCTGAACACGGTTCCGCAATTATTTCCTTTTTCCGGAGCCGGCCAGTTCCAGCTGCTCTATGTGGACATCATTTCCGTGTTATTCCACAACCATTCTAGCGACATTCCCATATTCTAGGAATATTGCCGAGCTCACAACTCCTTGTATACCAGCTCACACTCTTCTCCGCTAGATGGGGTGGGCATTACCCTGAACTAGATATAGAGCTCCATGATAGCAAAGTAAAGTTGGAATTGGGCTATTGCACTCATAAAAATAAAAATCCCAGCGCTCCAGCTCTTGAGGCCCTAACCATAAATACTTCTTTGTTCACAAGGTTAGACGATTCGAGAAGAGTTGGCGCGGGGGCATGCCCAGTAGTTGTACCAGGGTGGGTGCCGCTGTGCGCGGTTGACATTTTTGAGGGCTGGGTAGCGATCATGCGTATCTAGAAAAATGCTAACGTTTGGTGCAAGTCCTACATAGGTAAAAGGTCTATCTTGTTGTAACTCATAATTAGCAAGTTGTGGTGGAATAATCCTCGGAGTAACATAATCTCGTCCCAAGACTGTTTGGGAGTAATCCGCACCCTTTTACCCTGGGCTCACAAAACCAAGTCGGTTGGAGTCAATTTGCTCCGAAATCTTAGACACTGTATAGCAGCAAATTGTAGCTATCATGTTAGCTTGAATACAACCCATGCTCTTCCGCCCTAACCACTAGGGTGAAGATGTTTACCACTCGTAGTACTCGCCTGAGCTCTGCACTCTACAACCCGTACGATCTAGTGTCTGGACCAAGACCGTCGCTTTTATTGCATGGCCAGATTTCGAGCTCAAAATGGGTGCCGAGAGTGAACATGAATGTCCAGATATGAAGATTGCTCACAAAGGGACCAGCTGGGCCCCCGGATATCATACTGGGCTATATCCTTGTGGATAGGTCACCAGGATGCAGGATGTGGCTGCAGTAGATGCTCCTATATTGATAACCTATTCTGGTGACTTATCATTGCTAATCGCTCCCAGTGATGCTTAAGATATACTTCTGGGTTTTAATTCCAAGTCTACAAAGGATAACTACCGAACACAGAAATGAAGGCCAGTGGTCTCACCATAGCTCCAGTTTCTCCCGGATGTAGAAAATAAGATGTGTCGTAACAAGACGATATATCCTGTACTATCATTCCGATAACCTTCTAATTACATAATTATGCAATGTGCTAGTCTTAGAGATCCAGCTTACACGCAAACTCATTCGTTTATCTGGGGTAACTCCGCACATTAGCGTAGCGACGAGACCATGTAGCCGACAAAGCAAATACTTTTTGAAGGCTGGCCGTCGGCTGGTTTCTGATTGGCAGTGGTGACAGGTACCTCAGAGACCTGGAGGTGGGGGTCCTAGGCGGCTTTTGAGACATACATGCACAACATTGCAACCCGACAGCATCTGAGCATGATAAGCCGGCAACACGGAAGGTAGATAGCGGGAGAAAAAGGGAGAAGGTAGGAATAGGATTGATCGACTTAATATTCAATATGCACCAGATGCTGCTACTGAAATGCGTTGGGTCCTAACGAGAGGTGAGTGGGGCTGCATGCAGAAGAAGCTGATCCCTGTCTAGGAATGAAGAATTCCGACCTAGTTTTCCTGGTACGAGAGGTATTGCGACAAGACATAAGGCTGGCAGGGTCGCAAGAGACTCTTACCTACAATGTTGTCAAAGTGAGGCATCTCGGCTCGGCACCTATAATTACCAGAAGGTACTTACCTAGCTGACGTAAGACTTGGCTCTGGGACTTACCAGCGTATTCATGATCGGGATGGGCAGTTGAGAATAGCGAACAATTGCCAGATATAGATTTCCGCTAAATCATGACCTTCATCAGAAGGTACCCTTGGCAGGGGGGAAGTGACCAATCACGGTCTAGTGGCCACTCCTGCCGCAGCAGTGTCGTGATATATCCTGAGTATGGTGATACCGGCTATATTCACACCTATGGAACCAAATACACTCTACAACATGGTTACCCTCAACCACCCCCATCC
>Ga0307511_10002234_pt1 | contig 20274 bp, 29 predicted proteins | sample 13_EM_MG_FD_200266 | JGI IMG/M metagenome (GOLD analysis project Ga0307511, IMG submission 200266) | Populus trichocarpa ectomycorrhiza microbial communities from riparian zone in the Pacific Northwest, United States - 13_EM | ecosystem: Host-associated > Plants > Roots > Unclassified | place...
CGAGATCCAATATTTCTTTTTCCCCCCCCCCCACCCACCCTCCGACTTGGCCGCCTCCGAGCCCAGAACAGCGGACGGGCAAAGAGAAAAAAGAAAAGAAAAAGAAAAAAAGAAAGAAAAAAAAAACACGGGCCGGAGTGGTATTCCCCCCCTCGCTCGTAACAGTCAGCCATCTCCTTCTTGACCTGATTCGGCCAGTCACACCTTCTCTATTGAACCAGCCTCCTCCCACCTCCTCCATTCTCCTCCCCCCCTCCCCCTCTTCCCATCCACTTCGCTTGTTTTATAGCCACTGTTTCATTTCTCTCCTCAATTGCCTATCCCCAGTGGGCTGCAAAGCCCTCGCTGTATCTTCGTGGTATGCCTCATTTTTTGACGCCCACCACCTACTTCCCCTCCCGTGCGCTCGACGGTAACGATCATCTTACATTCCAGCTCGCCCCTTCGTTCATGGATGCAGACTCCCTGTTTACGAGCCAATATCCGACTACCTGGACAAACTCTCCCGTATCCGACCTCCCCACTCACAACCGCTCGTCGACCTCCTCAACTCCGAATCATCTCAATTCCCCTTCCACATCCACCATGCTGAACACCCCAATTTCTCGAGCTTCGCCATCCATGTCCCACCAAATGTCTACTTTGGTCGACTCCCATAATCCCCACCAGCCCTTCACGTCCAGCGAGCTTTCCAACGTCTTCGCGGCCCCTCTCGATCCCAACACCTTTGCCGCCCTCGCTGCGTCCGGGATGCTACCTCCTCCCCTTTCCCAGCCCCCTCACCCCGCCTCCGAATCAATACGTAACCCTTACGCCCCCCAGCAATCCCCCTTCCTCTCTACTGCGTCTCACCTTGTCGATGGCCAGTACGCCCCCAAACTCTCCAACTATTCGCATACAATCTCCAATTCAGGACCGCAGATCAAGCCCAAACAGACAACTGTGCGTCGAATCGCTTGTTTTCTATCATCTTGTCCATCCTTTCCCTCGCGACGATCCCTAATCTCACCCGTAGATCTCTGACCTACATCTTCAGAGCAACCTCCATCGTCCTTCGTTGTCGAGTAGATCTAAGCACAGTTGGACTCCTAATCCCTCCAACACTCAAGCCGCCCACGACCAGTTCACACCTGCTTATGGCCCCAGTTACCACGCCGAGCGCACTCACTCTGGGGTGCCTCCCTCCTTATGGATGTCCCCCGCTTCAACCGCTCCATCTTCCCCCGGGTTTTCCGACTCGATGCCGTACAGTTCTCTGAATGGTTACGGCTCATTTGATCTCCCTACGAATGGTGCTCTCCCACCCTCGTTGCACCCGCAGCCCGCCGCTGCCAACGTCCATGTCTATAGCTCTCCCGTCCAGCCTTCCACTCCTGGGTTGCCGCCGATTACAACGACCACTTCCACAGCCAGCGGGCCCAAGTCCCCTATCTTCTCCGATCTCTTCTCGGACGACCCGCGATCACCCACAACGACCGCGATATCGCCACAGGACGCTTTCCCTTCTCGGAAACTGTCCGGCAGTCCTGATCTCGTGTCGACTCCAGACATCACAGGGGACCCTGCGGCCATGGCGAAACAAGATCCTTTGGTAACTCAAGTTTGGAAGATGTACGCTCGGACCAAGGCCACCCAACCACACGCTCATAGGATGGAGAATATTACATGGAGAATGATGGCTTTAGCATTGCAGAAGAAGAAGAGAGAGGAGAGGCGCAACGCCGCGGATGCACCGAGTCCCCCCACCAAGCAGTCGGTTCCTGACACTGTTACTGTGAAACAAGAATCGCCCTCGGTTCCTCCTCGGGATCTCGGAGAGACGGAACGCGGCCGGAGAATTGACAAGGGAAACGGCGCCAAGATCAGCGTTGTTGGTTTCGACGCTGACGGCGTTGACGATTCTGAGTGTGTTTGCACCATCCCCGGCGTATGTTTCAGACTGTACTGATCCATTTTTTCCACTAGGGACGTCGAGCCAATGGACTGGAGGGAGTTTAGCAGGTCTCGATCCCGGGCGCCTATGGACTGGAGGGCCGAGAGTCGGTCACGGTCTCGACCTCCTCCACCCAATGTGGCTCAAGGTTTGGGCTTGTCGTCAACGCTACTTGCGAACTCTCGGACTCCAGTAGAATCCGCCAAACCTAAACAATCATCCCTCTCGTTCATTCCAGCATCTGGTACCCCAATGACCGTTCGGACCCCGATCGCTCATAAACCCTCTCAGAACGACTCTCCCTTTGTACCTTTCCCAGGAGCCCACACCCTCTCGCCGCATCTGTCCGCTCTCGATAGCCCCGCAGGTCACCCCTCTTCGCTCCCTGCCCTGGGACTCCATGGTTTCACCCGCCCACCCCAGGATCCCCCTCCCACGTTCCCTAGACACGTGCGAAAGACGAGTTTCGACCATACAGTTACCAAGTCAGGCATCTTGGCCGACGTTCAGGGCAGGCACCAAGTTAACGGCAAGCCACGTTCACCCGGAAGTATTGCTGGCACTAAGCGAGTCGCAGATGGCCCCCATATCGAGAGTATGCTGCGGGGTGACATACTTCATGGTATGTCAGACATGGACACCACGATTGGATCTTCCGTCTACGACCACGATGCCAACACTGGCTTCCCCTCAAGCTCGTTCAACTTTTCTCTCAGCCCAGTCAACTACGACGCCTATTTTGATATGAACCAGGCGACGGGTACGACGAACGTGGCGTCCTCGTCATTTTCCCCCTCATCAACACCACTCCACTTAAGGGACAAGCAAACATCGAGCTACCAAATCCACGGCAAGACACCTCAGATCAATTCTGAAGGATTGTCCGCTGCGGCCGTTGCGGCGTCTGCTGCTGTTGCAGAAGGGTATGCTCAACTCGGTCTCGCAGGTGGGCTGGAGGATTACTCCCATATCCTGGGCTACTACCCTTTCTCGGACCACACTCCCACTACCAGCACGTCAATAGGGGGACACCTCCCCAGTTCAGGTTCATACGACACCATGCAGATACCGTACACTCACGTCGACCCGACGCAGATTTCGCCCCCCTCTGGTGACGTCGATGGCACTGGACTTGGGGGTGTTGGAAGTCAGCAGGTGTACAACGATACCAGTCCTTCGAGTGATGGGTGGGGCATTGGATCCGGTCCTACCAGCACTGGTGCCTCACCGGAGCCCTACAACGGATCCGCCGCGTCGACTCCCCCTTCAGTCGAAGGAAACCCGTCTGGGCACTCAGGTTCAGTAACTACTACGAGTGCGAGGCATCCGACAAGGAAGATCGTTTCAAGTAAACGGGTTGCTCAGGAAGTACAGAGAAGAAAATCCGTTTCTTCCGCCAATGGACCAGTGCCTGGTGCCTCGAATCTCTCGGGGGGTACCACGGATTCAAATTCAGGGTCGGGGAAGGGTGCCAATGAGGAAACCGATGCATCCGTCACGGTGTGTCGCAACTGTCAAACAACGAACACCCCACTATGGAGGAGGGATCCGGAGGGACAACCTCTGTGTAACGCGTGTGGTCTATTCTACGTGAGTCTCAGGTTTCTTCGAAAGAGGGAGTTCGAAAGAGGGAGTTCCGTTCCTGATCACCTCTTCCGCACGCAGAAACTGCATGGCGTGGTTCGGCCGCAATCTCTCAAGACTGATGTGATCAAGAAGAGGTATGGCCACTTTGCCACAACCGAAAGACGCACCCTAACCAAACTAAACAGGAATCGAACTAACGGCACACCACATAGTTCAACTACACGGAAGGGGTCATTGTCCTCCAAAGTCCCTCCCACAACTAGACCTCGGTCATCAACGATCACCGGGGCCCCCTCGAGTACCATTGGCACGAGACTTTCACCTGGAACGCGCGTTGGAAACAACAGTATGACGGCGATTAGCAATGCTGCAATGAAGCGGCAAAGAAGAAGTTCTGTTGGTGGCGCGGGTCGGAAGGAGGACGAGAGCTGAGGTATCTTTTTGTATTTTCTGCACCATGCACTCTCGTTTCTGTTTTGCGGTCCCCCATTCCTTCGTTTTCCCCCTCTCGGTCGCCCGTTCTGGCGCCGCGGTCATCGATTGTTGTGTCTGTCCTGTTTTTACTAACCGGCAGTGTTGATCCTCCCCCCCGTTCTTTATGTACCGAGGAAACCATTTACAGTATAGAGCCCATATATCCCCCTCTGCAAACTTCTGTACTTTTCGTATATGCGCATTATGGTTCTCAGCTTTGTGGAAGAGGGAACGGTGAAATAAAGTTTAGCTAGGGCTTAAGCGATCAGACAGTGCTAAAGCTTGCGCCACACACATTCCCCACCTATCGTCCCGTTGCTTCTTCGCCGTCGCCCCCCCCAGGGCAACATTCGCCCTTACTGCATCGACTCCTTTAGCCGTTTCGTTGCAGCAGTAATCCTGGCGTCACTATTCAAGAGCCACCAACCGCGCTCTCCGGTTCCGCCTCCATCTTCCTTCCCATCAGGGCTCAAGCCAACAGTGGCATCGAGCACGAATAACAGGCTTGGGTTGCCAGACAGCCAGGACCAGCAACGGAGACACTCTCGTACGGATCTCGACTTTGAAGAGGCCCTCGCTTCGCCCGATACCATCGTACTGAGGGAGGGCATTGATCTCCTTTCCCCCGAGCACGAAGCGAGTATATCACTCACCCCACCCCCGTGCCGACCTTCTCTCCACGGATATTTATCAGGTGCAAGTGGAAAGTACGAAGGTTCGAACGGTGGTCCGAGTCCTAATCCAAAAGGGAGGAATACAGCCACCCCATTGAAACAACCTGGTACACCAAACGTCATTCCAGCGACCCCAACTCCACCAAGAAACGATACGCTGTACACATTGACGACATCCAGTTCGAATTCCACTCCGTTTCATACACCATTCGCGTCACCCGAACCTTCGTGTGACGGAGAAGACTCGCCTTCGCCCGTAGGATCCAAACCGAGTCCGAAACTCCCAAGTTCGAGCCATTTCGAAGGAATCCGTTTGCCACCTTACGACGCCGAGGATACAGAACATCAAGTCAGGCGACGATCCATGTATAGGTCACCCGGAAGCGCGAGCAGTCCAGATCTTGTGACTTTGCTCAAGAAAACGAAGCAGCGGAACGGGTCGTCGAATACGAACCCGAATGGGACAGGTAATAGAGACACTTTGCGCGTGGACACTCAGGAAGGAGGGAACGGTGGTGGGAGGTTGAGGACGACTTCTGCCACACCCTCGTCGGCTTCGTCAGCTTCTATCCCGCATCAAGGCCAAAGGCCAAGGGCAGATAGGATCATGACCAATGGTCCCTCTTCTTCATACAGACGTGGAGGTGATTCATCAAATTTGCTCAGCGCGCGAAGTCAGGATTGGGTACTGCCGAGCCCGTCGACCAGTCCTGCTCCGTCACCATCTAGTTTGAAGGCACGCTTTCCCATTCAGTTGGCTAGATTAATGACTTCGCCTCTTACATTAACTTAGATCGCGAAAAATTCGGTCAGAGCGAAGACCACTGCATTCCTGGGCAAGATGTGGGGACAGACAACCGTCCGCGATCGATCGGTACGTGTCTTTCGCGTTTGTCATGTAGCGTCTTGGTTTTCTAACATCCGCGATCTCAAGCGTACTATTAATGGCTCGATCCCGACACCAGTTTCATCGGCGTCCGCCGTCTTTTCAGATACCTTCCGACCGCCTGTCCCCCCATTGCCCATCAAAGAACCCCAATCCTCCTCCGACGTGTTTGGCGACCCTGGAACACCCTCAATACCCAGTCCTAACCTTTCGAAGCCACTGCCTGACATTCGAACCGGCAATGACCCCTTGAGAGATAGCCAAGAGTCCGACACCGGTTCGATCGTTGTCGTGACCATGCCCGGGAAGGACGGCTCACCTATAACGACTCCGGTCGCGAAGGACTTTAGGGATGTTACTTCCGCATCGAAACACACCAAACGTCGAAGCATGAGCGTCAGCGACGTCGACGCTAAGCGAGCCCTGGCACAAAATAGCCCCATGCCCCCACGGCTGAAGGAGCTGGAAAGGACCTCGAACGGTTGGGGAAGGTCCCTCAGTGGTATGATCGCCGGGGAGTTGTCAGACGTCGTTTCTCCTCCGTCACTGCAGGGTCCCACCACCCCAATCAAACGCCTATCCACATTAAAGGGAAAGGCTCCGGCCCTTACTCCAGACTCGTGGGACCCGATGAACCCAGATAGCCCTCTGAGTTCGTCGACGCCGATACGTGGCAATCCCCCGATCGTGAACATCGAACCCGCCTCGATCATTTATGATTCTCCGTTATCGTCCCCCGAAGCCGCGATCGTCCCTCCACGTTCATCATCGCTACATACACCAGTTAGAACCGGCACCCTGACGAACCCAACATCCTATACTCGAGGTCCAGGCCTACGGTACGGACCGCGGTCAGCAGGAGGGTGGTCAGGAAGTATGTCATCGGGAACTTTCAACACCCATGGACATTCCGGGTCAAGAGATTCATCAAAGCCACGAATCCACCATCGGTCGTCCGCGTCGAACTCTGAACCTTCCCTTATTCCTCGCTGCGACGATCCCCCTCCTCGGGACGATTCTCAACGCGTGCGATTGGTCCCCTCTGTGGGAAGCTCGTTCTCGCGTTCAGAAACGGTATCACCCGTCACACCCCCTGATATCGGGTCCACCGGAGACCTGATACTGGTGAATGGGAGCGAGACTACCCCGGGAGAGGAGCCAGACATCGACTCCAAGGCGAAGTCCTTGGCTTCGCGGTGTTGGACGGAGGACGAAGAGTTCTTGGCTAAAGAGAAGATTGCTGAGTGGCTCGGTGGACAGTGAGCTAACATATTCCTTGTCCCTGACACAAATGCTGAATATTCATACAGCGGTCGCATCAACAACACCGCCCTGGGACATTACATGGAGAACTTTGACTTCGCGGGCTTGCGGCTGGATATGGCGTTCAGGAGACTCTGCGCGAAACTGTACTTGAAAGCAGAAACCCAGCAAGTGGACCGTATTCTCGACGCGTTCGCTTCTCGGTACTGGGTGTGCAACAGAACCTGCGTCTATGGGAGCCCCAGTATGTCAATTCGTATGTTCCATCCAGGCTCGATTCCCTGATAACCCGTGATAGGTGTCGTGCATGCGGTGGCATACTCACTGCTTCTCCTGAACACCGATCTTCATGTGGCCGAGTTATCCACACGTATGTCGCGAAACCAGTTTGTCCGCAATACCCTCTCCGCCATACAGATGCAAGTACATCCGAACGGCTCGAACTCCGACTTCGATTCGAGCAGCGGACGCCAAGGGAGTGACTACATTGGTGGTACGCCGGGAAAGAGGATAAAACGAAGCGATAGTATGACAAGTTGGAGCAGCCTCTCCAGAGATAACGTGCCTGGCCTTTCACAGAACCTTTCGCCTCAGGTGAACGACAGCACTTCGTCCTTCTTGGCAGTCAGTAATGATCAGAAAGAGAACGGCGGTGCCACGGTCCTGTATGACCGTAATTGGGAGAACGATATGGAGGCTATGCTCAAGGTAAGCTGACAACGATGGCACTACTGGTTCCAAAACTAAACGAGAGTATAGGAAATGTATACCGCCATCAAAAACCAGCAAGTTCTACAACCGCTGGGTACCTTGGGGCGGGCATCCACTTCTTCTCTCTCACCTCACGGGACGTTATTGCGCAATCGCAGCACTCGCGGGCAACCTGACCGCTTGACGGCATTCAAGAGAGGTAGCATCAGGGGGCTAAGCTCCATCCTCGCTCCCCCCAACGGTGCCAGCCCCTACAGCAGTAACAGCAGCATCGATGGCCGGGCTAGTCCTGCGCCTAGTTTCGCAACGTCGAACGAAGTGAGTCCACGAGGTACCATTTCCGAAGTCCTGGATAATTGATCACACATCTCGATACAGCTTCATGCCTCCACCGCTTCATTTATGACACCCACCCTCGGCTTCGCCTCAAACCTCTCGCATACCATCATCCGAGAAACCCAGGAAGACGACGATCACAGCACCAAGAGCCACGACACCGATTCTACGAACATCAGCATCTCGGACGAGGAGCTTGCTCTCCTTGGTGCTCCGTGGGCCAAGGAAGGAATGCTTTGTCGTAAGCAGTTCTGGGAGGCGGCTGGAAAGAAAGCGAAGGTCCGATCATGGATGGACGTATTCGTCGTCATCCAGCGGGGTGAAGTGAACATGTTTACGTTTGGTGACAGGGGTGGCGGTGGCGGTGGCGTTGTCGGTGGTGGTAACTGGCTAGTAAGCACCCTATTTTTCCCGACCCTGAACCCGTACTTATCACGAAAACAGGAAAACGCACAATCGGTCGGCACACTGCACTTAGCCCATTCACTGGCCCACGCGCTTCCCCCTCCCGGGTACAATAGGCAACGCCCGCATTGCATGGTATTGACACTCGCGAACGGCGCTGTTTACTTCCTCCAAGCTGGCACTGAGGAGTTGGTGAACGAGTGGGTCTCGACCTGCAACTACTGGGCAGCTCGGCAGAGCAAGGAACCGTTGGCTGGTGGTGTTTCAAACATGGAGTACGGCTGGAACCGCGTTTTGGATTCCCCCGAGCAAACCCACTCCACATCTGACGACGACGCCTCGAGGATCACAGACCGGTCGGACGTGATGAGCGTTCGTAGTTCGCGGAGCCGGTATAGTCGAAAGGACGGTATAGGATCTATGCGTTCCCAATCACCGTGGATGGATCGTACCTTAGTCAACGACTGGAAAGCCCCCCTCCCTCCCACCGTCGCCAGTTCCCATGACGAAGAGACCCAACTCGAGGCTTTGCAGAAACACGTTAAGCATATGAGCGAAGATCTCAAACGTCACAATGAACTGAGGACGCCGATGATGGATTTGGTATGCTTCTGGACACTCCGAAACTCCTCTTGTCTAACGATTTATGCGCCCAGTACACTCCGAGATCACAGAACGCCAACAAAGCCCTCCTCAACTGGGAGAACAAGAGCAAGTACCTACTTTCAGAGATTGTCAAATATCAATCCTATATTGATTCCCTGCAACACGCGATGGCACTCCGGCTGAAGAAGCGAGGGGAAAGGGCTCTCGAACGCGCCTTGGTGGTCGCAGATCCGGACAGCGATGACGGGAAAGGCGCAAGGGACGACGAGACCGTCCATGATCATGGGAGTTCGAATACCCGGTTCGCGACATTGCATAGACGAGAGAGCGCGCAAGAGGAATAGAACGTCCACCGCGCCCACCGATACCCCTACCTGTTTATAACCCGTTCCCTCTTTGCTGCCCTACCTTACCCCGGAGATAATGCGGTTTTGTTTGATTACCATGGTTTCTTGTGCATTGTACATATTACTGGGTTTACATCTCACATCAAGTTAACTATCTAGTCATAATGTATCTTGCCTAACGTTTCCTCGCGCGGGACTTCGACGCTGTGCCCTTCCCTTTTGTACTAGTGGTCCTCTTCTTGAATGCACTTGTGTCGGGGTTGTCAATAATCTGAATCTCGTCGTCGTCTTCGTCGATTTCCTTCGTGGCCTTCCTCTTTTGCGTGCGAGTTGAGCTCGTTGAGGGGAGACTATCGACCTCGATAACGTCCGTGCTTCCGCCGCCTCGCGATAGCTGTGAAGAAACTGAAGGGCTACGAAAAGAGGCTGCGGATATCCTGGAACGAACCGACGAGGCTGGAGAGGCTCCACGGGAGTTTTGTTGACCCCTTTGCACCTTCGAACTCCCTTCTTCGTCCTCCTCCTCGTTCCCACCTAAACGAGAACCGAGCTCCGGTGGTGTGCCAGCCTGAAGGGGAACGCGGCCCTCCCTCCAGTCTCGCTCGAAGACATTTTCCGACACCACGTCGTTGCGGAGGGCCCGAAGGAAAGACTCGGCTCGTTCAGATAGACCGGTCGAGTCTAACATATGGTCGCCGGTGAGTTTAGCATCGAAGAGCTCCAAGGGCAGGGATCCCGAGTTCTTGAACTCATCCGGATTATCGTCCCCGAGGTACTCTGTCCACTCCCACGGTCGATTCTGCACGGGTCCATGGTATGTCAGAGTCCCATCTGGCTGTCGGCTGGCATATACCAGGTTTCTGACGGCTGGGTTGATAGCGACGTAAGGGAGTAGTGTGCGGAACTGATGTTTCAGCTCCAACGGCATGTCTGGAGGTAACTGGGAAAGCTTGAAGTCCGGGTAGCTGTGAAAAGGGTCATAGTTGGCAGATCGCGGGTCGGTGGATGATAATTCTGTGGTGTCTTGGTCAGCCTTTCGTTGATTTGATTCTGGAGAGTTCGTACCGTCGATGACATAACAGAGGGTATCCATCAAAAGGTAATAAGTCGTAAAATCTTGCCAGTGACCATGTCCGTAATGCTATGAACAGACAGATCAGCAGGTCTAAGGGTGACAAAAACCAGGGGAAATCACCAAGGTCAACTGGGTCAACACCGAGGTAAGGGGTTGCGCGACGTCCCTCGCCCTAGGTGACCAGGCAGTGCCGATCGTTAACACGAAGTGTAACAACCTGGCCAGGAAAGTTATCTTCGAAGTGGTAGAAAGCTTGTCTAGTTCCTTGTTTTGTTCTGCGAGGAGGACTGTCTTAATCTCATCCAGTCTATTACAGATCCGGGGAAGAATCTCGTCCTGGATTTGGCCATCGATCCTAGGAGGGGTATTGCTTCCACGAAGTGGTTCGAGCGTCAGAATGAGCAACCGGAGGATATCTCCCGCTCTGGTGATGACGTTTGTCGGTCCCGTTTCCCTCAAGACTGGCGCACCGAGGCCAAGAATCCTTACGACGTGCTTTATACCGTCATTGAGGAACTGGTGAGAGCATCAGCTTGAAACGGGCGAGGGACAAGAAGTGAGGTACCTTCCCCGCAACCTCAGCGCCAGCGCACTGCACAATGGTCGCGACAAAGCTCGCCTCATCTCGCGTGAAAGAGTGACTGAAGATCTGGTCTGTCAGCTGATTGAGACTTGCGGATGCTGCGTTTCGTGTGTCACCCCGGGACAGGTCCTCTCCGAGATGGCGCAAAGCGAATTGGAGTTCGATTTCCGTTGCTGCACGCTTCCAAGGGCTCAACAGGGACGAGAGAGGCTTCCAATGAGATGCGGAGGCCGGTGTCGATGGCGTAGCTAGAACATGAAAGTCAGTAAGAGTCTAAGGGCCGGGAGAGAAGTGGCCGACTTGGAGAGCCGTCATCCAGTGCTAGCCTCAGTGCCACCACCAGTGATTCGCGTAGATATCCAGGTGAACCATCCGTTTCCAACGGCTGCTCGAACAGGGTCCGCACTTGATCGAGATCGCGGTACACCGCTTGCTTAAAGTCATGGCGTTGGCAGAGCCTCGAGCGTAGAATACTTATCCTTGTCCGGATCGCTTCCGACAGGTGGGGGTTGTGTTCCAGAAGGACGAGGGTCGGGATGGCCGCGACGAGTGAAGGAAAGTGCTCTTGGGAGAAAACTCTTCCCCTGCGGGTCACGATCCGTTGAAGACTCATGAGGTCATCCACGAGGATATCTTGATCATCTTCTGGGGTGACCTGGCTGCGGAGAAGCAGCAGCTCGAATAAACTGGTGGCTGGAGAAAGGTAGGTTGAAATAGTTTCCGCGTCCCCCCTGTTGGTCACCGAAGCTGCTGCGCTCCACGCAGGGTAAATGAGTCCCTGTAGAAGCGTAGTTGTAGAAACGGCGTCCGTGACGACAAGGTTCACCAAAGTTGGTACAAAAACGAGCCATAAATCCCAGTTAAGGGTACGAAGCTCGGTTGTCCCGGGTCCAAGGAACCACTCTAAAACGTGATCATCGAGGCCGTGGGGAAGTCGCTGGTCGACGCCGGACAGAAGATCCGCATAGCGACGCGCATATGTCCTGCAGACTGTGTGGTTGAAGCTAAGCGTCGAGATCTGTCGGAGGCTCGCGACAGTGTTGTCCCAAACTTTCGAGGACCACTCCTCCGATGTGCGGTACTTGTACCAGAGAGTATTTGCCAGCTGTTCCGGTGCCTGTTCGTCCGTGTCCTGGGCAAGTAAGATAATTTCTGGTAACACGTCAGGGACGGGGACGGCTGGCTCGTTCGACGGGTAAAGTCTCTGAGGGACGATCAGTGGAGATCGCCAGAGTCCGAAAAACGCGTACCTGGGACAACGCCTCGGATTTCTCTATCACGTCCTGACGATCGCTCGGGCTCAGGGAACGCTCATTATCCAACTCCAACAGAAGTTCCGCCAGCGGTCGGGAATGGATCCCGTTCTCAGCGAAGGTCTGGTGCGCGGTATACAACGCTCCTACGATCGTCTCCACGACTCCCATACAGCCCCAGATGAGCCTGTACCTTCGCAAGGTATCCAGTATCACCACGAGTTGGTCAGTCCGGGTAGTGTACTTGAGTAGAAGTAGGGACAGCTGAATGATGTATGAGCTCGAGCGAGGCATTTGAATTGTCGCTAACTCACATCCAGAACAAGTTCGTAACACCGAACAACCGAAATCAATTCGATCGAGGTGCAGTATACGCCAAGGACCCCCTCGTTCTCGGGTGTGTCATTAACATCGCTCCCGGAGTTACTGCAGGGGGGTCAGTCACGCGGGGACGAGATGAAAGGAGAACGCTCGACTCACTCAGTAATGTGCTTACGGAGGATCGGATGGAGCCAAACCTTCAACATCTTAAACTGTTCGTGACATGTCGCCGAAAGGAGGGTCGGACACGACGTGTGGGGATCAGGAATCCCACCTTCCGAGCCGTTTGGTACTCCCCCAAATACCTGTGGAAGCACAGCACGGATCTCTTTCCTGATCTTCCTCTCGTTAAGATCTTCCGCCGTTTCTCGAGCACGAGCACCAAACAAAAGCGTTCTCCTCTCTTTGGCCATGGAAACAGTAGAGTTATCGATATATATCCACGTGAGAAGGTTGTAATGTCGGGGGTTTCCCTGCGTCATTGGGTGAGCAAAGTTTCAGGAGCCCACTGGCAGACACTTACAGCTTGCGGCCCCAGACCAACGTCCCCCCTCGCGATCAACCTTTGCACATACTGAGCATACGAAAACAACTGCATTTTTATCAGTTTCCCGAGAAGAAGGGGGACCGGACGTCGATTATCCAGTTCCCCGACGGTCTTGGAAGTGTCGAGCCACTCGAACAGCCGCATCTGGAACAGCGCATCACCCCGGGGACATGATGGGTCCCTTAGGGCAAGCTGTTCGTCTAATTTCTCCTTGGATTGGCGAAGAACATTAGCCACTGCATAAATGCGGTGGTCCCCGTACTGGAGAGGGGTGACACTCCAGTCCAACAGGACGTAGGCACGATCCCAGAAGAGGTCACTGGCGAAATCCGTCTCCCCGTTACTACCCAACAGGATGTTCATGGACTCCAGGGACGTTCGAGGTGTGATTGCGTTCATTGCCTAAAGGTGACAAAGTCCATCACTGACAACCCTAATTACGGGCCCGAAGACAGAACAGACCTTGACATCCATAATAGACCAGTCAGACTTGGCTACGTCCAGTGAGGGCATATTGTGAAACAACATCGCTTCGCAACGAGACTTGATGTCCGCCAGATTCCGATGTAGAGTATTTTTGGCGAAACGGATTTGTTCGGCGGCCACGACGGAGTCGGGGACCTTGCCATCTTCCGCCATAATCTCGCAGGTGAGGATGGAATGTGTCTCCCATATCCGAGGACTGACGAAGGCGTCGGAAAATGTAAGACACACGCGCTACACAGGTTCAGTCAGCGAGGCCACACTGTAACACCCGAACCGGTCAAGGCTGACCTTCAACGATGTCCTCAGGATAGAATCAGTACTCGGCAAAATGGACCTGAACTGAGCCGCAGCAATCTGGTCAAGGGACGAGGGTCAACACCAAAGAGTATGCGTACAGCAGGACGGTCGCAGGACAATACCTCTGACACCTTACCCAGACACACGTCAACGAACGGTCGGGTTATACTCCTCGTGACGAGCATGCCATCAAGATACTCATTCACCAGCCGCGCTATGAACCCAAGTTGAGCGAGATTACACGTCGCCAGCTGCTGAACAAGCCAAACCAAAAAGGTTCTATTGTCCACCAGCCCTTCGTCGTAAAAGGCGCGAAGGAGGTTGAGGCTAATTTATGGGGTCTGAGTTCTTGCTACCAAGTCTGCGACCCGTATCCAATACGCACCTGTATGAAAAGCGACCAACCCACCGGTCGCGCGAGTCGGGATCAGAAAGCACACCCTTGAAGGTCATCTTGATGTTGATCCCCGGACGGGGTGCGCTCGGTAACCCAATCTCCATGAGCTGCTTCTTCAGATACCCCGTAACCACACCCGCCCACTCGACGCTGTACTGAGTGGGATTGTAGGTACTCTTGTTTCGCAAACCCGCCTGAAGACACATATTTAGTATGGACGAGCCAATTCAAAAACGAGGGATCACACTGTTTCGTTGCTTCCGAAAACCCGGACGAACCACACGGCCCGGGAAATCTCCACCTTGTTCGTGTACAAGAGGTCCAAAAGGTCGTGACCCTTCGCACCATGCGGAATGTTCTTCCCAAGTTTATAGAGTGGTATCTCGGGCTTCGCAAGGTCCGAAAACCACGTTTGTCGCTTAGCTTCGTTCAAGGTCGCTCGGGCAGGCAGCTTGAATGTCGGGGGACTGGAAATACCAAGCGACAAAGATGAACCAGCGGGCCAAATAGTTTATTAGACGGTTACTTACGGTACAGGAGGGATACTTTCGTTACGGTGATTGAAGATCAGAGAAAACATATTCTCGAGTTCCGTTGTGACACCCTCTCTGAACGCGATGGCTATCATGTCCTTCGCACTCCATGCCTCTGCCTGTATAACATTCAACACCTTTCAGTCTGACGTTGTCCACACAACACCCTAGCAAGGGGTCACCAACCGGGGCTGCAGGAATAGATACCCCATTCTTGACGTTCGACTCGGAGAGGATGTCTTCTTCCTGGCCAGGACGCGGCGGTTGAAAGCCGTGGTAACCTGTAACCCCGTCCACGGTGGTAGTCTCGTGAATGGTCGGGATAGCTGAAGCAAGACGGAACGGAACTGACCAAGGTCGGCATTCGAGTGAATCTTCGGCAGCCAGTCGGGTGGCGCAGAGCGGTAGATCTGCAGCGGTTCATTGAGATTGACAGGGTTATCTGCCATCCTAGACGGTACGTGGCTCTCTGGTGGCGAGATGTGTTACAATAAGCCTGTGGGCCGCATCATCGGCGCAGACAGAGAGATATCGCGGTACTTTCCCACAGTCACTCGTTCTACGTAAGTCGACTCTTCGGGAACAACTTCCCATGACGCAACCTATCGGTATTCTACTCGAGACTCACGACAGGGCAGCCAAATGTTTCCTAGTTTACGTTGGAACATCCGATATAGAGGCATTTAATGGGTTGTCCTCCCTGAGTTATGTCGCAGCGCAACCACGGGATCATGATGCAAACTGAACAAATGGTCGGGTCAACGAAAGTACAGCAGTGAGTCAGAAGGTACACACCGCGGTCAGATATGATTCGGCCACCACACGCGCCCTGGCGTTCAGGCTAAGTTTCATCTCGCTAATCTCCTTATCCACCTCCTCCATGAACCTGGAATAACAGACCATTAGAAACCACTATAACTCCGGTATAACGGACCCGACGCAACTGAATAATGAAGTCCACGATCTTGTGCTTCAACATAGTCTCCGAGTGGAAATTCGTGATCAAGAACGAGATGTCGTATCCCTACAGATCCATTAGCCATCACAGCAGGAAACGCGAAAGAGTGAATGTGAACGGACCTTGACCGGTTTTCTCCTCAAGACCACGAAACTCTCCGCTCGCTGCATCATAAACCTCGTAAACTTGTGACACAAGATCCTCTCAATCTCGTCCGCCTGCTTGATCTTGATGCTGACCCGGATCGAGTTCACCGAGGGTTCGATAAACACCCGTTCGTTTTCGTTCCTGGAGATTGTAAGGGGGTTGAGGAGGACTTCTTTTGATGTTCTGTGCCGTATGTGTTATAGATTGGTCGGGGCATCGGGATTAGTGGGGGTTGCATCACGATATCGTCGTCGAATTCGTACCCGCATTCGACTTCCGGCTTATTATGGCGCTCTACCACCTATGCAATACACGTTAGCGTGTTGAATGCGGCAGCAGAAGTCGTGTCTTACCTGCGATGAGAAGTTCTCCAGGGTCAGTGCCGCAGTAAGCGTCGACCTCACAGCAGCGAGATACGGTCTCAAGACATTGGACTGTGAACACCCAAGTTAGCACCCACTGGCGTTTTTGGGTGTTCGAAGATTAAACTTGCCATGGTGGGTACGTCGGACGGATAACAGATTGAGATGGGGCAAGCGGAGATCGTCGCGTGTGAAATCTATCATCTTGAGGAATCTGGCGTCGCCCCGGCACGAAGGGAGAAGCCTCAAACGTAAATGCGAACAAGAGAGCAAATGTGTACTCTGGTTGTCGTCACTGTCTAAGTGTTAAAAAGCTACTGTCCATCTGGTTTTAATGAACTACGACCAGCCCGAAGAATCTCATCCGTAGATAACAAGTTCACGGCGATAACGGAACTAGATGAGAAGGTTAGGTCGTGACTGAATCTAGAAGCAGCGATCTTACCATGAGTGTAACATCTGCCGCTTCACCCTGTAGTTATCCCAGATGCCCTCGACCGTTGGATCGAAAGGTTCTCCGGACTGCAGGTCCACGCCTACAGTGTTACCCTCTCCTTGCTCGTCCTGGACTCGTGTTAATTCTGTTGGCGCAAACAAGATCTGGGAAACCTCACCTGAAGGGCCACGATGACATCCAGTACGTCGAACCCGCCATTCTGAGCAAGAGTTTTCGGGATGATAAGGAGAGCATCGGCGAACGCCTGAACACCCATCTTTACCCTTCCCTTCGCCGATTTCTTGACGGGGCCACTCAGATGAGCCGCACACGCGACCTCGAAGGCACCCGCGCCAGGGATCAACCCCTCATCCTCCAGGGCGTTTTTCACAGCCCGTAAGCCATCACGGAGAGCGTCTTGGATCTGCTGTATCGTGTGCGAATTGGGCCCCTTGATAAGGAGAGTTACGCTCTTCGGGTCCTTTACATCCTCCACGAATGTGTACTTTTCCTCCCCCAAGGTGTGTTCATATACGGTACCCGCCCAACCCAGAACGTCAGGGGCAAGGTCGTCGACAGAATTCTGGGCCACGCCGCCACAAACGAGCTGAAGACGTTCCATATTCCGCCGCTTCGCACGACGGAGGGCCGTGATCCCGTTCTTCGCAAGGATGTCCAAACTCAACGGATCGATACCTTTCTGGTTGATCACGACGAAGTTCTTCTTTTTCTCCGTGCTGTCGACAGCCTGATCGCATACGAGGTTTTTCAGCTCCACGATTTTCCTGCACTTGGCGTCAGTGAACTTTCGTTCCGACTCGACGAGCTTTTCCCTCTGCTCGGCCGAGGAGTAGAAGAAGCCGGAGTTGACCTCTCTGCGCGGTGAAAAGGAAGGGCCGTCAGGTCATAGGATAACCTCTGGTCACGGGGGGAGGAGACTAACGTTTTCTCGTACTCCAAACTGACGTTCAGGGTCAAGATGAAAGCATTTTCGAGCCGTTTTGGCATATCCGGGTGTCGAGCGCCATGGTCAAGCACGAGCCCCCGGACAAGCTGTGTCTCTGACGCCGTCCGGTGTTGCATTTTCATGATCTCAATCATGTGAAGATCAACAGGCTCTTTCGACTCTGTAGTGACTCGATGAGTGGGGGTCTCCGTACGTATGATGAACACAACCTTCTGACTGAGCGGGTCGAATCGTAAGGACCGCGTCGACGACATCTGCAGCAAGTTGTTTGGCAAGAGCCGGGTTAAGTTTCGTTGCGAGTGATGTGTGGGCGACGTTGATCAAGGTAGCGCGGTCCAAGGGAACAGGTTTTTTGAAGCCATCCAGAAACTTGAAATGGTGTTATTGCTAGGGGACCGGATTAAATACCAAGGAACGCACCTTTAAAGCTTCTTTCTTTGCCAGATCAAACCCTTCCGCGATCACCGAAGGATGAACACCTTCTGAAATGTATCGGTCCGCCTGCTTGAGCAACTCTCCCACCAACAGCACCACAGACGTGGTCCCATCTCCTACTTGATCGTCTTGAGAGACAGCAGTTCGTGCGATCATCGCCGCAGTCGGATTCTGGATTTGCATCTCAGATAACAGAACTTTTCCGTCCTTGGTCATTTTGATCTGTCCAGAACCATCGACCAACATCTTCAGGGTTCCTCTCGGGCCTAATTCCTACAGTGAGATTGGGTCGTTCCCGGCCTGTGCTGGCGCGTACCGAGGTTCCCTTTAACTACGCTGGCGAGGCCCATCGCTCCGGTGATGTTCACCTGAGTGAACGGGTGATCAGAACGAGGAGACAGCTTAGTATATCCCAGTTTTTGGACGGACCTGGAGCGCAGCTGCGCGACGGACGCTCTCTGCCTTGGGATTAATCAGCTCGATACTGGATGCCATGGTGGTGGTATTACGAGCTTCGGCGCTCGAGAGAAAGCAAAGTTATCAATCGGGAACGTGACGCGTACTTGTCACACGCTGAAGATCAGACTGAGTTTGGGTATGCGACAAGCACCAACAACCATGTTCGACTACAGTGACTAAACAAGGATTACACGGTAGCGGTGGCAAAGGGGTATTGAGCGGGCTCTAGCACATAATAACGGGATTACTCTGGCGATATCTAAAACTTAAAGTTAAAGGCAGAGGAGAGTGATAACCGACTTGACGTTGAGGTAAAGGATGATGTGAACAATGTCAGCGATAAGGGGGCCGAGGGCAACAATAACGCCGGTCAACACGGAGGCGACGAGGCAAAGGACAGCCTCCAACAACTCGCCAACGAGGCACACGATTTCGATGATGAGGGGGAGAATGGCTTCCTTGACGGCGGCGCAAACGATCCCAAGGAGACAGTCGAGAAGGAGGAAGATGACCTGATTGATGAATCGAATCAGTGAGTGTAATGAAAGAGAGGGAAGTGTATACGCACGTGGAGTAAAGCGGAGAGGAGTTTAACGAGCCCAGCGACGTCCAAGAGGAGGCCGGTGGTGACGCTTTTCAGGGCGATCTTGATGTCGACTTCAATGAGGGCCTTGACGTCCGCGACCGCACACACGAGGATCTCCTTAACTTCTCCGAGGAGGGTAAGGCAGACATCCTGGGTGGCCGTGACGGTGTTGAGTTTGTCTGAACAAGCGGTGGGTCAGCAAGCGGTAGAAGAGGCACCCGCAAGTAAGAAGCCACTCACAAATCTCCTCCTTGATCGGGGTGATCTGGGTAACGACACCACCGAGGATGGACTCCAAACACTTGTCGTCCGTAGTGGGGACATCGACGCCACGGGCCACGACATCGGTGGAGATGCCGGTGGGGGCCGCAGAGACGAAGAGGCCGAAGGCGAGGGAGGCGAAGGCAGCGATGGAGAAAGAACGCATTGTGGATGGATAATGAGTGTGGGGGGTAAAGAGAGTGACTTGATCTGGTAGGAGCCCGAAAGAGAGGAAGAAAGCAGATAGCAAGGGAATGCTGAGGAACACAACAGCCCTTGGTGAGAGGTTTTATAGCCACTTGTCGCTGGGTGATCGCGGACCCTCTAAGTCCATGAAACCCGCTCGGGGTGACGTGCTGACATGGATGCGCAGAGAAGACGCCAGGATGGAACCAGAAGATGATGGAGTTGGCGTTCCGGAGAAACGACGGTCCAAATCGAGACGGCGCAAAGACAACGTTTCCACAAAAGAGTGCCATTTTTGGTCCAGAGAAGCTGCAGGGAAGCCCGGGGTGTTGCTGATGGAAGCGTCAATCGAAAGAGCGGGAGGCGACCCGTCCCAAAATGAATCGCGCGCTGGAACAGAAAGCTATCCAAGTGGAGCGGTTGGCAAAGGACTTCGCGCGCGAGAAGCCCCGAGGTCGGCCTCGTGAGGTCGCGTCGGACGTCGGCCAAAAAAGAACAAGGACACAGCCTGGAGCGGACAAGGAGATCAGAAAGTGGAGCGCTCCATTCTCCGATCGTTGTTTGGCCCGTCGATCCTGACAAACATGGTCCGTGCGTGAAACGTCGGGAGTATATAAGGGGGAGGCAGACGTACTCGGATTCTTTACCACTCTGGCCTTTTGGCTTAGATCAAGTGTAGTATCTGTTCTTAATAGTTTAACCACTATTATGAAGGCACCGCCTTCATTATTGGTTATCTAATTTTTGCAGCCCTTGTTCCCCG
>Ga0307511_10002235_pt1 | contig 20273 bp, 15 predicted proteins | sample 13_EM_MG_FD_200266 | JGI IMG/M metagenome (GOLD analysis project Ga0307511, IMG submission 200266) | Populus trichocarpa ectomycorrhiza microbial communities from riparian zone in the Pacific Northwest, United States - 13_EM | ecosystem: Host-associated > Plants > Roots > Unclassified | place...
CTGGCTGGCATCGGGGTTGGGATGAGGAATGTTCGGTTAGGAGGAGGTGAGGATAGCAGGGATTTGGCTACGGATGTGGGTGGATAGAAATTGTTATCAGGGAGGAGGGGAAGGAGAAGGATTGGGGGAATGCGGAAGAGGTATATGCTTAGGATGTAGATAATGCGGAATGGCTAGATAGGTTGATAAAATGGAATAGGATAGAATGAGAGAAAACTTAAGATCGAGTGCACAATATGCAGGAAAAGGAGAAGTTTCATAGGGCAATTGAAATTGCTAAGGCGGATAACGTTCATGATGAAGGACTTGGAGCGGCCAGAGGAAGAATAAAGAGAGATGACGGGGAATGGCATCGTAGCAAGATTGGTGAAGGAGAGGGCGCCAAACACAAGAAGGCTAGCGTCAGGGTGACATTTGTAAAGTAGAGGACGCTGCAGAGGAAGACATAGGGAGCCTTGCGTTAGGGCAACAGTGGTCAGTGAGAGGACCCTACAGACACTATAAGTCTGATATCCGGGTGACATTGGTCATGGAGGGTATGCCGCTAGGGGAGACACTAGAGGCGTGGCGTCAGAGCGACATTGGTCAAGGGAAGGGCGCCACTAGGGGAGATACAGAGAGCCTAGCGTAAGTGCGACATCGGTTAATAGGAAGATGCTCCCAAAGGGAGACACAGGAAGTCTGCCGTTAGGGTGATATTGGTTAATGGGAAGACACCACTAAGGGGAGACACAGTGAGTCTGGTGTTAGGGCGACATTGTGGCAGAAGATGGCACTGCATAGGGGAGACGCAGGGAGTCTGGCATCAGGGCGACATTGGGTAAGCCGAAGGACCTTGAGATTGTCAGCTTGACTCCCGAGGCGCCAGTGGCGCCTGAGGCACCACAGGCAAGCTAGATTCTTTCCTGATATAATTAGGGTATGTGTTTCTTTCGGTAATATGGCTTATGAGAGAATTGCTGCATTTGGTAATATACTATGTGATCTATAGTTATGTGGCCTTTAGATTGCAGTGTGGAGGAGAGTTCCATGTATACTAAGAATATTTACGTATTTGGATAGGTCAAATGTCAAGTAGCATAATATGGATTTATGATTTTGGAATTTTGCTAAGTGTAGATTATGATCTTGAGAAATCTGTCTTCTAGCCTGGAAGTTTAGTATGAGGAAGCTGTGGCTTTAAATGTGAGGAAATTATTTTGGATTATACCTATACTTAAACTGGAAGACCTAGCAGCTAAAATTTTATAACTTACAGTGTATCACGATACGCATAGTGTATTCTGCAGAACTGTATTGGTAAGTATGTAATATGTTATATAAGTATATACTTCTTCAGAATAATTATATTGCTAGAAACAGATAAGGGTTTATGTATGGTAGGGAAAATGGCAATGGAAACTGTACTTGTAGAAGCTATAAGTAACATCTGCAGTTTGAGTGAAGGTAATTACAGAGAGACTGCCATGAAACAGGTATGCAATTTAAATTTGTATGAGACACTGCACTAACTAAGGGGCTCAAAATGCCAAGCTGGCTATTAAGCGATTGCAGTTATAATAGATGAGATCTAACTGTACAGAATACTACTACTACAGCTGGTTAAGGCTCTAAAAATTGAATTATTGTTGATTATGTGGCTTAAGCAACTTATTTAAAATGGTTATAAACTAATTTCAAAGAATGAATAAAAATATGGAATTATTTTTATGAAATTATATAGAGAGTGGAATCTTAAGCTTACACATATATCAGGAACGATTTTTAAGAGTTCTAACGCTACCGTCAACTGTCTGGATGTCAGCAGTTCCTCTAATACGATAGGTGCACCCAAACTGCCACATGTATTATCGGGTGTCCCGAAGTGTGTGTCCACAACTGTCAGTTTACCCCTGCTGGCATTCCTGGCATCCGGTGCCCTAAAGATAAACTAACATCTTTCCTAATATATATTGAGACAATGGTTAAATTGGTTTTCAGGGTAGAGTGGTAACTAGCTAGTAATGCTAACTACATAAGATATTATCCTTGTATCTAGTAGACTAAGATTAGAACTTTAGCATTGTGGCTATTAACTCAGTATATAAGATATGCTATAACATGCGAGTATAGTAACAATAATAGCTTGTGACTGATAACTCGGTATGAAATCTACATCTGGATAAGCATAAACTTCCCAAATTTTAGACTCCAACAATACCATTAAATATCAATGAATTAATTATATGAGGTTGGCAAGCAAGATATTTCGAACTAGTAGAAGCCGATTGTATAATTTCATTAGGTAGTTGTCTCCCAGCATTGGGGACAAATGGTAAGTGCTAGTGGAGGAACTCGGAACTGGAAGCCTTATGGAAGAATCCTAACACTAGCACGAAATGTCTGGATGCCAGCAGTTCCTCTAATACGATAGCTGCACCCAAAGTGCTACATGTATTATGGAGTGTCCCAAAGTGCGCGTCTGGAATTATCAATTTACCCTTGCTGGCATTCCTGGCATGCGACGCTCTAAAGATAAACTAACATCTTTCCTAATATATATTGAGACTATGGTTGAATTGGTATTCGGGATATCGTGGTAAGTAGCTAGGCATGCTAACTATATAAGATATTATCCGTGTATCTAGTAGAGATAGATTAGAACTTTAGTGTGATGACTATTAACTTAGTGTATAAAATATGCTATAATATGCGAGTACTTAACAATAATAGCTTGTGATTGATAACTCGGTATGAAAGCTACATCAGGACAAGTATAAACTTCCCAAATTTTAGACCCTAACAATACCATTAAATAAAGATGAATTAATTACATGAGGTTGGCAAGCAGGATATTTCAAAGTAGTAGAAGCCGATTATGTAATTTTATTGCCTAGTTGTCTTCTAGCGTTGGGGACAAATAGTAAGTCCAAGTGGAGGAACTCATAACCGGAAGCTTTATAGAAGTGATAGAGAATTCGGGGGAAGAGGAGGAGCAGCATGTGGTTGTCCTTGAAAAGCCTGAAAACTTACGTTCCCCATCTTGAATATCTACATCTCAATTCACAGAAATGCAAGAAGCTAGAGTCCGTGCTATATCGGGATGATATTGAATCGGCCAGATCCGTCTGACCTATACCATTGGTAATCACCGCCAACTCTTGCCCCTCCTCTAAGTCATCTACCACACTATAAGAGACCCCCCTCCCGAAAGCTCTAAAAGCCCCAATAAATCCTAGATTTGAGCTTCATAGATCATATTAGTTGCCGGAGTATTATCTGCATTTCAAGGACAGCAACCATGTGGTCTACCTGATACCAGTCGGAGAGATACACATGGGCGCTAAGTTAGACACTAGATTAGATGCTGGGTTAGATCTAGAGTAGTTAGTTAGATGCCAAGTCAGGTGATAACAGTTTACTAGGTTGTTTGGTTGGCCTATAGGTCTATTGCGTTAGTTGAAGGGTGTGTGGGATGAGATTGTTGGAGCGGATGATGGTCCCTAATGCAGGGACACATTGGTGTTTTGGAAGACTCTGCATGGTAGTTGTAAATACTGTAAACGAGTATTTTACAGAGGATTGAGGGCATGAAGTTCACAATAGCATATATTAAGGAAAATTAGGGAATTCTCATGATAGCTCATTTTGCAAAGGTGAGAGGCTTGTTTGGTAGAACACCGTTTCACCGAATTATAGGCTGCTGCTATAATTGCTATTTTAATATGAATATAGATGCCTGATGATGGCCTACCAATGTTTATAGGCTCACTTGCCTGATATCCGGGCCTATATGGTGGGGTAGCGGGGGGAAGGTGCTGACTAGGAGCACTGTCAGGATCGGGCCGGCCAGGCCGGCGACACCTGCGGCCTGGGGCGGCCTGGGGTGGCCTTGCCTACAAGGAAGTCTGTCTGGGCCTAGCCTGAAACAACAGGCCGGCGGAGTCATTGGTCTGAACTGCCTGGACTGCCTGGGCTGCCTGGGCTGCCTGTGCCGCCGAATAGGCCGTCTGGACCGTCTGGGTCTGCCTGGACCGCCTGGACTGCCTAATAGGCTATCAATATTACAGTTGGATAGCCAGGGCCTGTAATTGTAGGACCGAGTTGAGATGAAGCAGCGCTCGAGAAGTTACCATACATATCCCTAGCCATGAAGTTCATCATACTAACGTCGCTATTTTCTGGCTCCTATTCACTCACACTCAAGTCAGCAACTGCAATATTTAATGCTTAAACCAGAAGGTCAGATCGTAAACTCGGGGCATTGGGTATTAGGTTGATTTTGGTGGGATGTGAGGGCTACCATGTTGTAGAGCGTAGTTGATTCCATATAAATATATCAATTTAGCCGGAATGGCCTATTAGCACTCTGCTTGCCTACCATCATAGGACTGCCGAAAACAGCTATCGTGTAGAGCCCGGTCATCCTCAGGTAAGCGATGATATAGGCTAATGCATATCCCGATGGTAGTGCACTCCCTGGTCATGTATGGTACTAGTGGATAAAAGATTCCACTTGCCTGCGTTTTCCTCTCCTAGTCAAACTTCCGTGTAAAGATCTTTCACTCCCCAACAAGTCTTCATGCCCCTGTCTCACTGCATTAGCCTGACCAGGTGTATAAACGTCAATAAAAATTAATAAAGGGGGGGCTTTCCTGCACTTGTTCCGAACTTAGTTTTGGGGCATCCGATTCCTTTGCCCTGCGCTGAGAGATTTTGTAGATTTTCCTCATACTTGAGGGCCATTCCGCACCCTCCTGGAGGGGGGCCCCAGCCTGGTGTTGTGTGGGATAGCGGCGGGCGTGGTCCCCCTCGAGTGGCCTGGGCCTCCCTCGAATTTACAATTCCCACAGGGAGCCCGCAGAGTCATTTATGTGACCCTTGCACTCACCTTGGTGTCCCGTAGCCCCCTTGATGCGGGCACTCAAGTACTGCGTATTTAAATATCAAAATAATGTAATGATGACAAGATTCAGGCCGTGTAGTTGATCCAACCTTGAGTGATATATTTGACCAATAGAGCATACGAATCAGGGTGGTCGATCAGCACATCTCATGCGAATGTTCCTATTTACAGCTGATAGCATTGAGGCTGAGCTTCATAGTCAGCCCCACACGAGAGAGGGGTAACAACTTCTGGCGGAGAAGGCCTAGTAAAGAGAGCGAGGCGGAATAATTCTGGTATTTCATGATATAGGTAAGCTTAAGGTTAGTTTAAGGCTTTTGGGTTGGCCACCCATGAACAGACCGGACTATCTAGGCTAGGAGGGCCAGTCTGCAGCGGAATATTGGGTAAATTACCATTCAAGGCGTGCTTACTACACAGTATGTCTACACTTGCCCCTACCGTGAAGTAAATCTGCGGCGCAAGCATGGCTTGTCGCTGAATCTGCACGTAATGCTTTTAACGAATTCACATCTTACAACCAGTTCCACCCATTTTCGTTTCGCTTATGAATAGTGACGGGGCATGAGAAGGTTAATTCAGCCCGGAATACCCGTGTGATACCACAGCACACCGACACCAGCGAAGGGAAGTGGACTTCGTTAAACAAATGTTCAATTAATTAATGAAGATCAAGTGCGTGCTTCTGACGAAACCGCGTGTGACTCCAAAGGCAATGGATTAGGCAACTGGGAGATAGTTTTCGAACGTGATGTCTACATCAAAATAAATACACCTTTATCTTTGCTGTCGGCCCATTCGCCAGCCGCGTTCCTGCGCGGGTAGAACACCGTATTTGGAGGGTGACGGAAATTCAATGGATAAACAGTGGATAGAAGACAGCGCGCAAGCCATGCCTGAAGAGAGTGTACAGAATACGATAGTAGCATTTAAAGCAGAGAGGTGTGCATGTATGTTAATGCGATGTGAAACAGGACTCAAAAACTGTGGATAATTGACGGGAGACTGAGAAGGATTGAGCATAGAAAGTGGCAATTGAAAGGGTACAATAGTGTCCATAAATCTTCGGAGCAGGCTGCAAATTGTATTCTGCGGTCAACCCCAGGGCAACCGTGCAGCTTAGCAATAGGCGCCGGAAGGGGCACCCTTACACACGGATGCCGGTGTCTTTCCGCCGGTTGATGTAATTGAGACATCGCGAAAGGTGAAATCGGAGCAGGATGCACACAGGATATATTTGCCCTTCCCCTTTGCTGCCACAGTGCCCATTACATGGTCCAGAGTGACATGTTTGATGGGAACACCTGCCGTTGGTTCACCAGTAGGTCCACCGTTCAAGTAATCCTGCTGGATTACGATTCCATATTTAGTAATGCCCTTTAGAGTGATATTGGAGTAACTAATGTTGGAGACTAAACCGGTTGCGCCATGGATGGTTTTGATGCGCAGCCCTGTAGCGATCGTGGTGTACGAAGTCAGTATTGAGTCTCAAGCTGGCCACTGGTACAAGTACGAGACTCTGGGGACAAACCGTTATCTGAGTTCACCACCGTTGAGGAGGAAATCGTGACGTTCTGAACCACGTTGTCCGAACGGTTGCCAACAGACCCGATTGAAATGCCATGGCCACCCTAGAGAATGAGTAAGCACTAGGACGGGTGCCCGGGCCTCCCTGGGTTACCGGTAGTAATCATATCCATTGTGTACATGTACTTACCGAGCAGTAACAATTGGTAAAACTAATGTTCTTCCCGCTATTTATGGCTAGACAGTCGTCCTGATTATACACGGTTGCTTTGTTTATGGTAATTCCGGTGGATGACCCAACATCAAAAGCGTCTGTATTGTGGCCAAGGTTGTCCACATCTCCGTCCCTATTGTCGATTGTAACCGAGTCAATGAGCAGGTCATGGCTACCGCTGATGCTGAAACAGTGTACTGGGGTATTGCGAATGTTGAGCCCCCTTATAATTGAGCTATTGAGACCATGGGCGGAGAAAAACTTGGGCTGATTACGCACACCTGAGTCATTTGTACTCCTCATAAATCAGATTAACGCTCATGATTTACCTTTTTTTTACCTCCGTTACCACCCTTCCCATCCCACCACGAAGCTCCACAGCCATCGAGGACATGGCCATATGTCCCCGCCACAGTGACTTTATCCCCACTAACTGAGACTAGAGGACCCACCCACTCCTTGTAGCCGAAAGTGACCGTCCCAGTGAATAAAACATTGGTACCGGTTTTCAGCTTGGTGAGGTCAAGGGTTTTGCCTGCAGGGACTACCAGGTCCCCGATGGTAATGCTATTACATCTCTGTTTAGCTGCGGCGAGGTCATTGACGCTCGTGATTGTGCACGAGGTATTACTGGATGGTGAACGTGGCCATTGCCTCGCCGGGACTGCGTAAATGACCGTGGCAAATTGCAAGCAAGCAACGATAATTGGGGTGATTGTTTGCATAATGAAACGTAAGGAACGTGAATAAGGAGTAGTATATATATAAAAAGGCGATACGTAGGAATCCCTCCAGAGGAAGCAATAGGGTACCAGCAGGTGCCGAGGGTTTCAAATGAGTGAATAGACACCAACGGGAGGAAGCAATGTTGGGACGGACATTCCTAGAGACCACAACGCCGCCTCTTATAGTCAACACTCACCACAAATAACTATTCTGAGTTCAAAAAACAATCCCACCATGCAGCCGAATAAATGGGCACTAGCGGTTACAGGCATGGGTAGGTTGTACGTGTGACACCTGGCCATGCTGTCACAGTACTGTGATGCAGCGTTTGGCCATGGGAGTGCCTGCTGGGGCGCTAAGTTGTAGCAGTTACGTATGCATGGTGCTGCTTTATCATCTGCATGTAGAGCTTACCACGCCGATTCGGAAGGAGCAATGAATAGCCCTACTCAGGGTTCATAGGTTGTTAGGCGCTGTAGACACCGCGGATGGCATCGTAACGCAATCCGTCAACGTAATTGTAGTTCCATAAGTTCATACTTTATTAGTTGCAGCGAAAGCAACATTAAATTATGAATAGACCTAGTATCCCAGAGCACCGCGAAAAGATCAACTCGTTAGTCTAGAAACAGTCAGGCAAAAGGACAAGAGGACACAGGTGCAGGCTCTCTGAAAGTGTCCTAAATCCTCACCGGGTGCGCGCAATGATGGGGTCTCTTGAGGTGTCTCAACCCCCCGGTTCCTGACCTAGGAGACATGGCCATACTCTTCCTAATCCCAGCGGTATTACCATTTTGTTAACCCCTTCCCGTAGTGCTACAGCCCCATGCAAACCTTATAGGCATTGCAAAGACTCGGTCGACAGATGGATGGGCCTACTGGGCTGCATATTGCGCGAGCTGCACGGGCGGGCAAGTTTGTGCCCCGAAAAAGAAGAAAAAAGTAGAAAAGACTGTGATAATGGATCGTCATTCAGTGGTTACTGAATTGTCAGCCCCGCTGCCCTAATGTCATATATACATTGGGAAACTAATGATAATTCGGCTGAAACAAAAATTTTATGTCAACGGATGTACGCGTATGGAGAGAAATCCATGCTGGGGTCCTCGTAGAACATTTGTGCGGAGTTAGGTGTTTGGCATGTAGTGCGCATGCATATACTAATTCTATCTTAACTCCGACCACTTGTACTCGAATGCCAGATAATGCCCACGCCACACACTTGATAATGATTAATATCAGCTCCAACGTTTTATATACAGTACCCCAGCAAGAGTATTTGCGGCCTTTATTTTCCTTTTTTTTGACCTAGTCCTGACCTGACAGCGTGAGCAATATACCAGGCACAAAGTTACAGAAGCCCTGAAAGATGAAGCTTTTAGGGGCCACCAAATTGCAGAAGGGGGCACTATAATAAGGGGATTGTATCACCAATCTTTGAGGGCTACAGAACCTAGAATCTAGGCACTGTGCAGAGGCGTATGAAGGTTCCTTATTGCGTATCCTGAGCAAAGGGCATGCATGTGTTGTGCCTGTCTGCAGTCGCAAATATTTTCGCTGGGGTAGTGGCTGTACTTGGCGCGATGATTTAGGTCAATCTAACTAGCTGGACCCTCTCAGCCAACTGAGTACAAACACACAAGTAGTTCAGCTTAAAGGGACCTATTCCTGAAGTTGGGTGAGTGATTACCCGCACCGGTTGGGTGCCCGAGGCGACCCGTGCGAACTTGCAGTCCACACAAAGTCTAACCACGACTGTTACTGAAACACTGTACCCATTGCAAGGCCTATTAGCTTCTTGGGTACGCACTGGGCCAACTCCACTAGAGCAACTACGAGCATTAACTTTACCGGGTTCAGATTTGGGGTTGCAAGGATCGGGGTCGGGCGGTAATAAACGTGAGGCGGTGGGAGATTAGATTTCGATCTCGAACATATGGTTATGCCCGCCTCCACTGACGTATACAGACCCTTGTTACCTCGGCCCTGAAGGGACACAATGAGGGATCAACGTCATGAGCCTAATTCTACTGCTAGTTATTAGACTTCGAAGCAAAGAAAAAGAATAACTGGTCCAACATTTAAACTTAGTATTCAGAACATGGTGCCAAGTAACTTCACATATTGGTTAATTTCAAAGCGGATATTTTTCGCGAAGAAAAGGCAAGTGTGCCCAGTGATACCTAGGTTAAAAGTATATAGCGTCGGTGCAAGCAGGCGGTCGACCATCATTCTTATAACCACAATATTCTTCTATTGGAAAGGGAACAGCTATAGTTTTCCCTGTACTCAATCTGCATGGATATGCACCCCCCTGTTTAGTATTTCTGAGGTGCGTGTGCTTATGCGATCCTTCCCACCTCTTCATCACGCAACTAGCAAAAAACCGGGTCCTGGGTAGCCGTAGTTAAAGCATATCTTAAGCGTATATCTCGTCTTCCACCCGGCATGGAGGCAATTATTAAACCTTAAGGCATCCATAGATACTATATCCCGTTGACCCATCAGCAAACGAAACTCCGGCAGTGCAGTTCCGCATAGCTGATCATCGGTTGGGCTATAAACGAAAAGGAGGCACTAGATAACACACAAGTCGCCAACAATTTCCATCCGAGTTGGTGCTCGAGTAATCCTTTCAAGCACCATGAAATGCAACGAATGTTCCAACCTAGAATCAAATCACACTGGCCTGAGCCTCTCTTGGGTAGTGTCCCAACTGCACGTCCCAGTAGGTGCCCCTCGCAGAATATCTCATCGCAAACTGGTATCAACCTGTGGCACCTCGCGGCTTTAGCGAGATTGCAAGGCTTGCCGGCTACCGGGTGAGCGATACCGGTACATATAGCCGATTGACTGCTCTATTAAATGAAGTCACGTTCGAGTTCACAAGCCACGTCGCGCAGCCGACCCCACCTCCCCCATGTAAATCGCAATTGCGTTACAATATCCTGCGGAGGCTACAACCCCATATGCATCCCAATTTCCCCACATCTTCCCACTACATGCCAAATGGGCGCATGGTCACTCATTGTAGCGAATCCGAAATAATTTTGTCATTGTGGGTGCCCATGGTCAATATACCGGTTTCGGGGCACAACCTATACCCTAACGTCATGTATTAGGACCCTCTCTACATATCTCCGCAGCCTTACCATAGCATAACCCAGGCCAGCGCCGGTTGTCAGGTAATTTGTTTAGGCTCACTCTAACTATGGCCCTGTCGCATATCTTTTGAGGTACAGGGTAGAAACCAATATGACTAGGCTAGGGCTGCATTTATCTTAACAAGCATGCATAGGATCATGCCAGGCCTAAATCTAGTTTTGGAATAGAATACCGATAGTAACTCTGGTGGTGGAATTTTGGACGAAGGTTCGTGATTTGATTGAGATGTAAATGTACGGAGTGCGGGGATTTGTGTTTCCAGCTTTCATCCATCATAATCCTGCTAATATTTACCTGTTATCGTACATTCCTCTTGATCATCGATTCACACTAGCAATACAATACGCCTGGGCATGAGGCACGCCCGATAGCTGGAATGGCTGGTTCCCAGTCCCAATCGGTGGTTTCTTGTATACTTCATTTGTTTCAATATGGTGAGGCAAAAAGAATCATACACCCCCTGCATAAAGAGGCCCAAGCGTTGCGTATTTGAGACATTTGTATGGATTTAGGTGTAAGACATACATTGCATCTATATGCAGCGTATGATTCTTTTGCCACCTAGCTATATATCAGAGCTAAAGGTTTAGGCTGTTCAACTCCCATATTGGATATAGCACTACACATATGACTGGATTCAACAGTTTGAAAGATGAGTTCCTTTCAGTGGAGATTTGATACAAGAGTAAGTGTCACCTTCTACGCATGTGATTTCCCAGCAATAACTCTATAAATACATAACCACGTAATAGATAGTTCCAGTCCCGAGGTCCTATAGATTAGGCTATAGTGATTCCAGGCGCTGCTTGTGGATATAGTTGCCGGACAACCTTGCCTGTAATTAATCTTGTTTTCCACCAATCAGAGAGTTGGCGCCATTATATAGGCACGAGGGGTCCTGCCTCCCTTGATTGAAGCCAAGACATCACCCATTGACCTATCATCGAGAGGTCTCTTTACCTTGGCACTAGTGTATTAGGCCAACGACCCTATTCTTGGGGCATCATATGATTGACAGTTGTACTATAGCTAAAATCTACATAATAGCCATCTCTTGATTCGAGTACTGGCAAACCTGTCTAATTGCACAACCTCGGGACCGGAGAATGTTGACTGGTTACGTGTATATAGTGGGGCGCTACTAAGGACATACCAGCCCGCATAGGCTATGGTGTCAGGGTTAAAGAAAGATTGATTATTATGGCCATAGTCCCGAGTATGCGGATCATCCTATGCATGTAGGGGAGATATGCATTTTTACAGGATGCGGTTTGTATGTGACTGAGTCCCGGTCCCGAGATTATATAGGAAAAAGCAGACCTCGATAGAGGCGACTTTCTCAGGCATTTGCTTAATAATATACTCATATCGAGGCAGTGGTTGCACAGCCCCAAGGCGGGGAAATATTACAACATACAGTGAACTCGCGTTATAAGCAACTCCTGGGGACAGGGAAAAGGCTGCTTATAGGGCGAGTTTTCTTATAACGCGAGATACATACAAAAACTAGGAAATGTCCCAGAGAGGCTTAAAACAATCCGTGATAGCAGTCTGATGGTGTGTACCCCGAGCCATGTTCTGACCCATACGTCAATACGGCCCATTCATCAATGGGCCGCTAAAGATGGTTGGGCCGGCCCACCCATCAATCTGACGGCTACAACAATATTTTAATATAATTATCTCATATATTCGGAACTATTGAGAATTACTGGACTATGGAGCACTACGGATAAATGGGAAAATATAAGATATAAATACATAAAATACAAGAAAATCTAGGACTCCAGACATAGAAAAATATAATGTAGAAATAAGTGAAAATACGAGCCCTCCAGAGATATATAAATAAAATATACTAGATCAAGCCCTCTTCTGTAGAACTCGAGTATTCAATGTATTTTTCAAATCAGGAGCCGGATTTTCTATTTATCCGTAGTTCTCCATAATCCCGTATTTCTCACTAGTTCCGTATATATGAGATAATTATATTTAAATATTATTGTAGCCATCATATTGATGGGTGGGCTTGGCCCATTGATGAATGGGCCGGCCATTAGCGCGATTGATGGGTGGGCCGTATTGACGTATGGGTCAGAACATTACTAAGCCAATGTTTAAGAAACTTGCCTATAACCCGAGTTTCTTATTTTCCCATATAAATTCTGTCGGGACCTGAGAATAGTTGCTTATATCCCAAGGTTTCTTATAACGCGAGTTCAATGTAGGGCTAATCCCATGCATCGTTCCTGCATGGTTTGTTTGTGAAATCAAGCAAAAGAGTTTTTTATGAGATCTTATGTAGTTTGGCAAATAATGCCCCTTCATTATAAGGACATATATGGTGATTTCACCAAAATAGTGAGAATATCTATTTTACATCGGGTATGGTTATACATATTCTATTGTGCGGTCTTATGGCGAGAGAGGTTATCTGCCTACAGGCGCCTATTCGGCGGATTGTCCTAGCCTGGGGGCCCCCTATCCCCATAAACGTCACTTATAACGCAGAAGAATAGCTAATACAGTATGCAAGGGAGGTTCCAAGAGCCACCACCCCTGCAACTGCTCAGCACCAATATGGGTCTTCATATATTTCATTGCTAGGCAGCAGGCTGCAGTGGTCCTAGTGTAACAATCTATAAAATAATGTTGACCCCTACAATATGTGGACGGAATTATTTACGAGAGCTATCTTCAAAAATTTGAGAGCTGTGAGGCTTATTTATCCACCGCTGATGCTCTAGATGGTTCGCGCTGAGATCTAGACTGCTAAATAATTGCTCACCAGCAGCTATATCAGTAAACCATTGAACGCTACTGGGAAATGTTTTGGCAGGCATCACAGCCCCGATCCCCAAGGACACATGTGGTCATACATCACCACTTGGTAGGTGGTTGCGTTTCTGTACATATATCGAGACGCCCCGAGACGGTTAGACCGAAGCCCCCCGTAAATCACGAGTTCTCGTGCCCAGGCCTACAGGAGATCTTGGATTACAGGTGCCTAGATTAATCCTTCCCTAAGCCCACATAACATGGTGTTTCGTGATGATCAGCCTTTCCTCGTACATTCTCAATATCCCGCTTTTTCCCGTAAGAAGTACCTATGTGCAGCGGCTGAACAACAATCCACAGGGTGTTAGCTCAACCTCAACTTCGATATAAGAAACTTACATTTTTATATGTAGTACTAAGCGAATACTTAAGAAACCTGCCCATATCGAGGGTTTCTTATTTACCCATACAAACTCTGTCGGGGCCGGGAAGCTGTTGCTTATATTGAGAGGTTTCTCATAAAAGGGGCTGCATATATCGAGACACCACTGTATGTGGGTTACGTTTAACGGTTTAAATTTGTGGTGATGAAGCCCCACAGATATAAAACTCCGCATATGTCACGGTTGGGGGGTATTTCTTACGCAATGATACTATGAACCATAAATTCTATTGCACCAGTGGTGGAAGCTGCATATGTTTGTATTATATGCATCTCCCGGAACGTACATGTATGTAATTACATATGCCAATGCAACCGACCCTAAATGAAATCAGTCAGCGCATGAAACTTTAAATCTTATGAACCATTCGCAGCATGGTCATCAATTTCTATGGGCTTATATATATCGATGGTAATACTGTGTAATAAGAACGCACTCTTAGAAATGAAACCCCCTTGTATAAGAACCGAGCAAATATGCAATTTTGTATGACGTTAACCTCCGCTCCTGTGAAAGTAGATAAGAGAGGCGTTTCTTGTTTATAGGATTGTATTGTAAAATAGCTCCCCACATCCCTCATACTACCTCTGTCTACCACCTGCTAGCAGCCTACACCTCGACGTGCTTCCCTAGCAAACATAGGTCAACACCCACCCGCATGCGGTTTCCTCCCGACGACAAACCAGCTGTATCCCGCACAGAATTAGTACACATCCCGCAGTATACCACGCACACAGCACTCACGCTTCACCATAATATTTCTTTTTTCCCTTGGTCAGTTCCCAAATAGCTTCGTCACACAGCTTTCTCACATCCTTATCATCCCATCCATCATTCATCAACAACATAGAGGCATATGGGTACACAGTATCAACGCATCCCATCAGTGCCCATCTTCCAATCTCCTTTAAATTCAGATCCTTTGGCCACGGAGACAATGGCCAGACTTTCTTTTCCACTTTGATGTCAACGAACCCAGCCACAGTGAAGTATTCAGCCATGTGACTTGCAACAATAAGAGGACGACCGAATTTTGCAGCGGCACCAGAGGTTAGGCCAAACCAGCGACCCACGGCAGGCATGGTTTCGGGTGGATAGCTAGCAAGGGGCGTCCCATCGTGTAGAAACCCTTCGCAGCCATAGTCCTGGTATTCAATGTATCCACCGGGAGCAAGGGTCCTTTGATTGCACGCACACGTATTAGAAATACCAGTATTCATACCCTCTCGTTGCTGCTTAAATCTCCAGAGACCCAGGATGTGAAGTGAAATTACCTATACGCATCATGCAGCAACCTCTTCCAATCCGCAATACTGCCAGACAAGGACCTCATGTGAATATAATCGAAAGAATCAGCCCGATATGTCCAGGCTTCCTCCACATCATCCACCTCAAACTTTACATTCGGCGGAACCCAGCTCGGCTGGATAGGGTTTATATCATTTCCCACGACCTCCGCCTCCGGATGCATATCGGCAAAATCCACCGCCCAGATCCCGGTCCCCGTTGCAACATCTAGGACTCGATGAAGTGCATGTTTATCTAATGACGCGGTGTATAGGCGACCACCGAGCAACATGAGGAATATGTGGTGGTAGAGGTCGAGCCGGTCTTGCTCAACCTCATCATTAGGCATATAGTAGTCACGTCCGGCCTTATGAAAACGAGCGGACGGGTATCGCCTCCCATTGGCATACATGAAATCGAAGACAGAGGCGGCAATGGAGGTGGTGGCGGAGGAATCACTGCTACCGAGAGTGGAGTCGCGATCGGACTCGGAGTCAAAGTGTGTCTGTGGCCATCGGGGGTCAGTCTGACGTGTGAGAATTTCAAGTAGGGAAATATTCGACAAAGTTTAATTACATCGATTTCAACCTGGGGTACTGGTACTGGCGCTGGCGCCGCAGCTAGCTCTGATCCAGACGTTATCGTGGCTGTAGCAGCAACAGGTGAGCTTGATATTTGGTCTGCCATTGTATGATGTGATATTATTCACGGAATATACCACACAATTTGACCAAAAGAAAAGGGACTGTGAGAAGTGTGGTTGTTCCAAAGCGGGGATTCGGTGACAGAAGTATGTAGTACATGTACTCTATGTATCATGCTACGTAAACAGGGTGACACAATTGTCATGCAGTCTGTATTAAAACTTCAAGTCACTACCATTCACATGGAACATCCCTGGGATACGCATGCCCCTGCGATCACCAAGCATGATGATTAGCTGTCAGTGTTCTTGGAACCTAGCCCATGAACCTAAATTGTTAACCTGGGCTCAACTAACCCTCTATGTAGCACTGATCTAGGTACGTAGTTTGTCGCTTGTGTTTCCAAAAGCTGATACCCGCCCGACTCTTAGCACTATAGAGATCTGAGGCTAATGGAAAGCAAATCATGGCCACGTGCTTTCGGATTGATTGATCGCAACTTGCAGTTGTGCAGAGCAGGGGTTCGGACACGCCTAATTGCAAGCGATCATGATCACCCAGTTGTCACGATGATCTGAAACTTGAGAAACAGTACGTGGCTCACAGCTCGTCATATTTACACGTATAAGTTAACTATACAGCCCTATACACTTGATATAAAAATATCGTCCGGTAGGGGAATATTCTTATATCGAATGTGAGAATATATTCTTATTGTGCAGGGGGCCGGCCCCCCTTGTTCTTATATTGAAAATACTATGTCCTGTTTGGATCTACATAGCATTAGCATTGGGTTCAGAATTTAAATAAGTATCACTATCTCAGGTTGTGAAACGAGGTAGAGGTGGGCGATTGTCACAGGTAAGAATTGAAAGGGATCCACCCTCAAACCGTGTTTACCTATGGTAGCTATATGTATACCGATGTTTATCCATGATTATGATAACGTACTGTAAGTGCTCGAGACATCTACCCGGTGCGTCAAAATGGATGTCAAATATTCTAATGTTCTTCAATTGAGCCGAAATTTGGAATAGTTCACAGACACAAAAATGAGCCTATAATGTATGTATAAAGTGGCAGGTAAAAGATTCAAGCTATAATATTCTCCAAACTTCAATGCCTAGGCAGTACTAACATAAGGTGCAGGTGTGAGGATGGTCCATGAGGAGTATACGATCATTAATTAAATATCTGACGCATCATACTCTGGTTGATGCTTCATACAGGGCTTATGAGTAGCTATGCTTTAACACTTCCAAACGAAAGGCTCCCAGAATCCGAAACAATCGTATGATGAGTTAGATAGTGCAATGCAGACCATCTTTGGCTGAGTACCATAGCGAGGTTACGGAAGCTGGTGCCTATCTCTTGCTCTTTGAGGACCCTTCCGTGAGCAGCACTTGGCAGGTCTCTTCACTCGGACCCCCTGGTGGGCCGTAGTCGATCTAAAAATGCATCCGTGACCGCTCTGCGCGACTACCATGGACTCTCTCAGGCATCAGTGGTGTTAAAACATGTGATGTAACCGCATGTCATTGCAGCCCACACCGAGCTGGGCCGGCTTGACCCACATGATCTCATATGGCGCTCCACATAGCGCCCCACATTGAGCTCCACATTATCTCATGTGAACTCATGAACGTTCTTCAGACTCCCTTCATGTATATGTAGCCTCTGTATTTCCCGCTTCTTCTACACTAGAGTTCTCATCAGTCCACTACGCAGGCAGACCAATACATCGCTATCTTCTCTCTCACTTCGTGCTCTCTCCCACCGTGTGCAGCTTTCTTCATTGGATAACGATTCTCCGCTCCATTCCTTCGAATAAGTGACCCCCGGTCTTCACATGAGGCTCCCTTTTGTTCAGCTTCGTATTGGCGCTGATCCTACAGGCGTTTATTCTCCAGATTTTGGCAGCTAATTATCGTTGTCGATGCTGATAAATATCTTTCAAGCGTTCAGCCAGACTATGAAGTGCCAGCTATTTAACCAATGCTCGTGTACTCCTCATAGACAGGACCATACGCATCACCTGCAACCTGAGTTCGTGCTGCCTAGGCGTCCAATTTTTAAGAATTACTACCATTTTGATATAGATTTCTGCCCTCTCCCTTTATATTGTATTTTGAATCTTTTACCTTCCACCTTATACATGCGGCTCACTTATGTGTCTACATGACCTACTTCAAATTTCAGCCAACTTAGAGAACGCTAGAATATTTGGCATCCATTTTAGCGCACTGAGCACGCACGGTGCGGCTGATTCACGTGACTTACCTTATCCGTAACTTAATATACTCTACGCGCTATGACCGATGTGTAGATTTACAGTCATACGCACGCAGGATTTGGAAATGTCCTTTGGCTGTTGTTAATTACGTATGTCATAGAACCTGAACTCACCCATGGAGGCTCATGTTCAATGCTGGAACTACACATAAATACACATTAAAAGTATGTTTACCTTGCCGGTACAGGGTTATGAATCTCATGAAATCGTAACTCTACTCCTACGATCACAGGGCCTGAGGATGGAACTATCGATAACATAAACCTAAAACACATTGAGAAAATGGCCCAAACGGGTTTTAGCCAAATCTCAACCATTTCTAGGCCACATCTTACTTAGTACTAATTCTACGGAAGCTATGCTAGAAAAATATACCGCCGGATAGAGGAGGTTGTGCTAAGAATTATTTTCAAACGTCAGTGTTTGGGGCGCTATAGCTAGCCTAAAACCTTGCTCTCAGTTAGTATCGGGTAGACAGTATAGTAGCACTTCTATAATTGCATACCCTCGGGGCTGGAGATTGTATGCATATTGACAGGTTATGGGTTTATTGAGGTAGGTGCACGTGAAAGCACCACTAGAGGTAGTACATATATGCAATGCCAACACAATCACTTAATTCCGCTGCTCCTCCTACTTCCCCTGCTGCCTCTATTTCTGCTGCCTCACTTCCACCGTTCCGCCTACTTCCGCTGCCTGACTGACCGCTGCTTCCCGTTCTGCGTTGACCTGAAATAAGAGGCAATGGTGGGTTGGAACTGTGGTTTCTGTAGTTATAGAGTAAGATCTTTTGCCAGCGTATGATGGTAGCCTCATTCTCCAGCACTGTGAATGCCAGGCTGGATAAAAGGAGTAGTTGTGGCAATTCCGTTCTGGACCACGGGCTGGCAACTCGAGAGGCCCCAGAATTATCCCCTTCATCCTTTGCTGCACCCTCTGACGGTCGATAGGGTTCCAATTACTCAAAGTACCCCATTGAATGCCTACGAGATACTGTGCATTGATTTGAGTAATTATTCAAATTGTCCGTAACTCTAGTTCCGGTAATATTTTCCGCAAAAGTATCTACCTATACCTTCAGCAATCATACCCTTTGGTACTTCTTTCTCTAACTGTACCCGCATCGGGACCGCCCTACGAGCTTAGGTCGACTGAACGTATAGGCTTTGTAGAGAAAAAATGAAAAAGAATACAAAAGAATCTGCTACCTCCACTATGGAGTACACGATGGGGTATCCGCAAATAACCGGGTCAGTTTCCACCAGACTTTTGGTACAATAGGCCAATGTGACTCCTCTTTATGAATGCATTCTCTGAAGATACCAGGCTATATGTTTCGAACCTCTGTGATAGACATTTCAAGAAATATCTCACCAACCGGGACGCCTCTCCCAAACATATTTAGGAACCGTAGTACTTGCAGACAAAGATATTGTAGATATATTTGGTTTAGACGAAGTGAAACTAGCAATCCTAGCCTCGCACAGCCCTCCTCTCTGTGATTATTTTGCCTCCCAAAACTTGTCACTCCCAGCCGCATATTTTCCCGTGATAGTTCCAATAGAAAGGCACATAGGCCCTTGCCCACTTGGCCTGAAGAAATACCATACATGTATTATATCTCCTCAACCCTTGCGCCTATTCGGCCCAAAAACAGTTGAGTCATGCTTGACTACCTAAAAAACATGTCTGCGGAAACCCGGTTGTGTACGAAAACCCGGTTATGTGGGGGAGCCTGTTGGACACTCTATACATGGTACCCCCATATATGTAACAAAGCGTAATTTCGCTCGATATGAGTGTATATTTGTTCTGACCCATACGTCAATACGGCCCATTCACCAATGGGCCAAGCCCACCCATCAATATGATGGCCACAATAATATTTAAATATAATTATCTCATATATACAGAACTATTGAGAAATACGGGAATATGGAGTACTACGTATAAATAGAAAAATCAGCTCCTGATTTGAATAATACATTGAATACTCGAGTTCTACAGAAGAGGGCTTGATCTAGTATATTTTATTTATATATCTCTGGAGGACTTGATTTTCTCGTATTTTCATTTATTTCTACATTATATTTTCCTATGTCTGGAGGCCTAGATTTTCTTGTATTTTATGTATTTATATCTTATATTTTCCATTTATCCGTGGTGCTCCATAGCCCCGTAATTCTCAATAGTTCCGAATATATGAGATAATTAATATTAGAATATTATTGTGGCCGTCATATTGATGGGTGGGCTGGGCCCATTGATGAATGGGCCGGTCATTAGCGCGATTGATGGGTGGGCCGGCCCA
>Ga0307511_10002236_pt1 | contig 20263 bp, 16 predicted proteins | sample 13_EM_MG_FD_200266 | JGI IMG/M metagenome (GOLD analysis project Ga0307511, IMG submission 200266) | Populus trichocarpa ectomycorrhiza microbial communities from riparian zone in the Pacific Northwest, United States - 13_EM | ecosystem: Host-associated > Plants > Roots > Unclassified | place...
CCAACGAAAGCGGTAAGTCAAGGGAGATGCTAAACGTGACAGATGCATTCTGACACGCAACAGTTGAAGCGGAAGGCTGGGGGAGTGTCGGGTGCCCCGAGTGAAAAGAAGCTGCTGACGACGTGCACCATACGACCGCTTGAGCACGCGAGACGACTGCGCACTTTGAGCTTGAGATCAGATCGAATCCATTTTTACACTCGTGATGGTCTGCCCGCAGGTCTCGCGCACGGAAGGTCGGTCCCATCTCGAATCCTCGACGAATCGAGCTCAAGTGAATCCACACCAGGCGAATATTTGTTTGGGAGGAATGCATTCTTGTGACGGGTGCGTATGAGGGTAGGTAGTGCGCCGAATGGGTTTCCGTCCAGGGACTTGTGCGCCGGGACGCCATCGTGTCGTTCCTATCAGGTGTCCGACCACCCTCGACTTCGTCAGAGGCTGACCGGTGGGTATCGCTCGCAACCGGCTGAAAATGATCAAGAGAATTTACTGTCTTGGGAGAGACGCGGTTTGATCGTCGAGCTCCGACCGAGATCATAAATGGTCGAGCTGCGATTTGACCGTGATCACTGATACATACATTCCGGGCGGAGGCGCGTCAGCGAACCTCACAAACCCCGCGGGTCTATTAGTATAGGTGATTCAAACTCGGCACGCAATTTCCTGACCCCGGGATACCCGACCCTCAAAGTAGACCACGACTGGAGTGTCACCTCGGGCTTCAAAATCCTCACGCGAGTAGTTCGGGTTGTCGGCAGTTGACGGCCAGATATTCTTCTTTGTCCTCGGGATGACGTCTAACGTTTAAACAAGAGGATTAGGTTTCCGCCAAGGGCGTCTGTCTTGTGTCCAGGCCAAACACACTCCGAGGTCAGGAGTCAGGATCTGGGACAACCTTGACACTGGAAGCCCGAGTCGGTATCTGTGTTTTGCATGCCCCTAACGGTGTGACACTCACGCTAAATCCCTCAGGTACGTTTGAAAGGTAGAATTGGGTGTTTCTCCGTCGGAGACGGAACCCTCGCCACTCGTAGTATGTGTTGTCGCCGAAACGAGTTGTATTCTGCTCACGTGTCCCCAGAATTGTCATAGAAAAAATGGCCGGCGTGGATGGGTTCTCCCTATCTCCGATGGCCGCAACCGGTCGAACACCCACACCCAGTTTTTAGATACGCGCACTTCCGAGTGTTCAGTCTGGTTCGTGAAGCTGACGCATACCCAGGGTTGTACGTCACAAACTTATATCAGCACGCCAGCTTCCCACTGGAAACGTTGTCTCCCCCGGCCCCTGGGGGCAGGTATCGAAATCAAGGCGGAGGGTCGTAGCGTTTTCAGCTGCTAGGGTGTCTTCGCAAATTGATATCGTAGCAGTGTATGCCGACCTCGGATGTGGGGTAGTAGGACAGATATGGAACGAGGAACGACGAGATTTCATCCTCCCTCGCTATCTGTCCCAACCTCTCAAACCTGAGTGGTCTGATCGGGGAACACCGAGACTTGAATCAAGTTAGTGATTTGTGGTCGAATTCTAAGGTCAGTTACCGGAGAGTCCTCGCTACAGCCAACCTGAGCCGGTGAGCTTTGGAGGTAAACGCTGAGGATCGGAGACCATCTAACTGATTGTTCGTGCCTGAGGTGCAAATACTCTGGGTTATACGATTACACGACCCTGATAGAAACGCCGACGCTCACAAGACCGGCATCTACCACTCGAGGCCGAGTCAGACGTCCTGTTATTCCAGGACAATAGTACCGCCTCACAATTGCTTTCGTCCCCCAGCAGATCAGCGCTCAGCGCTCAGCATCAGCCATTCGGGAAGATTGGAGCGACAGCCATCAGCAAAACACGGCGAAGTGTCCCCAATATTCACGTACAGTAAGACTGCCGCAAAGGACAGAGGGCCCGGGGGACGTGTGACTGGTACCGGTTAATTCCTATTGAATTCTGGTAGCCTCCCCTTCGGGAGCAGTGGGATTGTTGACATTTGGTCAAGGACTTGCAATCCTCCTCAACGTAGCACGAGAGTGTTATTCACCCGAACTTCAAAGATAAAGTGAAATCCCCGGACGCCCTGCTTTTCTGTCTTGCTTACCAACCTCATGTCCGCTCTCAACTCTACCATCTTGAGCGATATTCAGCTCGTCACTGGTGCCGTTGGCTAGGCTGTAATCTCCGCGACAACCGCTGCCTGCTACTCACTCAAATCCATGAATGAAGGCTTCTTCGAAATACACCACCATACTGCTGTTTCTTTGGCCGGGGAAAAAGCTCGCCAAGGTTTCTTCTCTAACCCACTCCTCAACTTCAACGAGGGCTATGCGATTTGATGGAGCACGTGCGTGTCTTGTTCTCTCGATAACCAAGTGTTCCATTGATCTCGTTGGCTTTTGATATCACATGTGGACATGGCGGCAGATAAGAGGGGGGAAGAGAACACCCTTCTCTTCGTCAAACAGTTGAATGGGTTCCTGAACAAGGCCCGCATACAAAACGAAATGTGTGATCGTCGCCCCTCGAGTGCTGATCCTGAGTATCGAACTCTTTTCGATTCCAGCCTTCCCCTCGCCGATACGGGATGTTATGGACGGTGAGGGGCCAGTTTTCATATTGCGAGAGTCGATTCATTCACCGAAGTTAATAGCGTGAGCCTTTTCTTTCGAAGGGCGTGTTTTTTCAGGCTGGTGTTGAGGTTTCCTCCTTCGGCTCGTTTTCTTCGTGACCGCCCATATAATTGCATGTCACGACCTGGAGAAGAACAAAGCGAATCTCAAGAAGATTGGAGAGCTATTACCAACCCTCCAGACCAACGTTACCCCCACCCCACTGCGCTTTCCTTGGTTGAGACCAGGAGGCGCGCGGAGCCTACAAGTGGTGCCATTGACGTTTTGATCGCCGGCGGAGAGCCGATCCAGTCAGACGGGGGAGCTCCCTCGCGTATTCCTTGGGTGACACCCATTTGAGCCCAAAATATTACTCCGAACCATACAAGTATGACCCTGGTTGGTGGCTGCGACCCGACCCGGTTACGAATTCTGCCCATACGTTCCCGGGCCAGCAGGCACCCCTGTCCGGGGGTGAGGGTGGTCAAGGTGACTGGAGATGGAGTTGATTTTGGCCATGTTCTTGACGAGGTATGAGTTCGATCTCGTTGATAAGGGCAGGAAGTTTCCAAATCCTTTGCCTGTTCCGAACGGGAGCGGTGTTCACCACGGCATTCTGTATGGATACTCACCGTGCCCTCCTGACCACCTAGGTTCGTCCTCTAGGAGCTCCGTATCACTTCAGCTTCAAGAAGGTCGCGCTGTAGGCATGCGGCCATGGGACACCTTCGAGTGCCTCGAGTCTCCCTCTCCCACACCCCCCTCTTCCGTCTCCTGGCGAGAATTTCGTCTGATTCCATCTCGCACGCTACCCAGCCATGCATGTATGCCACGATTGTCTGATCCGTGCACGCCGCACAGCTTGAGACAAGTACGAATGAATTCTTGAAATTTTTCGCACGTAGACCTGGGCCCCCACTGAATTGCAGGCAGAGTCGTGCGCTCAACTTGACAATCCATCGACGAGACGGTGAGAGGTCGCGTACGAAATTCGCCAAGCAGGAGTGTATGTGCCGTTTCTCTAGAGAGTAGAGTTGGTAAGGGATAGCTTTTTCGCACATATGAAGGTTTTCTTCCTACCACATCGAGACTCTCAGCGGAGATGTTATTTCGAATTCGAAGCAATTGCAGACGTACGTACCACGCAATATTCCGCGTCTCTCTGTCCCCGCCCTAAGACGATCGAAAGTGCTTGCATCAAGGCTGTTCTGTCACGCGGGCGATGGATCCCCGGCCCCACTTGCGGTTGGGCGGGCGGCCATCAGAAGTTCTTCCACTCTGAATGAACTGGACGCGCGTTCAACGAGGCGCATTTCGGCAACTGAACGTATACCCGCGGCTGCTTCCTCCCACCCGCCGGTCTGTAGCGGTGGTCCGTTCATTCCGCGACTTATCCACTGGCCTGTAGCGGTTGTCAGCTCATCCTGGCAATTTTCTTGCAAACACAAACTACGCTATCTCGGATGGTTGCTACGAAAGATGCCGGGTCTTCCAATACTTCCTATTCTTTTACATAGTTAGGGACGTCGTGCTCGCTCCGTCCATCCGCTTCGAGGATCATACTCAGATAGCCCGGTTGGTGTTGCAGGATGATCCGCTGATATAAAAGAACTTTGAAAGTGCGGGAGGGCGTGGAACGAAAGAAGCGCTGGGGAGTTTGAACCTAAGCGGAACCTTGCCCGTCCGACAAGCCCTCCCCACGCTTCGGATTCAAAACCGTGCGACTTCATTCTGGACAGTGCCAAGTGTTGTTCCAGGGCACAACGTTAACCCTTGGCTTGGAGCTTGGATCTCCACGCGATATACCCGGCCGCCTGGGCGCGTAAAAAGAACCAACAGGATTCCGGGCGCGACCCTGCTTGTAGGGTTTCATTCCTTGGCAGACGGCTTGGTAATTTTTCCGGACCGAACTCCACCTAGGGCCGGAAGACGTGCGCAACCCCGGCTTTGGTAATCCTACCCCTCGCGTCAACGTTTTGTATGTTTTGGGCAACGTGATATCCGACCCCTCGTCCGGGCAAAACCCTCAGGCCCGTTTGTCTAGTCGAGTTTGGTGTCTGTGGCAGTCGAAGGCAACCGCCTTCACTGCTCGGGGCACGTCACGGCGCCCAAGTGCACCGGATCGCGGCGCACACGTTTGTTTCATCGACATAGCCTTCGTTCGTTCTAAAAACGAAGGCAAGAACGGCCGGCGCGGATTCATTCTTTCCACTCTCAACATAAGCACCACGTTCAGCTCCTGGATACGCGCACCCTCAAGTGTTCAGTCTGGTTCGTGATGCGCACACCTTCGGGCGAGGTGTCACGGGTCGATACCGGCACACCAACTTCTCAATGAAAACACTTCATCCGCCGCTGGAGGCGCGTATCAAAATTGGCGAGGAGGATCACACTATTTTCAGTTTTCAGTGAGGAAGGCGCCTCAAAATGATCTCTCATTCAGTCCGATTATCATGTTGATTGCGATAGGATGGGTCCCGAACGATGACCAACGGAATTTCGTCTTTTCGTCACCCTTCCCAGCGTCCCGGGTCCGACTCTCGCGCGGTTCACAATCCAGTGTTTGATCCAGATCCGACGGTCAGCCACCCAAACCAAATTTTACGAATAGCAGGTGGTTCTGCGTTGAAACCGCGCCGGACAGCCAACCCAAGTTGACTCACTTTGGGTCCCCATAAAGCTTCATATAATACACGATTGAATAAATCCATTCTACTTCGAGTATGAGTGTCTTCCGTTTTCGATGTACCTGGAGCTGACTATCATCGTTAGGAGTACCTCAAACGCTTGTATGGTACTTCCCTCATCCCATATACTTCCAACCCGTGGTGGCCGACTCGGCATTTCCCCGGTAGGTGGGTGCGTTTCGCCTGGAACTCCGTTCATCCAATCGATGGTTCGTGCCTGGCATGCAAACACTCCGGGTCAAACGATTTCCCGACCCTGATAGGGGCACCGACGCTCACCAAAAGCACGTCCACCGCCCAAGGCCGAGCCAGACACCACTACTCCAGGGCGGTAACACCGTCTCGCAACTACTGTCTGTGCCTCCAGCGGATCCCCGATTAGCCACCCAGTGGGGATGGAGCAAACAACAGTCAGCAAACTATTTACAGCGTAAAGCCATGGGGCAATTGCCATCATTGGCTGACACAACATTGCGAAGTGGCTTAAAATATCGCAATAGCCTTGGCAAGCGCCTCAAGTTACATTCAAAACGTGCCCCCAGGACTGGGTCCCAAAATTGCACATCCGTACGTTGGTAACCGATAAGGGCGCAGAAATTGTAGAGAATGGGGGCAGGTGATCGCCGGGTTTATCAACGGCGGCGGCCTCTCATCCTCCCACAATCCCGGGTGCCATTCCCCCGCCCTCGGGGTTGATATAAACCCCCTCCGTCCGAGCATCTCCCTGTTCTGTCTTCCTTACCTGTCTCATGTCGGCTCTCAACTCTACCATCCTGAGTTCTATCACTGGCGAGGACAACCAGCTCGTCGCTGGTGCCGTTGGCGCAGCTGCAATCCTCGTGGCAACTGCTGCCTACTATGCGCTCGGTTCCAAAGACGAAGATCATGAGTTCCCCAAGCTGCGGGGCATCCAGATTTACCACGCTTGGAATTTCTTCCAACGGCGGTTCGACTTCCTCCAGTCGAATTTCAACCGTAACCTCGGAAAGAGCTTCTCTTTCAAGGTGCTTCACCATACTGTCGTTGCTTTGGCTGGGGAAGAGGCTCGCCAAGCTTTCTTCTCTGACCCACACCTCGGCTTCAATGAGGGATACATGATTCTTATGGGAGCTGTGCGCATCTCCCGCTCTTGGTGGCCGAACGTTCTATTGATCTCGGTGATTTTAGGTGCCACAAGTTAGCGATGTGAACACCGCGACAGAAGAGGACAAAGAATCGAACGTCGGCGTCTTCAACAAGAGGCTGAACAAACTCTTGAACAAGGCTCGTCTACAAGACAGTACGTGTCAGCATCATTCCGCAGCCCGAGCATCGGTCTCATTTGCATCTTAGTCCTTCCCACGATGCTTCAGGATATTATTGATAAGGCTGATAAGTGGGGGGATAACGGTAAGGCCGGCAGAATTGACCCGTTCGTCGAAATCTACGATGTGAGCCTTTTTGGAGTTTCCTTTCATGATTGATGTTGAGCTTACCTCTCTCAGCTCGTTTTCGTCATGACCGCCCGTGTGGCCACATGTCACGACCTGACAAAGAATGCAGCCGATCTCAAGAAGATCGGGGAACTGTTCATGACCCTCCAGACTAGTGCGACCCCCACTTCCTTGCTTTTGCCTTGGTTCCCCAGTCCGGCGAAGAAGGCAAAGAAAGATGCTACCACAGAACTGTTTATGATGCTGTACACCTACGTCGAGACCAGGAGGCACATGGAGCCTACAAGCGATGCTATTGACGTTTTGATCGCTGAAGGAGAGACGACTCAAAATATCGTCGGGGTAAGTCCCCTACTCGGATGGTTACGGGAGGTTTGTGAAGTCTGACCCAACTATTCCAGTTTGTCATGGGGGTGCTTTTCTCCGGTATCCTGAACACCGGTATCGTCTGTAAGTCCCAGCAGTTAACGCGGTTCGTGAGCAACTAATTTACGAGACTGCCCAAATAAGCGTGCTGGATGCTCATCGATCTCGCCGTAAACCCGGAGTGGAAGAAGAAGTGTAAGACGGAGATCCAAGATTTACTCTCCCGTCACCTTGGCGACTCCCACCCCTCCGCAACATTATCCGAGAAGCTTGGAGCTATTTCCGTGTCTGCATGGGAAGACGAAGTCCCTACCCTCGAAGCCTGCATCCGGGAGTCACAAAGAATTGCCTTCACTAGCGTCGGCTTCCGAAGGAACATCCGCGAGGATATGAAAATCGGCCAACAGGTGGTCAGAAGGGGAGATTTCCTCGCGTGCCCCTTGGGGCCCGTCCACCTGAACCCCGAATACTATCCCGAACCGTACAAGTATGACCCTGGCCGGTGGCTGAGACCTGACCCACTTCCGAACGCTGCCCACACGTTCCTCGGTTGGGGAGCCGGCAGGCACCCCTGTACGGGAATGAGGATGGCCAAGTTGGAGATGAAGTTGATTATGGCGATGTTTGTGATGAGGTATGAGTTTGACCTCGTGGACAAGGATGGAAAGTTCCCCGACCCCCTGCCTGTCCCCAACAGGAACGATATTCACCAGGTGAGTGCTGGAGTTGGAATGGTGGTATCCGCATCGACACTCACCATATCTCTCGTCCGCCTAGGCTCGTCCTCTTGGGCCTACACCCTACTTCAACTTTAAAAAGGTCGCCCAGTAGGCGTATGGCCATGCGACGCCCATCTGGTAATTTGGTCCGTTTCAAGGCAAGGAGTTCGTAGGATTTAGTCTCTCCAGTACCTAGCCGTACACACGAGCCACGGCCACTTAATATTAGTGTGAGCACGCCGCGTATAAGCTTCGGGTTTTGGCCAGTTAGAATTTGTTCTTGCGCTCGTTTGCCCACATATCCCTCACCCACACGTAATTCCTGTGGGAGTCCTGTGTCTATTTAGAACCCCCGACAAATCGACCTTAAGCGGAATCGCGCGTTCAACTTGATACCCCACCGACTATGCGGCAAGCGACCTCGTACGATTATTGTCGAGCGGCAGCTGGAGAGTTGGAACCTCTGAAGGCGGAAATCGATTTATCGGTCCAGGTTCTCTTCGTCCTACCGCCCGTCTCCGCCGTCTCACACCAATCATGATCCCGACCGCCACTACGACCCGCAGGATCTTTCTTTCTGAGAACTGTCACCCAGTCGCACAATTCAGCGATCTGGGACTCATGACCGCGTGGAAAAATAAAGTGCTCGTTTTACACTTGACTTGATGGCTGCGGAACTCACTCGCCGAAGCCGAGGTTGCGCCCATTTTCCGATCTCGGATGTTGTCCGGTCCGGAGAATCATGAAAGCGCCCACAATGGAACGGGGCCGTGGTCGGAACACCACATGTCCTTGGAAATCGTCCCATATCGCAATAAAGTTGAACTTGAAGGGCTAAGGCCACCTCCTGAAACGATTGAATATTTTGTGTCGTCCAGGGTTATACAGTTGCGGGTCTTTGAGACCGGATGAAGCGCGGGAGGTCTGTCGAACCAGATGCACTCCGCCAAATTCAAGCTATCCAGGAGTCATCATGCTCCCGTCTTCCCCGCGGTTCCGATATTCCCGGGCGGAAGAAGATACCTGGTACATGTAGGAAGGCGATTTCCCCCTAATTTGACTTTCGGACGAAGGAGTACACACGGGCTTTTAGCTAACTGCTCGGCGGCTATCGTATGCGGCCACTCACTGTCACCTCGCCAAAGGATAACCAAGTTGAGCACGTGGTTCTCCTTGAGATCGATTTGTGAACAACTCAAGACGAGAACGGGTGGCCCGACGATATTGTGGTTGTACGAGATCGACAGATGAGCATAAAATGGGGCGAAGTCCTCGCCTAAAAACATATCGGATTGGAGAATGGTCTAAAGAGGGGAACCGAAGGTGCTGCGTGGTCATACACCTACTGCGCAACCTTCTCGAATTTGAAGTAACAGGGATCCCCCACAGGACCAGCCTAGACGAACGGGAGGACACGGTGAGCATTTGTGCGGAGGATCACTTCTCACAATCCCGCCCGCACCTGATGAACATCGTTCCTATTTGGAACAGGCAAAGGATTCGGGAACCTCCCGAGTTTGTCCACGAGGTCGAACTCATACCTCATCAAAAACATCGCCATAATCAACTTCATCTCCAACTTGGCCACCTTTTGTCCCGTGCAAGGGTGTCTGCCGCCTCCCCAGCCGAGGAACGTGTAGGCAGCGCTCGGGAGCAGATCGGGTTGCAGCCACCGACTGGGATTGTACTTGTACGGTTCGGGGTAGTATTCGGGGTTCATGTGGACATCACCCAAGGAATACGCGAGGAAATCTCCCTGTTTAACTATTTGTTCGCCGATTTTCATATTTCCGCCAAGGTTCCTTCGAACGAGGAGAAGATTGATGGCAAGTCGCTGTGACTCCCGGATGCAGGCGTCGAGGGTAGGGAGCTCATCTTCCCACGCGGTGATGGGAATAGCTCCGAATTTCTCGGACAATGTTGCAGAGGGAGAATCGCCGTTATGACGGGAAAGGAAACCTTGGATCTCTTTCCTACACTTTTCTTTCCACCCTGGGTGGGTGGCGAGGTGGACGAGCATCCAGCACGCTTGTTTGAGCGATTTCAGTCAGTCGTTTCTAACTCTGTGAACCATTGAGACTCACAGACGATACCGGTGTTAAGGACACCAGCGAACAGTGCGACCATGACAAACTAGAATGGTTGGGTCAGACTTCAAAACCTCACACGATCTTCGACTTACCCCAACAATAATTTCTGTCGTCTCTCCGTCAGCGATTAGAACATCGAGGGCATCGCTTGTAGGCTCCGCGTGCCTCCTCCTCTCGACGTAGCCATAGAGAATCGTGAACAGCCCTGTGGTGGCCTCCCTTTTTGCATCTCTTGCCGCACTTGGGAACCAAGGCAAGAGCAAGGAGGCGGGGGTGGTGCTGGCCTGAAAGCCCGAGAACAGTTCTCCGAGCTTCTTGAGATCAGCTTCGTTCTCTGTTAGGTCACGACATGAGACCATGCGGGCGGTCATGACTAACACAAGCTGAAAGAGGTGTACTCAACGCCAATCCCAAAACACTATGAATTTTGGAAGAAAAGGCTCACGTTATAGACGTCGGTAAATGGGTTGATCCTACCGGTCTTACCACCGTCCCCCCATTTGTCCATCCTGTTGGCAATATCCTGCACCAGCAAGGGGAAGACTGAAATTGAAATTAGGCCGATACTCGGGGTCATTGCAGACGCGGGGCGAAGGTCGCACATACCGTCTTGTTTGCGAGTCTTGCTCAAGAGCCTATTCAGCCTTTTGTTGAAGATAGCGGTGTCTCCTTCCTCGGTCTTCTCTTCCGTCGCCACGTCCGCGTCACCGACCCGTGGGACCTAAGATCATCGAAACCAATAGAACGTTTAGGTTGGTTGGTTACTGAGAGTGAGAGACGCTCACAGCTCCCACAAGAATCTTGAAGCCCTCGGGGGCGTCAAAATGTTGGTTAAAGAGGAAGGCTTGGCGAGCATCCTCCCCAGTCAAAGCAATGACTCTATGGTGAAGAACGTTGAAACAGAAACTCCTTCCGGAATTACGTTTGAAATTTGAGTGGAGGAAGTCGTATCGTCGTTGGAAAAAATTCCAAGCATGGTAGAATTGGATGCCCCGCAGCTTAGGGAAGTCGCGATCCTTATCTTTGGAGCTGAGTGCGTAGTAGACAGCGGTTGTTGCGAGGATCGCAGCCGCGCCAACGACACCAGTGGCGAGTCGGTTGTCCTCGCCAGCGACGGAATTCAAGATGGTAGAGTTGAAAGCGGACATGAAGCGGGTGGACAATAAGGACAGAGTGGGAGGTCGTTTGCTGGTTTTATACCAATCCTTGAGCGTCGAATGAATAATACCCCGGCGTTGCCGGAGATGAGATGTTTTGGTTACTCACAAATCCCCAGTCACACATCGCACCACTTCGAGAGACGCCGCCGAATGATATGAGATTCGCGTTTCAGCAGCCAACTTCTTCTTGAACACAGTATGTCGGAATGAATCCGGAGAGTGCTCCACCGGAACGAGTCTCCCAGCGCAGGTGGCCTGCAATGAACATCTACGCTGCGACCTGCGACCCTACGTGACCGAGTGAGTACATCCGTTTGCACTCTCATTAAACAAACCACTGTCAATCCTTGTCGTCAAGGTCGGGCCCACGGTCCCGAATCAGACAATACTTTCGGCGGGGGCAGGGTGAGGAACTCACTTGGGTTAGAGCGAGCCTGACTGTCAAGCACTGATGTCTGCTTGTGTTTTTGTGAAGGTATTCAATCCGCTCTGGGCTCATACAGTCCTTTGTGTAACGGTGATCTCCGCGAGTGGAGGTAGATATCATTCCGCTATATAGACAGGAAGGCGCCTCAAGCCAACTCCGTGATCAGCTAAGCGTAATGACGAAGTCGAAGGGCAGGGAGCAAAGGCCGACGTGGTTTCGTTCTGTTTGTTCCCTGTCACAGCGTCCCGGACCAGACTTCTGCACAATCCATCGACGAACGACCAAGGCGCCCAGGCAAAGGGTCTGTGATTCCGCGCCGGACCTCGACTACTGGGGGCCCTCGCGACAGCTAATACGGGTCGATGTGTATTGGTTCTACCCCCAGAGTTTCGTGTAGTGCGAGTAGAGGAAATACGCGCCTACGATTCCAAAAACCCGGGTTCCAGCCCATGTTTCATGGCAACCCCACATTTCCCCGACAATGTCCACCTACGTAAGCGCCTCGGACCCACTCATGATGCGGCTGATGGTTTGCGCCTGATGTGCATTGAATGCTGTGGGTCAAGCGAGACCTAGCCCTGATGGAAATCCCCGACATCCACCAGAGGTTCAGCGCTCACCCGCTACCCAATACTACTGGCCCAACGCCCACGCAACCTCGGCCAACGTTTTACATTCAACAAGCCGCGTTTGGAACTGAATCCCCCAAGTACACGCGCGTACGTCGGCGGCCGCTGCGACCGAGGACGCAGCGAAAGAAGACATGATTTGTGATTGCTGATTACCATTGCATATCGGCCGCCTTTGGAGTACGAGATATTTGGTTAGAAACTTGTGATTGTACGACCCTGCTCTCATTCTCCCACAATACCAGGGTTTTATGCACCCGATCCTCGAGGATCTACTTAAAACCTCCCTGTTCTAGCCTCCTTGCCAGCCTAGTGTCCGCTGTCAACTCTACCATCTTGTATTCCGTCGCTGGCGAGGACAACCGACTTGCCACTGGTGTCGTTGGCACGGGTGCGATGCTCGCGACAACGGCTGTCTACCATGCACTCCGCTCCAAATATGAGGAGCACGAGCTTCCCGAGCTGCGGGACATCCAGCTCTACCACGCCTGGAATTTCCTCCAATGGCGATACGACTTCCTTCACTAAAATTTCGAGCGGAGCTTTGGAAATAGCGCCCAGTTCAACGTGTTCCACCGCAGCATCATAATAACGTGGCAAGTCGATGCAGGCACTCGTTCGCGATTTCGGTTGCAAAACTTCCCCTAGCAGGATACCACAGTTATTGAGTAAAAAGGTTATCGTACATGTCAGGACGACCAATAATCACAAGGGCAAGACTCTCCGACCCCCGCCGTGTCAATATCGTGGCCACTTGGGTCACATGGCCTCGGAGTGAACGGGCCGCGGGCGGCCAATCAACGGGTCGTGGCTGTCAGCCGCTGGCTACCAGCTGGCTACAAAAGCTGGTAGCTGTGTAACGGCATAGCGCGGCTGCACTGGGAGGTGAGCTTCCAATCCTCGAAGGAGTCACAACGACTTTCCATTACGATCCTCGCCCTCTGAAGGAACCTTGGTGGAGATGTGAAACAGGTGGTGATGTCCCGTATTTCTCGGGTGACACCCACTTTAACCCCGATTACTACCCCTACCCATGCAAGTACGATCCGGGCCGGTGACTGCAACCTAACCCACCCACGGACACCCCTTATCCGTACCTCGGTTGGGGAGTCGGTAGGCACACTTGTACGTGGATGGAGGTGGCCAAGTTGGAGATGGAGTCGATCCTCGCCATATCCTTGATGAGGTACGACTTCGACCTCGCGGACAGGCTCGGAAGGTTCCCCAATCCTTTGCCCATCCCGAATAGGAACGATGCTCACCAGGTGCGCGGGGTTGTAAGCGGCGATTTCCTACAGACACTCACCACGTCCTCCCGTCCCGTCCACCTAGGCTCGTCCTGTTGAAGATATACTACTTCAACTTCGAGAAGGTTGCGTAGTAGGCCCGTGGTCATGCGACACCTTCGATTCTTCCCTTCCTTAAATCCGAGGTGGGGCAGAAGTACTGGGATGTGGCTTTCCTAAACCACTGAGACGCGGAGAACGAACGCCGTTCAACGACGGAGAATGGTGCTCCATTACTGAATGCTCTCGCAGGTTGCGTGAGGCCCTGCTTTGAATCTGCAGGAGCCCAAATCCTACTAGGACCGGGCGATAACACCCTGCCATAGTTCCCGACCACCGTGGATCGATACATCCCGCAGCTTCGTCGCAACGGTGAAACGCGTCGAGGGGGACGAACCGAGATTAAGTTTGTAGAGTATCCGCAACGTCACCTGACTCTAATGTAGCGAGTGCCCCGAAGTAAGAGGTAACGGTCTTTCGGACACCGGGATCGGAGGCGGAGGCGGACGTGGACGTGGAGTCTTGGGAAACGAGCTAGGATCCAGTGAAGTGTTTAAAAACGTTGTGGAATGGAGTAATCCGCGGACACGAGGAACGGGGAGTTTGGGCGTAACGGCGCCAGCAAGCTAACACATAACGGCGACTTGCCGGACGCCAGCGTTCTGGGAAAACTGAAAAAACTCGAGCCGGATCCAGCGCATGGGAACCGGCTGCGACAGGACCGGAGGCGCGCTAAGATTAGCCAAGGTACATCTATATAGAACATGCTATCGATGTCAAAACTACACGACAGCCACCCGTAGGCGGGGATCGGATAGGAAGAATATTCTTACGCCGGAGGACCATATGGCCAAAAGACTTCTCGTACAATCTTCCTCGCCAATTCCCCGTTCTCAGACGAAGTTCGAGCAATTGGCGTGTCACGATTCGCCATGATCAATTTTGCCCTGCATTGTCCTATCATCCTCGCAACACCGTGACCAATCCTCGTCACCTCCGGCTGGGTGAGGGGGTGTGGGCGGGTACATAGAGAAATGTACGCCCTCTCGAGCCACTGACTGACGTCGTGCTGGAAAGCGAGCTCAACCAAGCGGACCGGGTCAAGTGGTGGGACGAGGGAGGAAATCTCCTGGATTGCGTGTTCCCGAATCCCATCAAAGTCGTATCGCGTGGAAATAGAAAGGAGCAGAGTCCAGTGCTCCTGCGGAGATCGAGTCTCACTAATGCTGCAACGAGGATTAGAACGAGACGTGGGAGACAATCACTGTCTTTACCCGTGATAGAAGTGGTCTAGGAGGGCCTCAAATTCTTCAATAGTCGCACCCTAACGTGACGTCAGTCGGATGGGACTTGGGGTAGAACCAGACCACCTACGGGGAGCATTAGAGGGCTATCGTCGCCCGCCCCTTCCTCCACGTGGCCGGGCGGGGGGCGAAGGGAGAAGAGCGCTTTGAAAAATTCCGACTCCCGTCGGAAGAGGACTAGAGATCAACCCTAAGGTGAGATGACTGAACCACGTTCACGTATGTGGAACTGGAACGGACATCGGTGAACTCGGAAGAGCTTATCCTGCACCTGAGGGTGAGAGTGACGTCAGTGGGATGAGGGCAGCGCCAGCCAGAACAGTTTCCTCACCAGGAATGTCGCGAGGTCTTCCTGCAGATAATACTCTCTATGCTGTGTGGGCCTTCCGGAGGGGGAGGAATCAGACATGGTCAATGAGAGTAGAAGTGGCGTTCACGGTGGGCACCCCACCTTATGTGGGCGGAGAGCATACCAACGCTCCTCGGTAGGGTAGTTCGGAATCCGGGCCAGGTCGGCTTGCGGAGGAATAAAACGAGTCTGTCCGCAACCGGTTCACTGCCAGAGAATCCATCCCAGTGGCCTTGGGGCCAGCTCGGACCGCCCGGGGATCTAGATACGTTTCATGTCATCGTTCAGCGTAAAATCGTTCAGCGCGTTCAGTGGACACTTGGCACAAAGTTCATCGCTCACCAATACCATACGTAATGCGTGGACCCACCGCCAGTAGTGGGCGAATCTTCGGTCCTTCGCAGAGATGATGTGTGAAAGACGACCGCATGGAGATGCTCTAATCGTCAGACGCTTCCTTGAGATATGCGGTTCCAGGTCCGAACGTAAAACCCTTCACAACATCTCCATACTGTTGTGCAGTTTCAACTCCAGCGATCATCCGAGCACTCAGTCAACTCCTTTTGGCGCTTATCATCTGCAGAGCCTCAGGTCAGCAGTTGACAAGACGTCATTCAAAGTCGTTGCTCCTTCCTAAAGCAGAAAACATGTGTTTCAGTAGTCATCTAAGTTATTTTCCCCAGTTGTTGCACAAACATCGTCGAGAGGGTCATGTCTAGGACCATGGGGGCGGGCAAAGTGGGACGCTTACACGTACAGAATCCGTTCCAAAGACCCATGCTCACCGTTCGCGTGTTCTGCAGCTCCACCTTTGGAGAGAGTAATGTAGCTTCCGTTCTATCTCCACCATTCCGGAACCTGAGGAGTCGGGGAAACTGTCTCTGGAGCCCAGGGGCGTCGAGCATGTGAAGTATGGGAGTACGGATCGGTGCTTTTGTCACACATCGCCAGGTGACCCAATTGTATGGGGGTGCGGATAGACGCAAGGTGGCGAAATGTGGTGCGAAAAAACCCCAGCGCCCGAAATTCCATTGCCCGGTGCTGGGTGTGCGAGAACTAACCCGAGTAGCTGGTGGGCGTTCGTGAGAATGACATTTATGTGGCCTGCAGGCGGTGGTTAGGAACACGCGTTTGTCTCGTGGCTTGATTGGCCTGGGCGGCTTCGATTCCAGAAGAAACTGCATCCGGAACGGATCTGCGGGTGCAATTCTCGCGCTTGGAACGTCCGAGCCTCCCAGAGACGGTCTCAAGAAGTGGGTTGGACGGCGGAATTGTTGAGGCGGGGGATTTCTCAAAGAAAAGCCGGGATACTCCGAGGACAGGCAGAAAGGCGCACAGATACATGCGTATGATATCTGGTTGGCGGGCGGTCGTGGACCCTGCCGCTCATGGGCGCTATCCTCATCCGTGAATCGCCTCGACGCGGGATCTTCGCAGGTGGGATGAATGGCACGTTGCGGTCGGAGCTTGGATCGACAACTGCCAAAGCCCCTGTCTTGTGTTTCACTGATCAAGGTACGACTGATTTGCATCTCCGCCGTTGCATTGGCTCGCTTTTTGTCTGTTTGTTGCTCCTATGATTCGTGTCCAAGCTTGATGAATTTCACCCGTGAGGCGATCTACGGATCAGACTAGACGTGATCCTCAGCGTCTCGACCTTACAATTCGCGCCCAACGTCGCGGGATCTTTCACGGTTGGCCAGCAGGATCGCCAAGGATATGTATGAAGCCGCCCATGACACTGACATTGAGGGGTTCGAGGCTGTGGGGTGACCGTATCGGTTCTTCTAAGGGATCACACCGTGTGCGGGTCCTTAAAAGCCAACGTCACCAAGCACTACCGGTTCAGCAGCCATCCCGGTTTGCTCCCTTTCGCTTTGTCTCCTAGCGATATGAGCACGCTCCACCGCGTATCTTTGGGTTTCCTTGGAGTGGTCTTGCAAGTGATCGCCGTCGAGGCGAAGAGGGGCGGCGGCGGCGGCAGTAGTAGTAGTGGTAGCAAGAGCAAGGGTAAGAAGGGCATAATCAGTGGGGGTGCATCGATCGGAGGGCTGTCCGCTGGAGTTCTTCTCGGTATGTCCCTCAGTCTAGCAAAGCCTTCTCCTCTGACCATACGGTGTTCAGGTCTTTTCCTCCTACTATGGCTGGCACTATATCTCTTGAAATATGTGGGGCGGACGAACAACAATCAAACGTGCCCCAATGCAGTATCGAAAGATCACGATTTTGAAAGAAACCCCGTGGGAGGATACCCGCCTCAGGATCCGCCTGGTTATGTGAGCCGTTCTACGTTATTTAGGTTCGATAGTTCTTCACGCACTGACCCGAATGACCAGCCAACCTCGCCGCCGCCCGTCCAATACAATCAAATGGACTGGAAACAGGAGGGAGGTCCTGCCCCTCCCCAATTTGTCCCTCTCCGACCCGTCACTCCCCAATTCGTTCCTCCCCGACCCGCCTCCCAATACCAGTACCATCCCCAACCTACCACCCCCCAGTTTCACCCTCCCCAGCCTACCACTCCCCGGTTTCACCCCTCCCAACCTGCTCCCCCCCAGTTTCACCCCTCCCAACCTGCCACCCCTCAGTTTCACCCTCCCCAACCTGCCACCCCCCAATTCCACCCCACACCACCATCCTTCCCCCCTACCCCGTATATGGGTGCGGCTTATACACCTGCTCAATATTCTCCGGTTCAAACACCACCTTTCCCACTCCCACACTCACCTCCTATGCAATATCCGCCTATGTCCCCTACCCCTGGTCACGGTGGTGACCGGTGAAACGTGCTCGTGGCTTAAGGCTCTTGGGACAATCGCTCTGGTTGCTTGCGACGGACGCATACTTACTCTGTATTTATCATCGTAATTGAGCTTCGGGCATGACAGAACGATTAGATAGTATCGCCCTCTATTTGTTTTATGTCTATCCGTCAATATCTTGGGTTGGTGTGGTTCTTAGTATGACTTGCGAGGCGATCCGACGGATCATCGACATCGATCAAATCCGCCTCCGATCGCGCCTCAACCCGCTCTTTGACTCATGCTCCATCACCTCACCCGCCCGCCAACGCACAACTTCACCAAACGCCTTCTCACCACAAATGCTAGATGGAAACCACACCCAGAGAGAGGTGAAAAGGGTAAGTTGTTGATAGGAAAGGGATTTCGCGCGCTGATGCAACGTGGCTTAGTGGTGGTAGCCATGTCAGGCGGAGTGGACTCTTCGGTAACCGCTAAGTTGATGGTTGATCAGGTACGATACGTTAAATGACCACTTTCCTTGAGGTTTTCTCTGAGTTATGTCGCTGACAGTAGGGCTACGATGTTACTGGACTTCTCATGCGGAACTGGGACACGAGAGATGAATCCGGGACTGATAAAGGATGTGAATGGGAGAAGGATTGGGAGGATGTACGGTTGGTGTCCAAGCACCTGGGTATACCATGTCGAATGGTACGTGTGTATTGGAAGGACCCTTCCATATGCTCACGGTCGCCCGCCGAAGGTCGACCTCACAAAGGAATATTGGAATAACGTATTCCAACCATCGCTAAAAACATGGGAGACCGGTTGGACTCCTAATCCAGATGTGTGGTGCAACAAGTAAGCTTTTCGCGTTGCGTGCAACACGAATTGAGGCTAAAACTCTCTTCCAGGGAAGTCAAGTTCGGAGCATTGATGAACCACCTAGGAAACGACGGTGACTGGTTGGCAACAGGTACGATCCCCCCCCTTCCGCAGCCCAACGAATCTCACCGAACGTGACGTAGGGCACTATGCGAGGAAAGGATGGAAAATACCTTCAGGTTCTCAAACACCACGACCGCAGCTCCTTCGTTCATCGGATCCAACGAAAGATCAGGACTACTACCTGTCCGCGATCCCAGAAAAGGGTTTAGCACGAGCTCTCTTTCCACTCGGTGAACTAACTAAAGCGGAGGTTAGAAAGATCGCCGAAGCAGCCGGACTCCCGACAGCCCAGAGAGACGAGAGTATGGGAATTTGTTTCGTCGGACAGAAGCGGAAGTTTAATGAATTCCTTGGTGAGAATTCTTCTGTTTGCCCCCTGTCCTGACCCCTTCACGCCTTCATGCCCATACCACTTGTCCGTGTGTAGCGAACTATCTGGAACCAAACTCCGGCCCAATCTACGATACAGTTAGCGGTGCAAAGGTTGGAACCCATGGAGGGTTGTGGACATACACAATCGGTCAAGGAGCTCGGTTGCCAGGCCTAAAGGAGAAACACTTCGTCGTTGCGAAAAGTAAAGAAGATAACGCTCTTTATGTGGTGAACGGGTCGTGAGGCTATTTTCCTTCTTACCCCGCGTCTTCGCGATCCTAACCCATGGTTGGCTAACGTAGCGATCACCCGTCATTGTACAAGACCGGCCTCGTGTGTGAGGACTGGAGGTGGATATGGGCTGATTCACCTCCACCGGAGCTGGATTCCGGGGATGGTCTCGACTGCCTGATGCAGTTTAGACATCGAATGGAACCAGTGCGCTGTAATGCTCGAAGGTACCCGGCCAGCTGGCGTGAGAGAACTCTGGTTCCTTGCTGACGGGTTTACAGGGTTGATGACGCTCGTATTGGAATATCCTTCCTTGAGTCGCAAAAGGCCATCGCTGAGGGTCAAGTGGCAGTGATATGGGATGGAGATTGGTGCCTTGGAAGTGGAACCATCGTGTCCGCCATCCCCGACTCGGAGCCCCCTGGTTGGATTTTACCGACGATCGGCATCCCCACGTGGACTAGTCACGCACGGTGGGGTAGTGTTGCAGGGTGGGACAACATGGCAGATACTAGGTGGTTCACTACGTACAATAAGTAGGGTGGTAATAATTCTACGCATCGTAGGCGCGGGGCGATACAAACAACCGATATTCATCTCCGCTTAAGATCTCGTGCTAGTCGTAAGGCGAGCACGAAAGCAATGGTGGAGAATACACCAGAGATCCTGAGTAGGAGTTGATAAGCCAGAGTGATCGTGGATCACGAACGGACTTACTTGAAGATCAGAGCAATGCTACCCCCCGATGCCTTGCCGACCGCTCCTTCAGCCCGCGAAAGGAATTCGTTGGCGTCGACTGCCGGTATCGTGCCGTTCGCTGGGGGTACTGGAACAGGCGCATTCGGAGTCTTTCCATGATGGATTACTGACTTATCTGGGTCGAGCACGGCGAAGATTATCGATGACATGCCCGT
>Ga0307511_10002237_pt1 | contig 20250 bp, 16 predicted proteins | sample 13_EM_MG_FD_200266 | JGI IMG/M metagenome (GOLD analysis project Ga0307511, IMG submission 200266) | Populus trichocarpa ectomycorrhiza microbial communities from riparian zone in the Pacific Northwest, United States - 13_EM | ecosystem: Host-associated > Plants > Roots > Unclassified | place...
GTGTACACGCCGCTGCTGCGCATCGAGCGGACCACCCGGGACACCACCGGCCGCGTCGTGGAGGTGACCAGGTCGGTGTACCGGGGCGACCGGTACCGGATCACCTCCACGCTGCGCTTCGACGACTCGTCCGGCTGAGCTACGGGTGGACGACCACCGAGACCAGGGTCGCCTGTCCGCTCTGCCACCCTGTCGACACCGCGACGTACCGGGCCGAGGACGCCGCGGTACCCGGGGTGTACGTCACGCCGTCGACGCTGGTGGACACGGTGACCGAGGGGTTCACGCCGGGAGTCCACTGCAGACTTACGCCGCTGATGTGCTGACTGGAACCGAGATCGACGACCATCCGGCCGTTGCGACCCGGGGTCCAGGACGTTCGCGGATCGTCGTCGACGGCGGCGGACGGGTCGGACATGCCCGGTGGCAGGGGTGAAGTCGGGAAGGTGATCCGGCCGGCCGCCAGATCGGCGAGGGGATACGGCCGACCGGTGGGGAAAGCGACGGTCCGGCCGGACATTGCCGGCAGCATCACCGGAATCTCCAGGCCGGTGCCGGCCTGGGTGACGCCCAGCATCGTCTGCGGGCCGGCGAGGGTGATGTGCTGCGCGTCGACGACCGTCGCCGATATTCCGGTGGGAACCGGTCCACCGAGCAGGTTGCGCAGGGTGAAGCGGACGGGTTCGACGCGAGCCGTGGCCGGGTCCGATGTTGCGTCGTAGTCGGTGCCGGTGGCGGTGACCCGTTGCGTTCCCTGGTACAGGCGGATCGTCGACTGTCCTATTGAGATAGTGCCGTTGACGGGCTGGCCGGTCAGATTGAAGAGGCTGAGGTAGGTGTCGGCGGTGCTGGCGTGGATGCCCGCGGTGGATGTCGGTGCGCCGGCCGCGGCGATGGGGCGGAGGTCCCGCGCGCCGACGTAGCCCTCGATGACCGCGCTGGATGCCGGCCCGCCGGACAGGACGACGGTGTCGCCGCGGACGGCGATCGGGTTGGCGGAGCCGTGCACGACGAAGCCGGCGCGCCCGTCGACGTTCAGCCACTTGCCGGTGGACCGAAGGTCATCACGGGGATAAGTGGCGACTACCGTCCATTGTATACCGTCGACTGACGTCTCAATGCGGTATGCCTGGCCGGCCGCGGCTTCCCAGTAGAGGCGCACGCGGTCCAGCGCGGTCGGCGCGCCGAGATCGACGGCGAGCCAGCTGTCCCCGCGAGTGCGGTCCGCGCGGGACACGGCCCAGCGAGTGGCGACGTTGCCGTCGGTGGCGAGGGCCGGGTCATGGCCGGTGTCGGCGGAGGACGCCGTGGCGAGGTGGCCGCGGGCGAGGTCCGTCCCGGCGGCGCCGTCACGCGCCTCGAAGGCGAAGATCGAGTAGCCGTAGGTCGGATCGCCCTTGATGCCCGTCATCCGGACATACCGAGCAGTGGTGCGGGCGAACACCAGATCGTCGGCCCGCGCGACCCCGTCCGGTGTCGCCGCAACGGTGACCGAGCCCTCCGCGGCGGTATAGGTGCGATCGCCGTCCAGCCCGGACACACCGGGCATGGCGAGGTTGTGCACGGTCACGACGCCCTCGCCATCGCCCAGACCCGTGGTGGCGTAGACGATCGTGCCCGTGGGCAGCGTGACCGTGCCGACGCGGCCGGTGTCGAAGCTCAGCACGCCGGCAGTGGCGTCGAACCCGTCGCGAATCCGGTTGTACGCCTTGGCGAACCGCGCCCGGACGGCCAACCCGGTGGACGGCAGCAGCATCGGCGTGCCGCCGCCGATCGAGAACAGCCAGTCGTCGTGGGCCGGCTGCCAGGCGAACTTCACCATGCCGGCCTTGCTGACCGCCCCGGCCCACGCCGTGGGCGACTGCTGCGCCAGCAGACCTGGACCCGAGCCGAAGTCCGTGGCGCCGCTGGCGAACGCGAACAGTTCCGCGGACGTGGCGACGACCGGCCGCGGGAGCATCTCGTGCAGCAGATAGCTGATCGCGATCTCGGCCCGCGCCTCTGGTTCGTACTTGGGCTCGCCGGAGAACTTGGTGATCCGGTCGGCCGGCGGATAGGCCTGATACGCCTCGAGCCGCGCGGCCAGGTCCGCCTCCGCCCGCGCGGCGTACCGGTCGCCGAGGACCTGAGCTCGGAACGCCAACGGGATCACATCGCGGCCGTAGAGGTGTTCGCGGTCGGCGACCATGGGCATGAGCGGCTCGCCCGCGTCGCTCATCGTGCCCACTATGGTGCGCCACAAGCGGTCCGCGTTCGGCTGCTCGGTGATCACCTGCGGCAGCGGGCGCCCGGCGAGCAGGAAGTGGATCGCGTTGCGGCCGCCGGTGCGCCAGAGCTCCTCCTGGTAGTGCGGCGCGAACGAGCCGTGGTTCTCCACGATGAACGTGTCGTAGAGGTTCGTCGCCGTGTTGGCGCTCACCGGCAGGCCGTCGACCAGCGTCGGGTTGGCCAGGTCGGCCGCGGCGAGGCCGGTCATGTTGCGGCCCCATCGGTCGAACGCCGTCCGCCACGCCACTGGCACCGTTGCCGCCCAGGCGAGAGCCGGCGCGAGCGACTGGGCGTACACGCCCATCTCCTCGAGTTTGGTGTCGCCCCGGAAGCCGCCGACCGTGCCGTTCGGCGTCCAGCCGGCCGAACGCGGGTCGTCGCCGGCGCCCAGCGAGGTCGTGTAGTCGGCCTGCGCGCGGACGATCGTGTCCACTTGGGACCGGGTGGTGGTGTCCAGGTCGGCCCACAGCAGCCGCGCCGCGACCACGAAGTACGACTGGAAGGTGGTGTCCCAGAACAGGGTCTCGCCCCACTCCGTCCCGCCGCACAGCACGTTGCTCCCGGCGAAATGCCGGATGGTCGCGATGGTCCGCGCCTTCAGCACGTCACGGCCGATCCCGGCGGCCTGCGCGTCGTAGGCGCCCCGCGTGACCAGCACGGCATTGCCCAGCACCACGGCGAACCCGAAGTCGGTGAGCCGGTAGTAACCGGCGGCGGCGTCGAACTGGGTCTCGGTCCACCGGGTGTGCCGGAGCAGCACCCGGTAATACGTCTCCGCAACCGGATCCGGGACGGCGGACGCCGCGGCGGGTGCCGCGCCGTACGCCGCGACCGCGGCGACGCCGATGGCCTGAAGTAGCTGGCGGCGGTTCATAAAGCCCCCTGACAACGATGTCAGCCCGTCGCCCCATCCAACCATGGCATCGCTCTCACACCCAAGAATTCTGTCTCGAACACGACAACCCCGTTCGGGATGTCCATGTGGCGCAACGGTCTGCCGCCGTCAGTGAATGACCGGACGCGTCCAGGTGGTGTTGTTGGACCAGTGGTCTCGGCGACCGCTGAAGACCCGCGGCGGTCGCCGAGACTTCTCACGACACGAGGTGACGCAGCGGCCCGTCGAGATCCGCGAAGTTGCGGGTGCTCATGGCCTGGACTCCGGCGTTGTGCTCCCCGTTGAACGGGGTGACCGTGCCGGGGCAGCCGGCCTTGACCGCGTCGGCCGGCGAGTTGAACCAGAAGCCGAGGTGGAAGGTGTGGATCGGGGCGAACGCCGGATTGGTCGCCGCGTCGCCGGGGTGCACGACCGGCGCCACCGCGGTGTTCTGCGCCACCGCGAAGGTTTCGATGTTGAATCGACCGATCACGGTGACCGACGCCGTGCCGTCGGCGCCGGACTGCAGATCGCTCTGGTACCACGCCACCCCGAACGGCCCGTTCGGCACCTGGATGACGAACAGGTCGAACGCGGTGTTCGCGGGCAGGCCCGCGGCACGCAGGGTCATGGTCTCGTTCTGTCCGTGGGTCACCACGCGCACCGTCGCGGTGGCCGCCGAAAGGCAGTTGGCGGTGGCGGCCACACCGGACCGAACCATGGTGAAACTGATGCCGGTGTCGGCCGTGTCCGCCTGCGCGGTCACCACGGCCCCGGCGCCAAGCACTGCCACCGCCGCGATGACGGCGGACAGGACACGCAATTTGCGGAACTTCACACTGATCCTCCAGATGATGGGATAACCGGCGGCCATCACACGCCGGACTTCCTGCTTGCCCGCCGACCGTATCCGCCACCGATTGCGATCCATCGACAGTCCGTCGACACTGCCGGCCCGGCAATGTCACCGCCTGAAGCCCTGGGCGATTGGACGGGAACCATGACCGGGTGATCCCAGGCGTGCGGGATTTCGGCGTTCACCAAGGCGGAATCCCGCGCGACGCGCTCACCGCCGGCGCTCGGGGGGACGGAGATCGTCGAAGCATGAAGAGCATAGCCACCGCAACCGCCCCGCCGAAGATCGTTCGGACGCAAACCAGACTCCGGCGACCGGCGGCCACTTCCACCGAATGGGCGCGAACCCTTTGGCGGATTGGTAAATCGCGGACACTTCTCGCGTATCCGGCGCTAGGGTCGCCACTCTTGGGGAAAAGGGCGAACGACTCGGCCAGGGGGCGGTGTGGGCGAGAATCCGTGTGGCGTGGACGTCCAGGTGCTCGGTTCGCTGCGGGTCGACGTCGACGGTCGCCCCGCGAGCCTCGGCGGTCCGCGGCTGCGCGCCCTGCTGGCGTCGCTGATCGCGGCCGCCGGCCGTCCGGTCGCGGTGTCCTCGCTGGTGGATCTGCTGTGGGGAGCCCACGCCCCGGACGACGCCGACCGAACGGTCCGCACGTACATGTCCCGGCTGCGCAAGGCACTCCTGCCCGCCGCCGACCTCATCGTGACCCGGCAGCCGGGCTACCTGCTGCGGCTGGATCCCGACGGCGTGGACGCGGCCCGCTTCGAGCGGCTCGCGACGGCGGGGCGCCAGTCGCTCGAAGCCGGACGCCCGGACGTCGCGGTCGGACAGCTGACTGCCGCGCTGGGACTGTGGCACGGCGAGGCGTACGAGGAGTTCGGCGGCATCGCCGTCCTCGACGCCGAAGCGCGGCGACTGACGGAACTGCGCTACAACGCCGTGCAGGACCGCGTCGACGCCGAACTGGCGACCGGCCACGGGCAGGACCTGATCGCCGAGCTGACGGCGCTGACCACGGACCATCCCGCGAACGAACGGCTGTGGGGACAGCTGATGACGGCCCTGTACCGCGCGGGTCGCCAGAGCGACGCGCTGGACGCCTACCGCCACGCCCGCCTGACGCTCATCGAGCGGTCCGGCGTGGAGCCGTCCGCGGCGCTCACCGCGATCCACCGCCAGATCCTGGCCCAGGACACCGGCCTGCTGACCCCGCCCGTGATCACCGGCGATCCGGCCGATCCGCTCGGATCGGCGCTGGCGGCCGGCGCCGACGCGCTGCACGACGAGGGCGACCTGCTGGCCAGCCGGCAGCAGTTCGAGATCGCCTACGGCCTGGCGACGCGGGCCGGCGACGGCACCGGCATGGCCCGAGCCGTGCTGGGCCTGGGTGGCCTGTGGGTCCACGAACACCGCACGGCCACAAGCAAGAACCAGCTGCACTCCCGGCTCGCGCAGGCGCTCACCGCCGTCGACTCCGGGTCGCCGGAGGCACTGCGGCTGCGGGTCCGGCTGGCCGGCGAGGGCGACTACCAGGCGGCCGGGCACGCCGGCATTCTGGCCCTGCTCGACGACACCCGTCTCGCCGAGGATCCGGCTGTCCACACCGAGGCGTTGAGCATCGCTCACCACTGTGTGCTCGGCCCCGACCACGCCGCCCTGCGGCGGGCGCTGGCGTTGGAGCTGATCGGCGAGAGCCAGCGGACCCGGCGACGCGTGGACCGCCTGATGGGCCTGCTCTGGCACACCATCGACCTGTTCCTGGCCGGCGATCCGCATGCCGAGCGCCGCCTGGAAGAACTGGAGCTGGAACTCGCGGACCGGGCGCACCTCGCGGTCGGCTTCGCCGTGAGCGCGATGCGGGTGATGCTGACGATCCGCGCGGGTCATTTCGACGAGGCCGAGGAACAGGCCAAGGCGTGTGCTGAGCTGGGGCAGGCGGCCGGCGACGCGGACGCCGTGGGCTGGTACGGCGCGCAGCTGATGGCGATCCGCTGGTTCCAGGGCCGTCTGACCGAACTGCTGCCGCTGCTCGACGAGCTCGTGCACTCCTCAACCCTCAGCACCATCGACAACTCGTACTTCGCCGCGCTGGCGGTGGCCGCGGCAGTGGCGGGCGACCAGCGCAAGGCGGCCGGCTCGCTGGCCCGGCTCGTCGGTCACGACCTGGCGATGCTGCCCCGATCAAGCAGCTGGCTGGTCTCGATGAGCGGCATCGCGGAGACCGCCTACCTACTCGATGACGCGGCGACCGCCGCCCGCGTGCACGGCCTCCTCGCCCCGTACGCGAATCTGCCGATGATGGCCAGCCTGGCCGTCGCCTGCTTCGGCTCGACCCGTCAGGCGCTCGGTGTCGCCGCGATGGCCATGGGAGACGTCAACCGGGCGGTCGACCACCTGCACGCCGCCGTCCAGCACAACCTGGCGCTCGGCCACTGGCCCGCCGTGGTGGTGTCCCGGACCCGCCACGCGCGGGCGTTGGCGTCGCGGGCCGGCCCGGGCGACGCCGCCGCGGCGGCCCGGGAGCTGGCCGTGGCCGCCAAGGACGCGGCGGAGCTGGGCATGCCGGTTCCCTCGCCGTGACGGGACGTGCGCGGGTCGGGCAGGATCCTCTTGTGACGGCGGCGGCCTCGTCGGCGGCAGGTGCGGACGACGGAGGATCGAGATGGTCGGGACCAGCGAGAACGCCGCGAAGCTGGCGGTGCTGATCGACGCGGACAACGCGCAGCCGTCGATCACCGAGGCCCTGCTGGCCGAGGTGGCCAAGTACGGCACGGCCCACGTGAAGCGGGCCTACGGCGACTGGACCGGCACCAACCTGAAGGGCTGGAAGGACCACCTGCTGGCCCAGTCGATCCAGCCGATCCAGCAGTTCGCGTACACCACGGGCAAGAACGCCACCGACGCGGCGATGGTCATCGACGCCATGGACCTGCTGTACTCCGACCGCTTCGACGGGTTCTGCATCGTCTCCAGCGACTCCGACTTCACCCGCCTGGCGGCGCGGCTGCGCGAGTCCGGCCTGACGGTGTACGGGTTCGGCGAGCGCAAGACGCCCAAGCCCTTCGTCGCGGCCTGCGACAAGTTCATCTACGTCGAGAACCTGGCCTACGCCGAGGAGACCGCCACCACCCCGGCGGAGACCCCGGCCACGCGGAAGACATCCACCTCGGCGGCGCAGCTCAAGAGCGACTCGACGCTGGTCGCGCTGCTGCGGGGCGCGGTCGAGGCGGCGTCCGACGACGACGGCTGGGCCTCGCTGTCCGGCGTCGGCAACATCGTCACCAAGCAGCGCCCCGAGTTCGACTCCCGCACCTACGGCTACTCCAAGCTCAGCGACCTGGTCACCGCGACGACGCTGTTCGAGGTCACCCGGCGCAGCTCCGGCGAGGGCAAGTCGTCGACGGTCTACGTCCGGGACCGCCGCCGTCCCTGACCTTCTGGGGTCAGGACGGCTCGAGGAGTTGGGCCAGGAGCTCGGTGTCGCGCAGGTACCGCTCGTAGGGGAAGCCGGCTTCGAGCAGGGCGGTGCGCAGCTCCTCGTAGAGGGGTTTTCCGGTGCTGTGGAAGGCTTTCTGGCCGGCCTCGGTGAGGCTGACCAGCCGGCGGCGGGCGTGCTCGGGGTCTTGGCGGACCTCCACGAGCCCGTCGGCCTCCAGCGGGCGCAGCGCGCGGCTGACCGCCGGGTCGGACACCGACAGCGCCTCGGCCAGCCGGTGCTGGGTCGTCGGCTGGATGTCCTCGATCGTGCCCAGCAGCCGCAGCTGGCTGTAGCTGAGCCCGCCGGGATCGGCGCCGCGCCGCCGTGCGGCCTCGGCCAGCAGGAACACCACGCGATGCAACAAGTCAGGCAGCCCGTCGTCCACGGTCCCAGCCTACCAGAGTGTTGACTGGTTAATATTAACCATGCAAGACTCGGCGCCGTGAACACGACCTCATACCTCTCGCAGTCCGCGGTCCCCCTGGTGTGGGTGCTGATCCCCGTCCTCGGCGCGCTGATCCGCACCCGGCGCAGCCCGTCCCCGCAGGCCAGACTGGAGACCTGGCAGCGCTGGTGGGCCATTGCCGGGTTGGGCTGCGGCAGCCTGTGGATGGTGATCGCCTTCCTCGCCGTCCCGGACGTGATGGCCACCGCGATCGGCTTCAACCGCACCCCGTTCGAGTTCGAGATCGCCTTCGCCAACCTCGGGCTGGCCGTGATGGCCTTCCGCGCCGCCTCACGCAACGCCACCGCCCGCGAGCGCGTCACCGTGGGCCTCGGGGCCGGCATGTTCCTGTGGGGCGCGACGATCGGCCACGTCTACCAGTGGTTCGCCAACGGCGACCACGCCCCCGGCAACACCGGCGGTGTCCTCGTGTACGACGTGCTACTGCCGGCCGTCATGATCGTCCTCGCCGTACGCTCGAAGCGACTGGCCGCCGAGCAGCAGCCCGCCGCCGCCCTTGTCTAGCCGAACTCCAGGGCGGTGCGGTCGTGGGCGACCGGGGTGGCGGCTCGGAGCCGGAGGCCGCATTCGGCGGCCAGGGCGGAGAGTTCGTCGATGGTGCGTTCCCGGCCGCCGAAGCACATCAGCATGGACAGGTCCATGGCGGTGCCGACGCCGAGCCCGCGTACGGCCTCGATCACGATGACGGCGCCGGAAGTGTTGCGGCAGGCCGTGAGGATCTTGCGGACGGAGTCGTCGTCCCAGTCGTGCAGGATGTCGCAGAGCACGTAGGCGTCGGCGCCGGCCGGCAGGGGGTCGAAGAAGCTGCCGCTGATGGCGCCGGCGCGGTCGGAGAGGCCGGCGGCAGCGAAACGCCGCACAGCGGCCGTGGCGGAATCTCCGTAGTCCAGCACGTCGCCGCGCACGGTGGGGTGGGCGAGCAGGATGGCGGTGAGCAGGTTGCCGTCGCCGCCGCCGAGATCGACGATGCGCGGGAACCGGCTCCAGTCGAAGCGTTCGGCGATCTGCGGCCGTTGGGCCTGGAACCGCCAGGCCATCTGGGCGTCGAACGAGCGCCGCAGCTCGGGGTTGACGTCGAGGTCGTCCCAGAAGTCCCGCCCGTACCGGTGCGCGTAGGCGGACTCGCCGGTGGTGACGGTCTGGAGCAGCTCGACGAAGGCGAGCTCGGCGCGGCCGCCGGCCCGGGCGATGTCGAGCAGGGGCAGGAAGTCGCGGATCTGGCGGCCGAGCTCGCCTGCCCGGTAGCGGTCACCGTCCCGCTCGAAGATCCCGACGGTGACCAGGTGATCGAGCAGGCGGCCCAGCGCCGAGGCTGAGGTCCCGGTCTCGGCCGCCAGCCGCTCGGCGGTCGCGCCGTCGCCGGCCCGTTCGGCCAGGCCGAGGGTCGCGGCGACCCGGATGGACATGGGGGTGGCGAGATCGGCCAGAGCCATGATCGACGGGGTTCCCATTCCGGCGAGGCTATCGAGGCCCCCGGGCGCCCGCCTCGGATTTACGGACTGAGCACGATGCGACCGGCGACATCACGCCGCTCCATCCGCTCGTGGGCGGTGACCGCGTCGTCGAATGACAGCACGTCGATCTCGGTCTCGCCGAGGCCCGCGCCGACGGCCCGCAACGCCGCCTCCAGGGCGGGCCGCACAACCTGCGGATGGCTCGGCAGGTAGGCGCCGGCGTTGAAGCCGGCCACCGTGACGTTGCCCAGCCACAGCTGGTTGGTGTCGACCCGGTGATCCCAGTCCCCACTGGCGTTGCCGGCGACAATCATCCGGCCGCCCGGTCGCAGCAGGGCGAGGCCGTGGGTGCGGACGGCGCCCCCGACCGGGTCGATGACAACGTCGAACTTCTCGTCGGCGAGCACGTCCGGCAGCTCGGCGGAGTCGACGATCCGGTCGTACGGCAGCTTGGTCGCAACTGCCGCGGCGAGCTTGCTGCCGCGGACGGTGCCGACGACCCGGGACGCGCCCAACTGCCGTGCGATGCCCGGGAACGCCGCGGCGAAACCGCCGAGCGCCCCCTGCACGAGGATGCTCTCCCCCGCCTCCAGGTGCGCGATCCGGGTGAGGGCGGCGTGAGCCATCGCCGCGTTCGGCACCACCGCGACCGCGACGGCCGGGTCGATGCCGTGGCCCTCGGTCGACGCCACCCGCGTGGCGTCGGCGACATAGACGGACGCGTAGCCGCCGGTCCCGCTCGAGGACATGGAGACGACGTGCTCGCCCACCGCGAGTCCGGTCACGCCCTCGCCGAGCGCGCGGACCGTGCCCGCGACCTCCAGGCCCGGCACGAACGGGGGCTGCGGCATGCCGGGCCGGTCCCGGTAGATCCCCTGCCGGAAGAAGACGTCGATCAGCCCGACCGCGGCGTGGGTGACGTCGATGGCGATCTGCCCCGGTCCGGGCGTCGGATCCGGCAGCTCGACGACCGCCAGCACACCGGGGTCCCCGAACGCGGTGGCCTGGACTGCGCGCATGAGCCCTCCCTCTGATAACGCACCTCGTGATGCGTTAGGGACACCGTAGCACATCACAGGGTGCGTTAAAGTGACGCATGCGTGAGCGAGCCCGATCCGTCGAGGACAAGGCCCAGCGGTCGGCGGACCTGCTGACGGCGGCCGAGGAGCTGGCCCTCGAACTGGGCGGCGTCCGGTTCGTGACGATCGCGGCGGTCACCGAGCGGGCCGGGCTGCACCGGACCGGCGTGCGGCGGTACTACGCCAGCAAGGAAGAACTGCTGCTCGAACTGGCCGAGCGCGGCTGGGGGCAGTGGCGCGACGCCGTGCAGGCCGCCCTCGTCGACCAGGGGGGGCTCGATCCGGAGCAGGTAGCGGTGGTGGTCGCGGAGACCATCTCGTCGCTGTCAGTGTTCTGCGACCTGCTCTCCCACACGGCCATCAGCCTGGAGGGCGACGTCGACATCGAACGCGCCCGCCGGTACAAGACCAACGCCACCGCCGCCCACGCCGAGATCGCGCGGGCGCTGGACCAGGCCAGCGTCATGAGCCTCGATCAGCTCGAAAGCCTCATCACCGTGGCCCTCATGGTCGCGGCCGGCCTCTGGCAGGCCTCGCATCCCACGCCCTCGCTCGCCACGCTCTACAAGCAGGTCCCGAACTGGGGGCATGCCGCCCTCGACTTCCGGCCACGCCTGCGCCAACTGCTGCGGGCAACGGCGGTGGGGCTGATGGAGATTCAGCCCTGACAGCCCTCCCACGTGAGTGGCTCACTTGGTTTCAGGGTGCGACGTGAGTGGCTCACTTGGTGCTGAACGTCAAGTGACCCACTCACATAGGCCTGGGGGTCAAGCAAGCCACTCACGTGGCGGCGCGGAGCGGGATTCGGCCCTTGAGCTCCATGGCCTTCCGCACGCGGGATTCGGCCAGGGCGCGGGCGGCCTGGTGCGTGGTGGTGCCGGCAGCTGAGGCCTGGTCGAGGACGGTGACGGCGTTGGCGCGGAGCTTGGCGGAGATGGTGGCGTAGATGGCGGCGGGGTCGGGACGGAAGGCGGAGTGCCGGGCGTCCATGGCGAAGCCCGCGGCGACGACACCGCCGGCGTTGGCGATGAAGTCCGGCAAGACCGTCACGCCCCGAGCGGCCAGGACCTCCTGGGCCGCAAAGGAAGTCGGCATGTTGGCGCCTTCGACCACGACCGAGGCGTCGATCCGGCCGGCCAACTCCGAATCGATGACGTCCTGCAAAGCACAGGGCACGAGCACGTCGGTGGGCACGAGGAGCTCAGCCCCGAGGTCGAGCCGAGTGCCACCGGAGTACTCCACCACGGCGGCATCGCCGGGGACGGACAGCAGGCGGGAAACGTCCAGGCCGGCGGGGTCGTGGACGGCGCCGAGGGCCGAAGAGACGGCGACGACGGTGGCCCCGAGCTCGGCGTAGCGGCGGGCGGCGGCCCGCCCGACGGCGCCGAGGCCCTGGATGGCGACCCGCCGGCCGGCCAGGGGAAACACGGCGTCGGTGGCCTCGGCGACGCCGTAGCCGGTGACGCCGAGCTCGTCGTATGGCACGCCGCCGAGCTCGGCCGGCGTGCCGACCGCCGCGCCCCGGTCCCGGAGCTCGTCCTGCACGATGGCGGCGTCCCGCTCGGTCAGCCCCATGTCCAGGCCGATCACGTACTCGCGCGGGATCTCGTTGGACAGCAGCCGGACGAAGGCCCGCAGGGCGGCCTCCTTGTCCGGCGAACCGGGGTCGAAGCGGATGCCGGCCTTGGCCCCGCCGAAGAACAGGTCGACGCCGGCCCACTTCCAGGTCATCACCCGGGCCAGCCGGGCCACCTCCCCGACCGACAGGGTCGGGGACATCCGGGTGCCGCCCTTGCCCATGCCACGGGCGGTGTTGTCGATCACCAGCACCCCGCGCATGCCGGTCCGCGGGTCGGACACGCAGACGACCTTCTCCGGGCCCCACTCGTCCATCAGCTCGAACATGCCGCCGAGGCTAGCGACATGCAGCAGGCAAAGGGCTCTGGGACCCAAGCTCCAGCAGCACTGAACCTAAAGCCCACCAGCCCGGTGCCTCGCGGAGTTGGCGTCGCGGCGGCGAGTTCGCCAAGGTGGACGCCATGCAGCACAAGTGCGCGTCCGTTGTCGCCGGCGTCCCCGACCAGAGGCCCGAAGGCGGCGTTCTCCGCTCCCGCAACCCCGCGAACCTCGACGACGTGGTGGCGGAGGTGTCGCTGGCCGGCCCGAGCGTCTTCGTGGACGCCGCGAGGGCGGCGCGAACGGCCCAGCCCGAGTGGGCGGCCATCCCCGCCCCGGTCCGCGGCCAGGTCATCGCCCGGCTGGGCCGGCTGGTGGAGGCCAACAAGGAGGCGCTGGCCCGGCTGGTGACCCGCGAGATCGGCAAGCCGTACCCGGAGGCGCTGGGCGAGGTCCAGGAGATCATCGACACCTGCGACTTCTTCCTCGGCGAGGGCCGCCGCCTGTACGGGCAGACCGTGCCCAGCGAGATGCCGGACAAGCAGCTGTTCACCTTCCGGGTGCCGGTCGGCGTGACGGCGATCATCACGGCCGCGAACTTCCCGGCGGCGGTGCCGTCCTGGTATCTGGTGCCGGCGCTGCTGTGCGGCAACACCGTGGTGTGGAAGCCGGCGGAGCTGTCGGCGGCGGTCGGCCAGGCGCTGGCCGAGCTGATCTGGCACGCCGGCGTGCCCGAGGGCGTCCTCAACCTCGTGCAGGCGGACGGCAAGTCGACGTTCGCCGGCCTGGAGCAGGCGCTCGAGAACGGCCTCGTGGACAAGGTCGGCTTCACCGGCTCGACCGAGGTCGGCCGGGCGATCAGCGAGCTGTGCGGCCGTCATCTCCAGTCGCCGTGCCTGGAACTGGGCGGCAAGAACCCGCTCGTGGTGATGGCCGACGCCAACCTGGACCTGGCCGTGGAGGGCGCGCTGTTCAGCGGCTTCGGCTCGGCCGGCCAGCGCTGCACCTCGCTGGGCACGGTTTTCGTTCAGCGCGAGGTGCACGACGAGTTCCTGAGCCGATTCGTCGCGGCGGTGGAGAACGCGGTCGTCGGCGACCCGAGCCAGAGTGTCCTGTACGGCCCGATGATCGACGTCCGCTACGCCGAGCGCTTCGAGCAGTACCTGGGCCTGGTCCAGCCGCACCACACCACCCACGGCTCGACCGGCGTCGGCCGGATCACCGATGCCAACCCCCGCAAGGGTTTCCTCGGCGAGGCCGACCGCGGCGTCTACGTGCACCCGACGATCGTGGACGGCGTCACGGCGCAGGATGACCTGTACAGCACGGAAACCTTCGGCCCGCTGGTCGGCGTCGGCAGCTTCGACACCTTCGACGAGGCCGTGGAACTGGCCAACGGCCACGGCTACGGCCTGTCGGCGGCGATCTACACCACCAACCCCAGCAACGCTTTCCGGTTCCGCGAGCGCTGCCGGGCCGGCATGGTCAGCGTGAACAACTCCACCTCGGGCGCCGAGGCCCACCTGCCGTTCGGCGGAAACGGCTTGTCCGGCAACGGAAGCCGGCAGTCCGGCGTGTGGGTGCTGGACCAGTTCACCCGCTGGCAGTCGATGAACTGGGACTACGCCGGCAAGCTGCAGAAGGCCCAGATGGACATGGTCGAGCTGCCGGCCGCCGACCTCGCGTTCCGTTTGACAGTGCCGAATTTTGGGGGCTGAGACATGGATCCGATCGATCTGCTCGGCGTGGCCGACACGTTCTCCGACGAAGAGCGGCTGATCCGGGACACCGTAAGGCAGTTCGTGGACGCCAAGGTCCGGCCGAACGTGGGCCGCTGGTTCGCCGACGGCACGTTCCCCCGGGAGCTGGCGCCGGAGCTGGGCGAGCTGGGCCTGTTCGGCATGCACCTGAAGGGCTATGGCTGCGCCGGCGCCAGCGCGACCGCGTACGGCATCGCGTGTATGGAGCTGGAGGCCGTGGACAGCGGGCTGCGCAGCTTCGTGTCGGTGCAGGGATCCCTGGCCATGACCGCGATCCACAAGTTCGGCTCCGAGCAGCAGAAGCAACAGTGGCTGCCGAAGATGGCGGCCGGCGAGCTGATCGGCTGTTTCGGGCTGACCGAGCCGGACTTCGGCTCCAACCCGGCCGGCATGCGCACCACGGCCAAGCTCGTCAACGGCGAGTGGATCCTCAACGGCAACAAGCTGTGGATCACCAACGGTGGCATCGCCGACGTGGCCGTGGTCTGGGCCCGGGCCGAGGAGGGCATCCGCGGCTTCGTGGTTCCCCGTGGCGCCAAGGGTTTCACCACCCGTGACATCAAGGACAAGTTGTCGCTGCGGGCCTCCGTGACCTCCGAGCTCATCCTCGAGGACTGCGTGCTGCCGGCCGACGCCGTCCTGCCGGACAGCCGCGGGCTCAAAGCCCCGCTGTCGTGCCTGAACGAGGCGAGGTTCGGCATCCTGTGGGGCGCGGTCGGCGCGGCCCGGGACTGCTACGCCACGGCGCTGGAGTACGCCAAGACCCGGGTGCAGTTCGACCGCCCGATCGCCGGTTTCCAGCTCACCCAGGAGAAGCTGGTGTCGATGGTGCTGGAACTGGAGAAGGCGTTCCTCACCGCGGTGCACATCGGACGGCTCAAGGACGCCGGCAGGTGCGAGACCGCGCACGTCAGCTTCGGCAAGCTGAACAACGTGCGGGCCGCGCTGGAGATCGCCCGGCAGGCCCGGACCATCCTGGCCGCCAGCGGCATCACCACCGAGTACTCGGTGCTGCGGCACGCCAACAACCTGGAGTCGGTGCTGACCTACGAGGGCACCAGCGAGATCCACACGCTGGTGCTGGGCGAGGCCGTCACCGGGATCGGCGCGTACCGTTGACCGAGCAGGTCGACGAGCACTTCGTCGCTTCGGTGCGGGCGCTGTCGGCCGGTCGCCGGCCGTTGGCGCCGCTGGGGTCGCGGCTGCTGGAGCTGTTCGACGCCCAGCTCGGCAGCCGGCACGTGGACCTGGCCGCCCGCGACTTTCGGGCCCGCGGCCTGGGCTACTACACCATCGGCTCGTCCGGGCACGAGGGCAACGCCGCCGTGGCCGCGGCGCTGCGGCCGACCGACCCGGCGCTGCTGCACTACCGGTCCGGCGCGTTCTACCTGACCCGGATGCGGCAGCTGGGCCGCGACGGGCTGCTGGATGTGCTGCTGGGCATGATGGCCGCCACCGATGAGCCGATCGCCGGCGGGCGGCACAAGGTGTTCGGGCATCACGACGCCGCCATCATCCCGCAGACGTCCACCATCGCCTCGCACCTGCCGCGGTCCCTGGGCGTGGCCTTCGCCATCGAGCGGGCCCGCAAGCTCGGCGTGCCGTCGGCGTGGCCGGACGACGCGATCACGGTGTGCAGTTTCGGCGACGCTTCGGCCAACCACTCCACCGCCGCCGGGGCGATCAACGCCGCCCTGTACACGGCGTACCAGGGGCTGCCCGTGCCGCTGCTGTTCGTCTGCGAGGACAACGGGATCGGCATCAGCGTGCCGACCCCGCGCGGCTGGATCGCCACCGCCTACGGCTCGCGGCCGGGGCTGCGGTACTTCCACGCCAGCGGTTTCGACCTCGTGCAGACGCAGGAGGTGGCCGCCGAGGCCGCGGAATACGTGCGGCGGCACCGGAAGCCCGCGTTCCTGCACCTGTCGACCGTTCGGCTGATGGGGCACGCCGGCTCGGACGCCGAGATGGCGTACCGGAGCGGCTCGGAGATCATCGCCGGGCTGGCCCGCGATCCGCTGCTGGGCACCGCGGAAACCCTGGTGTCGGCCGGGATTCTCACGCCCGCCGAGGTGCTCGACCGGTACGAGGCCAAGCGGGCTGAAGTGCTTCAGCTGGCCGAGGAGGCGTCCCGGCGGCCGCAGCTGGACAGCGCCAAGGCGGTCATCGCCCCGCTGGCGCCACGAAGGCCCGCCCTGGTGGCGTCCCGGATCCAGCCGCTGTCGTGGACCGAGCCGCTCACCTTCGCGCAGTCCGTCAACCGGACGCTGGCCCAGCTCCTTACGCAGTACCCGGGGCTGTGCGTGTTCGGCGAGGACGTCGCGCGCAAGGGCGGCGTCTACGGCGTGACCCGGGGCCTGCAGAAGCAGGCCGGGGCCGGGCGGGTGTTCGACACCCTGCTCGACGAGCAGTCCATTCTGGGGCTGGGGCTCGGGCTCGGCGTCTCCTGGCTGCTGCCCGTGCCGGAGATCCAGTACCTGGCCTACCTGCACAACGCCGCCGACCAGCTGCGGGGCGAAGGAGCCACGCTGCCGTTCTTCTCCCAGGGGCAGTACCGCAACCCCATGGTCGTGCGGATCGCCGGATACGGGTACCAGAAGGGCTTCGGCGGCCATTTCCACAACGACAACTCCGTCGCCGCGCTGCGGGACATCCCCGGCCTGGTGATCGCCTCCCCGTCCCGGCCCGACGACGCCGCCGCCATGCTGCGCACCTGCGTCGCCGCCGCCGACGTCGACGGCACGCTGTCGGTGTTCCTGGAACCCATTGCCCTGTACCACACCCGGGACCTCCACTCCGACGGCGACGCCGCCTGGCTCGCCCCCGCCCCGGCCGACCACGCCCCGATCGGCCGCGGCCGCACCCACGGCTCCGGCACGGATCTCACCCTCGTCACCTTCGCCAACGGCGTCCGCATGAGCCTGCGCGTCGCCCGCCGCCTCGAGGCCGCCGGCGTCTCCTGCCGGGTGCTCGACCTCCGCTGGCTCGCTCCCCTGCCCGTCGACGACCTCCTCCGCGAGGCCGCCGCCACCGGCCGTGTCCTCGTCGTCGACGAGACCCGCCGCACCGGCGGCGTCGCCGAGCCCGTGATCACCGCCCTGTCCGACGGCGGCTTCACCGGCGCCGTCCGCCGGGTGGCGAGCGAGGACAGCTTCATCCCGCTCGGCGATGCGGCGCTCACCGTCCTGTTGTCCGAGGAGACAATCCACGACACGGCGATGTCGATGGTCTGAACCTTCGACGAATCCATTGCGTCACAACGTTCTGGTGGCGTAGCGGTGCACTACGGACAGTGGTGTGAGCGTCGACACGAGAAGTGGGACTGCCCCATCAGGGGGTGATTGTCGCCAACAGGGCCGCCGAGGCCTTACCATGACTCGCCGCGATGCGCAGCGCATCGTGACCACCCAAGCGGCGAGCGGGTCGACGCACACACTGACCCGAGAATTGGTAGGTACGTAGCGGAATGGGACAGAGCCTCGCCGTCATGGCGCCGCAGCCGACAGCAACGGTCGACACGGCGACACCTCCGCCGACAACGGTGGAGGAGACCGGGGCGATAGCCCGTATCCGCGAGTATCTCGAGCGGGAGCAGCCCGCCACCCCGTGCCTGGTGATCGATCTCCAGACGATCCGCGAGCGCCACGCGGAGTTGGCCGCGGCGTTCCCGGGGGCGAAGCTCTATTACGCCGTCAAGGCGAATCCGGCCCGGGAAGTGGTGCGCCTGCTGGTGGAGCTGGGCGCGCACTTCGACGTGGCGAGCCCGCCGGAGATCGACCTGTGCCTGGCCGAGGGCGCCCGTCCGGAGCGGATCTCCTACGGCAACACGATCAAGAAGCGAGCCGACATCGGCTACGCCTTCGAGCGCGGCGTCCGGCTGTTCACCACGGACAGCGAGGCGGACCTGGCCGCCATCGCCGAAATGGCCCCTGGCGCCTCGGTGTTCTGCCGGATCGTGCTGGCCGACACCGGTTCGCTGACGCCGTTCGGCCACAAGTTCGGCTGCGCGCCGGAACTGGCGACCGAACTGTTGGCCATGACCCCGGAGCTGGGCCTGACGGCGGCCGGGGTGTCGTTCCACGTCGGCTCGCAGCAGCTGGACCCACGGGCCTGGGACGCGGCGATCGAGCAGGCCGGGGAGATCACCGCCAAGCTCGCCGCGGACGGCGTCGAGCTGTCCATGCTCAACATCGGCGGCGGCCTGCCGGGCCGCTACAGCCTTCCCGCGCCGCCGCTGGCCGACTTCGCCGACGCGATCAACGCCTCGGTGGCCCGGCACTTCCCCGCGCCGCCGCAGCTGGTGCTCGAACCGGGCCGGTTCCTGGTGTCCGACGCCGGGCTGCTGCGCTCCGAGGTGGTGCTGGTCTCGCGTAAGTCCACAATGGACGATAAGCGCTGGGTCTACCTGGACGTGGGCCGGTACAACGGCCTGGCCGAGACCGAGAACGAGTACATCACGTACCTGCTCTCAACCCCCGGCCGCGACGGCGAGACGGGACCCGTCTATCTGGCCGGCCCGACCTGCGACGGCGACGACGTGCTGTACCAGCGCAACGTGTACCGCATGCCGCTGGACCTGAGCGCCGGCGACCGGGTGGACTTCCTGAATACCGGCGCCTACACGGCGAGCTACTCCTCCATAGCGTTCAACGGTTTCGCGCCGCTTCCGACCCGCTGCATCTGAGCAGGTCACCCAATTTTCCGTGCAGGCCTCGCCGGAGGTCTGTCTTCACCTGGAACAGTAGGGAGTGATAGATGACCGGAGTACTGGGCTCGGTGCAGACCGTGGGGTCGTTCACCGGACAGCACGTCCTCGCCGAGATGGAGGGCATCGACGCCGGCCTCCTCAACGACGAGGCCTTGCTGCGCGACATTCTGACCCGGACGCTCGACCAGGCCGGGGCGACCGTGTTGGACGTGACCTCCAAGCGGTTCGACCCGCAGGGCGTCACCGTGCTGGCGCTGCTGTCGGAGTCGCACGCCTCGCTGCACACCTACCCAGAAATCGGTTCGGTCTTCGTCGACGTCTTCACCTGCGGGCATCGGGCCAAACCCGAGCTGGCCGTGCAGCTGATCGCCGAGGCGCTGCACACCCCCGTGGTGCACGCGAAGACCATCCGCCGCGGCAAGGACGACTGACTTTCCCTTGCCACCCAAGCAGATTGTGAGAAGTTAGTGACCACGATGGAACGAACCAGCCAGATCCACGAGCCGGTCGGCCATGGCCTGACCCGGGTCTGGAACCTCGACGAGGTGCTCTGGGAGGGCGACACCGCCTTCCAGCACGTCGTCATCGCCCGCACCGAGCAGGGCGTGTCGCTGTTCTGCGACAACGACCGGCAGAGCACCGAGTTCAGCCAGCTGACCTATCACGAGGCGCTGATGGTGCCCGCGCTGCTGCTGGCCGACAAGGTGGAGTCGGTGCTTGTCGTCGGCTCCAGCGAGGGGGTCGTCTGCCAGATGGCCGTGGCCGCCGGCGCGACCCGCGTCGACCACGTGGACATCGACACGCAGGCCGTGCAGCTGTGCGCCGAGCACCTGCCCTACGGCTACACCCCCGAGGAACTGGCGCGGGCCGAGCGCGGCGAGGGCCCCGTGACGGTGCGCTACGCCGACGGCTGGCAGTACCTGGTCGATGCCGCCTCTTCCGACCAGCGCTACGACATCGTGCTGGTCGACCTCCCCGACGAGCGGGAGGAAGAGGCGCAGCACAACCGCCTGTACGGCACCGAGTTCCTGACCATGTGCAAGGCGGTGCTGGCCCCCGGCGGCGTCGTCGTGACCCAGGCCGGCTGCCAGACCATGTGGCGCAACCAGACTTTGCTCACCTCGTGGCGCCGGTTCACCGAGGTCTTCGGCACCACCGCGTACTACGGCTCGGACGAGCACGAGTGGGCCTACCTGTTCGGCCGCGCCGACGAGGTCGCGGACCCGACGGCCCTGATGCAGTCCCGGCTGTCTGGGCTCTCCTACCGCCCGGCCTCCATCGACGCCGAGGCCCTCGCCGGTAACTCTGTGCCACCCTACCGAGTCCGCCACCAGTCCTGATCCGCTTGGAAAGGGGCTTTCCTCCACTCCGAGTGCAGGAAAGCCCCCTTCCACACTTCTAGGCGACT
>Ga0307511_10002240_pt1 | contig 20243 bp, 19 predicted proteins | sample 13_EM_MG_FD_200266 | JGI IMG/M metagenome (GOLD analysis project Ga0307511, IMG submission 200266) | Populus trichocarpa ectomycorrhiza microbial communities from riparian zone in the Pacific Northwest, United States - 13_EM | ecosystem: Host-associated > Plants > Roots > Unclassified | place...
ATAGGGGATGAATAAACTCGAAAGTAGCCTCTTCATGATTCTGAGGCCATTTTAGTTTTATTTTTGAAGCACAAATTGTACCCACAAAAATGTTAAAAGTATCTGCTTGCTTGATGGAATTTGAGTTCCTCTGAACTAATATTATGATATCGACACTTGTTCCTCATTTGTTAGGCAACGAAGCAGCTATTCGGCATGGGTGTTATCAGCTTCATTGTTGGTGTCGGTGATGACACCGTGAAACAAGCATTTATTGATGCGGGCATAGACCAATACATTGAAAAGCCTCTGACTCCTGCGAAGGTCGCTGATCTCTTCCCTGATCTCAGCGACTCATACTTCGACCTTTAAGTGTTTCTCAGTCTAATCCGTCTGCTTTTACTTTTCTTGGAAGGTTCTTAGTTGTAGAGATGAACTCTATGGATAAAGCTCCTGACTAGCTAGTTATGCTATGAGATAAATGAATAGTTGCACTTCAAGCAGAGCTGGGAGGTGTTGTATTGGCTTAGTTGTAAAAGAAAAGGATAAAAGTTGCAGACATTTTTGGTATTAGTATTCATTGTTTTTGTGCTGATGTTGATCACTCAGCTGTTTGATTATCATGACATGCTTAGCTATTTGCAGAAAGAAATGACTACCTTACTGCGATGCTGATTCCATTTTTACAGCGTTTGGATTTGGTTTCTGCAGCATTTGAATTCCTTTTAAGCATCTGAAAATGACATTGATGATCCTAAACTGCTAAGGCCTTCTACTTTTAATTGTGACTTGGAATGCTGCATACTGGCTTCTGGCATTAAATTTTTAATCCCTAATTGAAGAATAAATTTTTTAAAAAAAGTCATTACACAAAAATTCCATCTAAAAAAATAACAATTAAAAATTTAAAAAATACATAAGACGAAGGATTGCTTGCGTGAATCAATGGCCGAATCATAAGACGGAGATTGTTAAAAGTGGAGATTCAGAGTCAGAGGGGTATGTGTTGGCTAAGTTATTAGCTTGCGTGTGGTCAAAACCAGTCTGCTATTTTCTGCAGAATAGCAGGGGAGATGAAAACACTGCAGAAACTTACCACTGGTTTTCTTTTCTTTCTCTCGTTCATCTCCAGAACATCCACACACACACACACACATATAAATAAACCAACACATCGCAGCCTTACATTTGTTCATCTTAATCACCTTTTAATCTAACTAAAGATTAAATAGCTGTCACCCTAACTTAACTAGTTACAGCATATTAACCTTAACAGTATGTTTACTGTGAATTATGTTGAGATATATCTTTATTAATGACGAACAATGCTAATCTTTTACTCTGGATCCATCTTATCAATTGCTATGATTTTTTTTTTAATGTTTAAAGCAACAAATACTCTGTGCTTGTTGTCGATGATGGCTGTGATGATCGAGAAACCCTTCGCGAACTCTTCATGTGGATCGAGTCAGAAACTAAGCTTCCAATCGTTTTTCAAGTGGCAAAAAATGGAAAAGAAGCTGTTATCTTCATCATGCTGGGGCTTGTTTTGATATGATTGTTATGGACGATTTAATGCCCATCATGAATGGAATTGAGGTATGTCAGTGCGATTGCAGAGAGTTTTTTCTTGTTTTTCTCCTTGTTTTAATATATATAAGAAAGAAACTTATTCAAGATTACAATTTTGCTCGAAGAACTGCATTAGAAACATCTACTTGATAGAGTGAGAAGGCAGTCATATTTAACCTTCTCTCGCCCTCCTTCAAAATTAATATCTCACCAACATGTGACCTTAACCACTTCTCTCCTAGTCCTAGCTAACAGGAAAAAAAAGTTGTTTAAAAGAACCAACTTTGGCGCCTCTCTCTCTCTCTCTCTTCAACAACTCATTCACTTTTCTTGCCATCCTCTCAGTCTCTCTCTCTTAAAATCAAGAAACCATTGATTCATCAACGGAGCCTATGATGACAAGTCGAGTTTCAGACGAGGAAGATAGCACTCAAATCGAACAAACCATTGATTCATCAATGGTTGTCGAACCAATAACACCACCAACGGAGCCTATGATCACAAGTCAAGTTTCAGATGAGGAAGATAGCACTCAAACTGAACAAGAAATTCAGGCTTTGTTTTCTCTACTGGATACTTGCATCACAAATTTGGAAGGAAAGTTGACCGATGCCAAGTCATCCAAGGCAAAAATTGAAGCACTTCTTGAAAAAGTAATTCAATTGCTGATTGATGAACTCAAGATCAAAGCAGAAGATAGTGAGGATAAATGGTTCATAAAGAGGGATGGAATGGTGGCTCCGTCCTATCTTACAAGAAACAATACTGATCTTCAGCAAATTCAGCTTCTAGTTAGAAAACTGGATCGCTACATGGCAAAGGTGGATCAAGAGTTGCATGTATTAGAGAATATACCCTTCCTGAGGGAAGAAATCGATAGAGATCGAGAAGAAGCCACGACTTTGAAACTTACTCTTGAAATTTGTGATACAAGGAACGATCTCGAAGTGGGATCGTTGGTTACTTATGCGAACCAATGGCTGAATGATCAGAAGACACAGAGTGTTGAAAGTGTAGACACAAAGGGGTATGTGTGAAACCTTTTTCCGAGAATTATTGTCTTGAGATATTGCTTAGTGAATTATTTTCTTAAAATGTATATTAAAGATCAATTGCTATCGTTCTTTTTCATGTTGACAGCAACAATTTCTCGGTACTTGTTGTCCATGACAGTCGTGATCTTCGAGAAACCCGCCAGAGGCTCTTGGTGTTGCTTGGGTATCAAAAGAAGCTTCAAATGGATGTTTCAGTGGCCAAAAATGGAAAAGAAGCTGTTTATCTTCATCTTGCTGGGGCTTCCTTTGATATGATTATTATGGATGACCTGATGCCCTTCATGGATGGAATTGAGGTATTTTTTTCCATTGAACTTAATTAAGAGAGAGTCTTTGAATATTTGATCATTATATATAGACCATTACTGTCAGAATCAAATTGTAATAAAGAGAGAATCTCTGTTTTTTTTTGTTTTGTTGATAGGTCAGAAAATAATTAGGTTTACAAATTTGTACAAATTCTGCAAATGACCACTGACTTGATAGAGTGAAAGGCAGCAACCGTCGGTAATCTTTATATTATGATACTGACATTTTTGCTCCACATCTGTTAGGCAATAAATCTGTTACGCAGGATGGGTGTTGAAAGCCGCATTGTCGGTGTTACTGGTGAGTTTAAGCGACTAGCTTTCATGGACTCAGGCGCCGACAGCTGCATTATAAAGCCACTGACTCTTGAAAAGCTCGCTGCTGTCTTCCGGTGATGAACTTTCTGAGTCTAATTGGTTTGATCCGAGTTGCTTTTTCTTGCATTGTTCTTTGTTGTAGAGATCATGAACTCTATGAATAAAGTCTCGGAGTAGCTAGCAATGCTATGAGGATAAAATGAATATTGTTAGCATTTCAAGCTGACAGGCTAGTGTTAATTGGCTTAATTGTAGAAGGAAAGGACAGAAGTGGAAGAAATTCTAGTATTAGATTTTGATGTTCCTGTTCTGATGATCAGTCAGCTTGTTAGTGATTTCATGCTTAGATTTGGATAGTCCTGCGGAAATGAGTGCAATGTACAATCTGAGGAAAATACATGATCCCCTTTCTACAGCATTTGAATTTGTTTGCACAGCACGTGCAATGTACATCTGAGGAAAATACATGATCCTAAACCACAAAGGCATTCTACTTCATTTTTCACTGTGGCGGCTGAATTCTGGCTTCTGCAATTGAATTTTGCTGAGGTGCTTTGGTTGATTGAAACCCTCACTCTTTGGTATATTTCTATATCATTTGAGTTCTTGAGCTCCCATTTTCACTCCCTGCTCTGACAATTTAAACATGACTTGTGCCATTTATTTGCCAGATTACTCGCTCACAGTTTCGTTGTGATACATATCTTCATGATGCTGGCTTTGAAAGTAAAGTTGAAATCTTAGTGGCCTGTAAGGTTGCCAAATGCTCCGTGCAGGAATCTGAATAAGAATGGATTTTGAATTTCCACCATTATACAGTGTCAGGTTCGCCAGTAATTCCCATGGCAAGTACAGCCTGATGTTAAATCCGAATTGATTCCTCCATTATTCCCTGCCAAGTTAGCAGTGATTCCCATAATAGTCCACATTGAATATTTTGAGAAAATCAGTGAAACATTAGTTCAAAATGGATCAGACCAGTATCGTGTAATGAACAATGAGAGGTATCAGATTTTATTGATTAAGTTTGACATAAAGACCAAAAAAAAAATAGTCAACCAAAATATTCACATCATCAGGATCAAATCTTGGACATAAAATCTCCCGCGCAAATTCTGGCCAATATTAACAGAGCATGTATTCTCTTGGAAAGTCATCTGTTGCAGCTTTTGGTATGTACCATCTTGGCTCAAGAGGATATGTGTGTGTGTGTGTCTATATATATATATAAGCAAATCTACTTGAACAAGGATGCAGAGCAATAATCCAAGCAGTTCTTTGTGGATATTGACTAGCACTATACAAATTATGATGATATACTTGTTGATTAGGATTCAGGGTATCAACAAGATTGGCCACGATTGTGCAGCAGCAGCACCCAGGGCATACCAGCTTATGTTCTCAACTAAGCTAAATAAATAGCCTACCAAAACATACATGATAATCAAATCTTCTTGAACTAGTTTTAGTAAGAAGTACGACAATCAGCAGCCCAAGCATTTTACAAGAAACGCAAGCTTCCGGCAATACTAGCAGAGTCCCATCATTTACAAGGCAGGCTTTAGTATTTACCATCCGGGTTCAAGTGGACATACAAGCAAATATCCACTTGAAGAAAAAGGGTAGAACACTTATTCTATTTCTTTTTGGATATTAGCGAGTTAGCAGTGCATGTAGTGTGGAGAAAATTACAATTTATTGCGTCATACAAAATCTGGAAATTTGAATTTGAGTCTGATTCGTGATGTTGTATGGCTGGCTCAAGAAAAAAGTGGTAGTCTTTGCTCTCCCGAGGCATACGAAATGATACTCCTCTTGAGTGGCGAAATAAAGTGTGCCCCATGAAATGCTGCAGCACGTAGTATATTTAGAGGGCCAAAATCAACGGAGTATGCCTTCTGAAAGCCATCTAGAATAGCCATCATAGTCATGTTTGCCAGTTTTCTCTCTGCTTCATATTTTTTCAACAACGATACCTGCATAAAGCAAATCAATTTTACTTCAGCAATTATTACCAATTAATATGTATACCATCATGCAAGACAATTAGGCCAAAACTTGACGTACCACCACAACCTTTGATGCCTATATATATTAAATAACTGATTTGTTAGGAAAGTGATGTTGTCCATCCAACAGACGCATGTTTAAAAGTAGGATATTAGAGTGCTCAATTCTGTAAAATGCATGCATGCCTGGCATTTTTGACAGATTGCAAAGAGGATTTCTTGGGTCGATTTACTTCTTTCTAATATACTTTTTCTTCAAGAAATGAGCAGCTCAATCATTTTTTTATTATTAATGCCATAGCTTAGATAAGGCACTAAATAGTTTTCGTGGGAAAGTACAAATCTGCCATGACAGATTTTCTTTCCTTGAGTGTCATGGACCAATCCACCATAGTATTTTGACAGAATTGTTTTTAGATAAAGCACAAAGTCTGTTAGAAATAATACCCACAAAGAAATCATTTATGTTTGTATCCAAGTTGATTACTAGCGACAATTTTTCTCATCATGTAGAATGATCAACAAATGCAACATGGGCTCCATCAGGATATGCATCATCACTAGCTAGAAACTCAGATGATAAAACTAATCCAATGTAATCCGTAAAAAAGTCACTAAGAACTAACTGCCAAGGCAAGGGTAAAAATGCAAAATATGGAATGTAATTATGGCCAAATACCCTGAAAATAAAAAACAAGCCACAAGGAAAAGTGATCCAATTTTTATTACATCAGTTGTTTGACATGATATTTAAGGCAATGGATATTTCAACACTGTAGATTATTGAAGAATATAAGCAAGTGTATGGTGATAAATAATCTACTCCAAGTATAATTAAGAAACTCAGAAGATGACATACCTCCCCAATGTCCATGCCCACAGCAATTCCTTCAGCAATGATTCTTGAAAGAGCAAATGCATCTCCAAAACCCAAATTAACTCCCTGGCCAGCTAAAGGATGAACTGTGTGTGCTGCATCACCAATCAGAACAACACGCTTTGATGCATATTCATTTGCATGCATTAAAGACAATGGAAATGCCATCCTCTCAGATGCCAACTTGACCACTTTTGGTGGAATTTCAAAAGACTCATTAGCAAATATTGTCACATTTCCTCCGAGCCATGAAAACATGCCTGCACTACCCGGTAGACTTGACTTATGATGAGGACCATATCCATAATCCAGAGCATGATTTACAGCTTTCACAAAATCATCCTCTTTCATTGATTTAAAATCAGATGACTCCTCTGGGTTCATGGTCCAAACAATATTGCTGAATTTGTCTCCAATTGGCAGAAGTGCAATTGGACCTGCTGGTAGAAACCGCTGCCATGCACTATAATTTTCTACTGAATGTTCTACAGTGCATATTACCGCATTCTGCGAGTATTTCCACCCAGTTGTTTTAAATCCTGCAAGCTCCCGGACTTGTGACTTCCCACCATCAGATCCAACCTATGATGAATGCAACATAACTCGACACTGATTGATATGATATTCATGATAAACATTTTATAGTGGCTCCTCTAAAATGAAATTGCAAATCTTTCATTCTAATATATTTTAAAGGCATAACATAGCTTCATCAGTGCACGTTAAATTACCACCAACTTTGCATACAGGCTGTTGCCATCACTAAGTTCCAGCTTCGCTAAACGTCCCCTGGCATATGATGCTTCTGTTGAGGCTGTACTGTCCACCACTATGGATGACGAGCTTGGATTTAGAGACATTGAAGTTAATCTAGAATGGTATATTTTCTTTTGGAAATCTGTGTCCTGTACGTTTAACTTTTTAGTATCAGAAATCACAATAGAGAGCATTTTTTTCCTCGTGGAAAAACAATTGATTTTGTTATTGATACACGAACAAGAAAAACTTGTATCCCTTAATGTCCATCGAGAGATTACATACAGCATAACAGAACCAAGAAGACATGCACAAGAACAAGATGCATTACCTAGATTATTATCTCACACGGTTATCAGATAATTCACCCTGGAAATGCCAAGGGAACTGATATGAAGAAAGAAATATCTCTCTTAAGGAATGGATGTGTTCAGTCAGGGGACAAGGACCTCAAAGGCTATTCCACATCACAAATGCAACACATAAAGAAAATGAAGTAATAGATAAAGCCTGAGAGTTTCCACAAAAGAGAGATGAAACTGGACATATCCAGTGTTTGAGTAAGACCTGCACCTATAGGAACACAATACATGTTTATATTTTAATTATTGATGGAAAGAGTATAATTACATTCAGTTATTCAAAAGAAGTAGCGAAAAATAGGTGATATTCCTCAGAAAATAAAATATACAATAGGCCCATATAGATTCCCACTAGAATCTCCATAATGGTAATAGAATCTATGCATAAGATAACGTATACCATCAACAAATTTAAAGTTCCAATTAGGTATCGCATATAGCATCAACAGATTTAGATTTCCTGTTATGTATGAAGATAAACAGTTTGGTGTAAAGAATACCTCAATTCGTGATAACAGAGAACTGTGGAGCACCTTATTCTCCACCACACACCTGCATCATGATGAGTCCAAAATCAGCATCTTCTGCAATATCTAACAGCAGGATCACAATATGATATTTTCACTTCTACATGTGGCTTACCCTAAAACTTCTTTGTCTACATCTCTTGCATCATATTTTGTATATCCTAAGCCAGTGTAATCCCAAACCTACAGAAAATCAAGAAGTGGCAGGCAACTGATGGCATCATATGTTATGTGACAGTACAGTATATATTTCATTGCAGAGGGCAAAATCAAGCAATTTAAAAGACAGCTCTTTCTATGTAGCTGCAAAAAAGAATAAAAAATATGATAAGAAGAGATAGCAGCACAACAGTAATCATAAATCATTCTAATGTGAACCAAATTCGGTTATTAAAAATTCTCAAGCCTTGTAACGAAGTTTCTATTTAGTTCCAGATGCCAAACAGAAACTTCATATGTGTGCCAGAATGCATCAAATTCACAAGTCGAAAAAACTTAAAATGCATCAGCAATGGTAGTAATTCAAGGTAATTCCAGATTTGAAACAGACTATGTCAACCATGTGAAACTTAGAAGTGCATAAAAGAAAAGTAAATAAAACAGTCATCACCTGCATCTTATCAAAATAAGCATGTCGATGTTGTTGAACATATTGCCAGGCACCAGTATCTGCAAAACCATCAATGACAATACAAAGATTATGTCTAGTGTCTGTAGCCAAAAAGTATGTTAAACATCAGCAGTCTCTCGTTGTGGTACTTTCAAGAAACCAATTACGATGGCAAGTCTTCTAGGAAACAAATTATTGTCTTGGTAAAATCAGGTGTGTTTTTAATTTCATAACACAAGTTTATTCTAAAGCAGTTACACTATATAAGCACAGAGAAATCAGTCTTGAGGTTTCTGTAACTTCACAGTGAGTTATTAACAAAAAACACAGGAGATACACATATACCGTACAAGAGGAATTGCGTGCATTTATCATGATACCTTTGAAAAAAGATATAGTTGCAGGTGTGACTGTACTGACCCTTGGATCAGGTGGGTCTTCTCTCTTTATGCATGGTTTATTGGCCAAAGCAGGACTGCTATCAATGATGGCAACACTCAGATGCTTCGTCAATGGCGTGGTTGCTGCAAGTAACAAAGTTAATAACTTGATGCATACAAAACATAATGCATCAATGAGAATTGAGTCATTTATACTACAAGAACATACAGTATCAAAAGCCATTGACAGGCAAGCTCCAATATTTTCCATTTGATCTTGTTTGTTTAAATCCAACCCCCAATTGCCAAGCATAGAAGAATAAATGGAGCAGTGACAACATAATAGTAGACTAGTGCAAATGAGAGGGAAAAAAAACCTACCCAAGGAACAAGCTAGGGCCATGCCAACCATGCCTCCCCCAACAATAGCAATGTCATATGGCTGAACATTGCCAGTAAAACTCAGGTTGCCATCACTCTCCTACCACACCAAAACCAAAACAATCAAATCCAATATTGTACCACAAAGATTAAAACTTTACAAGAACCCATTAACCTTCATAGAGATATAAAACTAATTTTTGGAAAAATAAGACTGGAAGAGCAAGAATTCTAGTAAAAAAAGACCCTTCAATGCATAACACATGAAAAACACACATGATACAATTAATAAGAAAGGAAACCATTACCTGATTAGATTGGGAAGAAGCAGCAGAAGTAGATGCTTTTGCAGCTTCATCACTGAAAAATTTCTTCCTTGAAAGTTTGAATATTTGATTATTAGCAGGAACAACTTTCCTTGCAATCACCCTGTCATTTGTTGAATGTTTTAAAAAAAGGGAAAAGAGAATTTACTTAGTAATAATAATAACGAGTTAAAAAAATTAATTAAATCAAATAAATAAGAGTTTCATAAAAGTTACTTGACATGGATACCTGTTCATTCTTGCGACTGCAGAATTTCAGTGATTGTGAATTTAGAGAGAGAGAGAGAGCGAGAGGGAGGGAGAGAGTCAGGGGAGGCAAGAAAACAAAGAGTGATATGGGCTGGACGGAGCTGGTCTTTGCTATAAGGGCCAGGTTGGGCTTCGTTTAACTTAACGAAAGATGAGATTAAAGGACTAGATATGGGCTAAGTTACCCAAACACCAAGCATGGGCAGCTGCTGTAAATAATTGTAGAAACAATGGCAGTTGTTTTATGTATTCAAGGAATGCGTTTTTCGAGCTAATACATCAAAGCCGCCTCTCTTCTTCTTTTTTTTTTTTTTTTAATAATTAAATTCCACCTAGTTTACTACCTATTTGAGATGCATTAAGTATTTTTTTAAATATGTTTGTTTTTTAAAAAATATTAAATTAATATTTTTTTATATTTTTAATATGCTGAAATAAAATTAAAAATTAAAAAATATATATTTTAGTCGATGAGTTAGTTAGCATTTTAGTTAATCTAATAAAAAATTGAATTGATTTTTAAAAAAAATACCTAAATATCACGATTTTGTCTTTTTCTTTTTTTAAAAAAATAAAGATATTGACTGGGATTAACTTCCTTAACCCTGCGGCAAAGTATCAGTGGGTCAAATTTAATAACTAAACACGGCAACTTAATTTAGTTAGTCAAAGAAATGACATCTATGTTAAAAAATTTGACCTCAAGTCCAATTCTAATCATTAATAATTTATTTTGTTTGTTTGTTTATTTTTATATTTTTCAACTAATGCATTGGGATATTTTGTTGTTATGTGCGACAGAGCATAGGCCCATCGAAACTAAGTTTACTGTTATTGATTTAGTTAAAAAAAAATCATTTATATCAAGATAAAAAAAATCATAATCCGGTGTAAGGACTCTGTCACGGCTCGGGTCGAATCGGCCGCCAGCCACAACAACTGCAACGAAGGTTTAAATGGTGATACTGCTACTGCATTACAAATCACAGCTTCTTCCTCCTGGTGGGGATGTGAACGCGCTGGATTTATTGCCTGATACAAACAAAGAAATGTGCCCTACTACTCCGAGACGACAAAACCAATATTGTACCATAATTATCAAGCGCACATCATGGCTATTAGTATTAGCTAATCCAAGATTCCGTGCCCCCTTCCAAATGATAACAGCACTTGCGATGACAAGGAAGTAGTTCGCTCATCCCTGTTCATGCAATCCAGCCATGTAACAGGGTAAAGAAGGGAGGGGGGAGCGTCTGAAATGATGTTTAATCAATCTTTACAGTGCACAGGCTAGCCCTCTCAAGCCTCAAGAAAGCTACAATATTGCAAACAAAAAGAAGATCTTGCAGCTCTCTTTATGATCGTCCTCTCCATGCTTTCCCTCTCCACTCACTTGTCGCATGCCCCATGGCCTTGTGCCAAGAAAAGCAAACAGCACGAGATGCAATAAAGAGATTACATGTCCATTTCCAACTGTAAACCAGCAATGAATAATGTATCCCCACAAACACACACACAGTCAAAAGTAAAAGAAGATAAAAACATGTGCCACATCTTTCTTGGTTTACCCTAAGACACCAATTCACCACAACACTATGATGAGTGCTAGGAAGAAAAGGCGAAGGATAAACAAGTCTAAGTGGTGGGTGAGGCAATCACCATGATTGTACCTGTGCTTCTATATCCAATCATCTTTTCCCAATTACCCTGCATAACCCAACACACATAGCCCCACCTACAAAAATCAAAATATATTGTCATATCCCCACTTTCTTAGATGCAAAGCAATAAACCATAATCATTTTGTGATAACCACACCCTATTAGCACTACTATGTACAGGCTGATTTCCTCTCCTTCTGTTTCCTTTTTGTTCTGATACCAGCCCATTACTGGTAACAGGCACAGCTACAAGGTTGGTTGGATATGCATGGTATATCAATATATAGAGAGATATATCAAGTTTGACCTTACTGACTGTACTCCTGGCGGCCTCAGGGAAGAACAGGTGCACTTCTTTAGTGTGCTCTTGCTATGTACCCTCAAGGAACATTAACGACAAAGGTGAAGAAAGCAACAGGAGCAACAATACTAAGAAGGGATCCTTTGCGGAAGAGAGAGAATATGTGGTCATGGAAGAAGCCAGTAATAATGATTCAGTACAAGATCATCAAATGAGCAATGGTGGGAGAAATATAAGAAGCAGGACTGCTAGTGGGTCTAATAATGGACCTCTCTTGGAAACTTCTCCTCTCAAGAGTACTCTCAAGAAAACTACTAATGCTATAGTTGGGGAAAATCAAGCAAGGAAAGATCATCAAAAGAGAAAAGTCAGTTGGCCTGATATTGCTCATGGAACAGATATTGCTCATGTTCTTGAATTTGAATCAAGGTAATTAAAATTAACCATCTCCTGCTTACCATACTTAATTTGCATGATTGGATTTTGATTGTGTTAGATGATGAATGCCCTGGCCACAGCATGTTTTTTTGATAAGCAAATTATTGCCAACAGAATCTTCAACAGTTATAAGGGTGTTTTGTCCCTAACTTAAAAGAGTGTTTAGGCTTAGGCACCATTATGATATGTAGGGGCATGCTTGCATGAACAATTTCTAGAAAATAAAGTGCATGGTGTTTTTTTTTTTTTCATTTTCAATTTATCCATATATGCCATGTATTTTAAGGTTAAAGCAGCTGTATTATTTGTTTTCCCCTTGCACTTTCACTATATTTTCCTTCTCTTTCATAATGTCTCAGCACCTCTGATGATGGAGAACTTGAAGGAGTAAGGAACTCTTGTGTTTGTACAATTCAGTGAACAAGAAATCCATAGGTACCACTCTTTAATTGCTCTTTACTGATTCAAGGAGTATCTTCAGGATCATATATATCTTGTTCCTCCTTCCCTTGGAAAAAAAAATAAAAAATCATTAATTATACTTTTGATCAATGGCTCAAGAACCAATTAGGTGCATGTCCTTGTTGAGTGCAATTTGGTTGAAATGTGGAAGATGGCTCAAAATATAATCACATGCAATGCCTTCCATGAGCCAACAATGCATCTTCCCAAGAGATGCACAATGACCCTCGAAGACTTGGGAGTTTTAATGGCAGAAGGCACAGTATGACATTATATACTGAGAATCTAGTCCATGACCTCAGCTAGAGTTCTTAATGATCGCGTGAAGTTGTTGAACTTGTATACATATATGTGCGTGCGTGTGTGTGTCGAGGCTAGGGGAAAGGTTTCTAGCCTTTTAGGACTTCTAATCTTAGAACTCTTAGGTGTTTGGACAACGTAGGTAGAAAGGGGCTGGGGCGGTTTGGTTTGAAAATAAGTGCACATCCAGCATCTCCTGTTGGCAATAATAAATGGTGTTCAAGGCAGATAATGGGAAGCCGCCTCCAAGTCCAGATCCATTAAATTATTTTAAAAAAATCACAGGAGAAACAGAACATAGTCAACATGTGGATAGATCTAAAGTTCAAACCTATAAACTTCATTAGTTACCCTAAATACTAGATTTGTGGGGAAAGGATCTACATAGAAGGCCCGGACTAACACGAAATTGCAATTCAGTCAACCTCTTGGACTAGCCTGATGATGTTAGCTCAAGTTATGGCGTAGAATATCAGTACCTGTCAATGTATGTTCAGAGCATGAATTTAACTCCTTTAGCCATCATATGCAAATAATTTTTCATTTGGGACATACAATGTGCAAGCTTCGATTGACATTTTTGTTTCAGAGGAGAGGTCTAAATCCTAGACCTCTTCGAGGATTAGAGAAATGGGTGCCTGCTGAGATTTTCTATATATGTTGACAGAGCAGGTTGCAGGTATAAATGGTTAGTCCATGAGGGTCTTTCTTCAAACAAAACGCTGGGAGTACCTAATGATCTATATAACAACTTCATTTCTATAAGAATTCCAGGGGAGAAATAAAATCTCAAGGCATCTGTACTGTACGTACAGAAGATAAGTGGGATATGTGTCTGAATTCTTTTTAAAAGACTGGGGACAGAATGATTGGGTTGTTGGAAAAGTAAAGGTTGAGAATCAGGATAGTTCGTAGGACCACTTAGAAGACAATTGTATTGTCAGCATGGTCAAAATACAACGAATGCAAACTCATGAGAATCAATGCATACAAGGAACTAGAAATGTCCTTCTCAGGACAAATTCCTCGAATTTTTTGCTATTAGTTAGCGTCTCACAACATGGATGGAGATATAAAATAAATTTATCTTTCTCTAACTCAACAAAGGCCGTATAAAATAATTTCCCTCTTATTCTTACAGTTGTCTTTATTTTTTCCAAAGTTTCCCACAGTTTTTCTAACATTTATAACTTTCTCTTATTACAGATGGATCTCCTGATGATGCAGTTCTTCAAGAACATTTCACGGTATTCACATTCTTGTACTGTGTCTTAATATAGAATTAACTCAAGTCTTCTATAATAACATGGAAGGCAGAAAACATGTAAACAGAAACTGTAGAAAGAAATAAACCATCCAGGATTCTTTTGCAGTGGTTCTGTCCAATCCTTTGCGTAACGCTTGCCCAAGTTGCACGACTATTGGGGACCTTTGAAATAGATTTCTAACGAAACCAAGACCAATCAGTCCTTTCGTTTTCTTTTTTTCTCTGGAAAAGTTGGCCTGTATTCACAGTCATTAAACTCAATACAGGGTGTGCTCCACGAGTTGGGTGGATTGATCTGATTCAATAAAAAATAATAATTCTAAACAACATCATTTTGAATTAGAAAGTTCAAAAGTTAAACCCAGTTTTAATAAAGTTTTGACCAGATCAATTTTGAATTGATTTTTTTATACTCAACCCTAGCAAGGGGCAGGTCAACAATCGATCCTTCAAAGAGAGCTTACGTATAAATAAGATGCGTATGAGAGTCTTTTAAACAGGTATCTAGGAGAGCTTACGTATAAAAAAGACACTTTAACACAAAAGTCTAGAATAATGAATTTTAAATTTATCTTATTATATAAACACCTCAAACTTCTTATTCATTGCTGATATGAAATTCCCCACTCGCATGTCTAACTCAACACCTAATGATTTCTTAATTGGTTTGAGGTGAAAACTTGAAAGTTCAGAAGACACCACTGAACTAGGCTTACTGTGTGCAAGTAAGGTGGGAGTTTTGGTCAGTGAATGGCAGGGATGGAGTTGGGGGCAACATCGCAGACCAGAGAATTGACTTAAAAGAAAAAATGATACGGAAACTTGTAGATAAAATGAAAGATGGCAGCTACAAATGAAACTTGCTGGTTTTGTCAGTAAGAGTTAAGAAATCAATCACATACAAAGGTGTTGAAACAAATTGATCTAAATGGAGTTAACGTGTTACATGCAACAAAAGCCAAGCAATTGTCGTAAGAAAGAATCACAATATTTCTTCCCTTCCCAACCCCCACAATGATACACCAAATTTTCTCCCAACTTGGGGATCCTTTGTTTTTTTTTTTTTTACTCACAGTATCACAATATCATGGTCTTATAACACACTATTCCCTATTTGGCATCTGCTGATCAGCAGCTCATTTTGCAAGCTAAAACCTCTTTTACATATTGGTTACAATCTCACGCAAGCCTTTAATGACCATGATTTCTTGCTTTCTTTGATTTGTTCTTTTCCTGCATCTTCTTCTTCTTTGCTTCAGCTGTAACCCAAGTATAATCTGGAGGAATAGCAAATGGGTCCTGAATGTTTTCTATCCTACTGCTAGAGCCACCAGCAGACAAGCTAGGGCGTTGATAAGGGGCTTTTATCCACTGAAACCAAGATGAAGTTGAGGACTGCATAACCATCGGACTTTCTCGTAATGCAGCTGTAGGACTTGAAGGGGGTGTTGCAAATTCATCCAATGGCTGTAGTTCTTCAAACTTCGTAAATGTAACCAGTACCCTGATTGTGGGAACTACTGGGATAGCAACCTGGATGTAACCAAAAAGTTTTTAGAAAACATATTCAGAGATTAACAAAAAAATCAGACCAAAGTGCGTGTGTAAACAAAGCTACAGCGTAAGAATCATCAGCATTATCAATTTTGAAGTGATTTTTCCCATATCTAATGAAAGCATGTCAGTGAATTTGGAAGGAAAGAATGTTACTGAGGTAGTCCAAAACTTTACCTAGGTGCAAGGGACTGCCAACAAAATATCTACCAACTCATATTTGTTAAAACTTGGCCAAGAAGCCAAACTAGATCAATTGGATTTATAGCATCCATATTAATATATATGCATAATAATCAGATATTTATGCAGAGTGTTTAGATATTTTATCTAGAATGGCTGGACACCTGACAGCAAGTGTTAGATGCTCTCTTTCCACAAGGCCAGGTTAAAATCCTTTTCTGTCATATTTTGGTCCAGAAGCATTTCTAGAAATTGAGCTCAGCAGGAAACTTTTCAAATTCAAAAGAAATTCAGCAGAATTGAGTTATTTTTTCTGTCAAGTTCACTCATAGATGATCCTATCACAAACTTAGAATTGCCAAGTGTCTGGTTAACTGGGTTACTAGTTTGACCAGCAAGACAGGGCTGGATGGATCTAATAACTATGCTTCTACCTTGCATCCAAAAACAAGTAGCATGTGGCTAGACCAGGAATAAGGAGATACTACGCAAGACATAGATATTTGCAAAAACCAAACGACAAATCATGATACTGATAACGCAGTCTGCAGAAATGCTGCCTTTGACTCTTTGAAAACTTATCCCGTGAATAAGCAGAGAAGATTCTTGGGATTTATCATTCAAGGTAAAATCATCACCTTCTTTCATTCTTCTTCAGGCGGTATACATTGGTATAATAACAAGCATTGTGCATTTCAGCACAACAACTTGCCTCATTTCACCAGAGCAAATCCTTCACCAACTTCAGCCAAAAGCCAAGTCAATATTTATTGAGGATACGAAGGCCAAGCAATTCCATGTTATCGTGATTATTCACGACATAGAGGATATTATTTATTAAGTGCATCATGCCAACTAGCCTCTCACAAAGGAGCTAGCCAACTTATCAGAATCAAAGGCTAATGAAGAGAATCTCTTGTGGCAACTATTTGGGGTTTAGAAACATCAATCCTACACGGTCATTTCAGCATGGCAAATGTAACACATTAGAGTACTATACTAACTCTGTATTTATTATGCTACACCAAACGTCACCCCAGGTAATCTTACAACCAAACCAAGACATCATAACTGGCTGTAAGTAAAGTGGAATGAGCTACGCTATTCCTTGACTTTGGTACACCAACTGGAAAACCTAAAAAAATTACTGAAGTTTGTTTTATCGACCAATTCTTCTTTTTTTCAAGATATTTACACTTTACGCTGGCCCGGATATTAAAAAGATGCCAAAGGATAGCAGGGTAAAAGGTGTTGCTGGGTGCAGTTGTCGAACTTTTTCCTTAAAGGGCTAGTGAAGGACCCACAAAGGATTTTAGATGGTTTTATAGTAATTACGTTTCCAATACAAGAATATCTAAATCTTTTTTGGGTCCTCCGTCAATAACTGTAAGTCAATAGCTGTCACACATTTGAAGACTAGTTAGAGAGTGATTGAGATTGTCGAAAGAGTTAAGAAAAGGAATGCTTGAAGCCAAAAATCAAATTTTGTTGGTTGTTTTTTTGAAGCCATGGTGTTGGAATGCCAAAGACACTGAAAACCATGATTTTGAGAAAGAAACAATTTGCTATTTTTTAAACTATGGTTTAGATGGAAATCAAGTTCTTGGAAATGCAATGCCAAACACACCCTCAATGAAGAATGTGCTCAGAAGTTGTCCTCTGTTACAAGGCAAGCATTGTATAGGATTAATTCTGCTCTAATATTGAAAATCTAACTACACATATGACATAACTGCACTGCATCGTGATTTTATGACCTTCGCTCAACAGAACTCCCAGGGGCTGGAGATGCATTAGACTCAAATTAGGTAAAGTTGCTTCAAAAACCTAAGTCAAGACCTTAGCAAGACAAAAGCCTCATGCATCATTTATAAGAGAACACATGAAAAGTTTCTATCCAATATGATTTATATCATTGAACAGATTCATAAAGTGCACTCAATTTTAAGAAAGTTGACAAGGAAAGCCCTATTCGCACCATATAGATCATGGGGTTATATAGTATAGATCTAGCAAGGCCATCGTACAACAACCTTATACAGAAATCAAAGAGAATATGATTGTAAGAGCAGGGCAGTGGTGGGTGATGACAAAATTAAACAGCAAGCTATTGAGCGCCTTGTACTAAAAGAGTTTTGTATTGTCAAATTCAACTGGATATAAGAGAAAACACCATACCTTAACTGGAAAGGTTCCCATAGGAAGTTTAGTTGTGAGCAGCTCTCTTAAGCGACGAATTGCCTTAACCTTGTTTGCAAGAATGTCAAGCAGTGGAAGAAGTTCTTCAGTTTGCAACGGGAAGTTTGGAGAAAGCCAAAGAGTAGGTCTTAATCCTTTCTTATACTCATTCTCACGGCCTCCTTCCTTGCGACGATTATTGCTCTCAGAACTCACAGAAGTAGATGCCCTGCTATCTCTCCCTTTCCGGTGTTCATCCCTCAAAACAATCTCCACAGAATGTCTTCCTGGTTTAGGCTGACTTGTGGATGGAGAGTCCCCTAGTAAATCACTCACCTTCTCATCCACACAAAGAGAACTTCTTGGTGGAACAATTTTCTTCTGCCCTTCAACTTTAGAATCCCGTTTCCTCCAACCACCAAACCACCCTTTCTTTTCCTGCTTAGTCTCTCCATTTCTACAACCATTTGCATCTTCAATAGGAACCTCCCTGGGCTCATAACAACTATGACGATGTGCGATAATCCCATCGCCATTTTCAGAGCTCAGCTCTGACGTCTCCAATTTAAGAGCAACTTCAAGTTGCCTTCTTTCTTCTTCTGTCAAAATGTCATTGAGCTCCTCACTTTCTGTTTCATTATCATTGCAGGATGAGAAGAACTCATCGTCCGACATAGCCCCTGGGACCTTTCTAGATTTGATGCTAACAACCACATTGTGCATGTCATAGACCTTTGCCTTCCATGAACCCACCATTTCTGTTTTCTCCTGCCGCCTCCATGTCAGCTGTGGCAAAAGAACTGCTTGGGTCACATCTATCCCTGGCCTGAATATATTAGTCTGAGACATTGCAGCCACTTCTTGCCGAACCTCTTCATCAGTTGCCAGAGAACCAGCACCATCCAAAGCATTCATCACCTCTTTATCCTTGTGAGTAATCATGCAAAGCGACCCAGAAGGGACTTTCCCGTCCTCCGATCCATCACCAAGGAAAAGAATACTCTGATCTGAACGCTGGATCCTAAAACCATCAAAACCAGCCAAAGTCATATCTGCCCTCAAATTTGCACCCCTCTTCCAGATTTTGTAAGTATCTGAAGGAGCAATCCTTGAGATAAAAGGTATCACAGAACTCTCAAAATGGAATGTTATTTCCATGTAGAAATCCCTCATCCTTCGCATTGTTCCCACCAAACGAGGCAACCTCCTACACCACTTTGCCCATGCCAATGGCTGGTAATGCCTGACAATAATCATTGCAGTCCCTTCTTCTCTATTGCAGATAGCTTCTTGGAGTGCGCTCCATCCCTGCTCATTCTGCAAACTCCAATCTGCACCAGCAACCATAAGCATCTCGGTTGCAGTCTCATCACCCAGTTTGACAGCCAAGTGAAGAGGGGTGTCACGGTTCGGTACATCACGCCTATCAATTGCAGCAGCAATAGCATCAGCCTTCTCTTCCTCAGCCAATGAAATCGCCTCATTCCGAATCTCAGCAGGATTGCAAAGACGGGGAAGGCCAGCTAATATCTTCCTGAGAGTGGCATAATCTTTGGCTGCAATGGCCTTATGCACAGGACTATGGGCATATTTAGAAATGTCAATGCCCGCCATCCCTCAGGAGTATATAAGGATCAACGCAGGTCGATAATATAAACAAACTCAAAACCTCAATTCAATCATCCAAGTATAGAACTCGATAGAGATGACAGATAAGCAATGCCACAAATTAGAACCTAGGAAAAAAAAAAGCACCACAATCAACTATTTGCAGGTATAAACAACTGACTTTCTGACATAAGAAATTAGGTCCAGTTCATCATTATTCACCAAGCACAGTATAAGCTTTATCTTGCAAACTGTCCCAGAACATAATAGACCAGTTCAAGTTACACTCAGATGGCACAAGAAAACAACCGAAAAAGAATCAAACTTGCAGCAATTATCAAGAAGCAAAACCAGAGAATATAGTAGTGGGCCCATAGCACACAAAAATATCCAAGAAGCCAAGAAATCTCACCTCCTTCTAAGCTTCTTCCTCTCTTTGCTCTTCTCCTCAAAGAAACCAAGATTCTCCAAAAGAAATTAATTCACCAAAACCCCACCTTTCTCTCTCTCTCTCTAGAGATCCTTGCGATCCAATCCAGATCAGACAAACCTAAAAATATGCATGGGGGGGGGGGGGGTGTC
>Ga0307511_10002241_pt1 | contig 20236 bp, 17 predicted proteins | sample 13_EM_MG_FD_200266 | JGI IMG/M metagenome (GOLD analysis project Ga0307511, IMG submission 200266) | Populus trichocarpa ectomycorrhiza microbial communities from riparian zone in the Pacific Northwest, United States - 13_EM | ecosystem: Host-associated > Plants > Roots > Unclassified | place...
GGGAGGTACGCCAGGTGCAGGGAAGACATACCGCAACATAGCTGGCCTCGGAGAACGACGAACAAACTGGCACAGACACAGAATGTCAGCATACACCTGGATGAGGTCAAAAAGAGGGCCACAAAAGAGCTGGTTATACCAGCTAGGAAAGGCAACAATCCCGAGCCGCCAGTGCGGGGCCCCCTCCCAAGTCGGGGAACATCTGACATTTTCCTGCTCCCGATTCGCCAAAGAAAGGAGGAACCTCCTATTTTTTTTTTTAAATAACTCATTACTCGTATGTGTCCCTGTAGGAGGGATATGACGAGCCTACCGCAAAGCCCGATAGGTTTCAAGGCGACCCAAGTTAATCTGGGGGGCCCTACGCGCGCAGAAAGCAGTTAAGTACAAAGGACTAAAGAATTACTAGCGCCCCTCCGCCTCGGCCCTCCTTCCGGCCCTTGCTCATCCTCCGCCACGCCCTCTCTATCGGCCTAGCTCCTCAACTCCCCTCCTCCTCCTCTCTTCCCCGCTCTGACTCACTCTCGCACTCTACTCCGCGCTCCAACTTCAACTCCAACTCCTCTCCAACTTCCGACTCGAACACCCCCCCTTTTTTGTTCTTTGCCGGCAAAGGCTAGCTCCACGTCACATAACCAGCGAGGGGCTGGGGGAAAATCGTTGTAGATTTTGGCAGTGTCAATAGTGGGGTGGCGGCCTTACCTCCGGCGCACAAGTGGAAATGGATGTATTTCAAGAGTAAATTCCATTAAGCTACCGGCTGGTTAATCAAGGTCCTAGTGAATACACCATTCGTCTGATTTACCCTCGTTGAGGGTTTGCGCGCAGTAGGGCGACCCCACCCAGACCCCGCCATGCTGGCTGCTTTGGTAGGGTGCAATGTTAACCAAGTTGACTACATGATTTTAAGCTAGTGGGTCGTTCATTTGGACCGACTCTAGGTATTACATTCCATGAAATACTCCTCCTCTACTTACGTTCACCCTACTGTGGCACACCCTAAACGGGGGTAAATTAGGCGAATAGTGTATTCACTAGGACCTTGATTAACCAGCTGGTAGCTTAATGGAATTTACTCTTGAAATACATCCATTTCCACTTGTGGGAAAGAGGTGGGTTTCTACAATGACCACTTGATGCAAGATAATATACACACCATTGCTACGTCAGTTCCGACTGATCCTGGGAGGATCACATTTCCGCGTATGAGCTGCGGTAGTACCTAACGGTATATCGGTCACTTGTTTCTACATGTTTATACATATGTATTATGTGTGACCATGCACTCAATACATCAATAAAATCGATACATGAATGCCTCTTGCTTCAGCTCTCTTCCATGGGGCAACCAGCATACCATTTGAATCCTTGTTTGTTATCACACCTAGTTTTCGTTCCGATACGCGAGAGCAAACAGAACGTGAAGGGAATCCCGCCCTTCCAAAACAATATCTGCTAAACGTGCTTGCTGCTGGTAGGTAAAATCTACTGCTGGAACTATACCTGCTGCTAACATCTGTTATCAATGTTCCCCCTGACGAAACAAATATAAGCGCAGCAATCGGGTATCTGATTAGTGTCTAACTTCCCATGTTGCGTTGATCGTGACTTACAACTTAGTGTGCATATTTGGGTAGATAGTCCTGCATTTAATCCGGGTTTTGCATGGACGGAGACATTCACAAATAATTCCGTGATATTTTGCACATAAGAAACCGCTGCGTACATAAGAACTACCCCAAAATGGGTTTAGAGCGTATTCACGTGTGAGAGGCCAGTTGGGGTTCAAAACTATATACAATGCCATTCAGAAAGTATCCGGGATGTAAAAAAGAGGGCGAGGCAGAATGCAGTCCAATGGGGTCGGGGTCATTGAGAGTGGATAGCATGTATGTGAGAGTTCGTGTACGATAGTAGGTAGAATGTGTCGGGGAGGTATGGTTGCTGGGAGACCCCATAGCCAAGTTCGCAAGTCCGGCAGTATGTGCTGCGATGACTGTTTCTCGTTCAAGAGTCGGACATTGAGTCGGCATCAGCATCCTTTCGGAGAAGACTTGAAAATAAAGGAATGGGGCAGCCTCGAACCTGAAATAGTCTGGATACCCTGAAAGATGCTAGGCTCATGCCAAAAGTCGTTGTGATGAATTCTTGATGCTGACCAATGTCTCCAGTAGGATTCTAATCCATCTTGACGGTCCTAAGGGGGGCTCCCCTGATCTAACCCTAATCCTAACCTTGTACCTTCCACCTTAAGATGAATATCAAGCGGGTGACGCTATGAACACGGGGAGGCCTTTACCGACCACCAGATCTACCTGAAATCAGTTCTGAAGTAGGAGCCTGCAAAGGGCAAAATTTCGCTAGAGCATTAACATGCGCAAAAATGAATAATTGGCGAGAACTCCCATTGTATCAACCATATATATCACATCTATACCCTCTAGGACCTCGCTCTCAAGCTCAGAGCAGCATTTGCGGACAGGTTTAGATAGGCCCCTTAAGGATTAACTCTCCGATAGCTACCCCCTTCCCATTACTCCACCCTATAGGCTGAATAGTGCACGAATGTGCCCATTTCCACTCGCAGGCCTTTGCCTAAAATTTATATACATGGCAAGATTGTATGGAAGGAGGGTGTGCTAAGTGGGGGGCTCAACTCTGAGCACTAACCTCCCCCTACGCAATTCCGAGAATTCTCATTAGATCAGCCCATCCTGCCCCCAAAAAGAAGATAGGCTCCCCTCAGTCCACCTTCTCACTTCCCTCCTGCAGGGCATCTTCAAGACCTGCGGAATAGGTTTATTAACCACTCCATTGTGCGCTCCAAGGGTCGCCGATTGAATTGGTAGCTTAAAAAATGATAATTATCTCGTAGCACTAATTGCCTAGGTCGTTGGCATTCGAGAATATTGGTATGGCTCTACAGGTCTCGAACCTAGCGCCTGGTACTGGTAGGGGCTGTTGTTGAAAGGGGAGTGGGAGTCGCTTCTGACTCTGCCGAGGCGTAAGGGGCTATTGAGTCTGCGGAGACGTGAGGGGTTGCTAGGTCTGTGGTTGGAATGTTTGCGGGGATTGGAGTGCTTGCGGAGTACTGCGTCCGTGGCGGTGCTACCAGTTAGACAATCACCCCAACGTAGTATAACGGTGGCACGAGCAGGATTAGGCATACGCCTGTTACGCTAATCAAGACTAGCGCGAGACAGTGGGAAAGCGGAGTAGGGATCAGCGGGTATGACGAGCCTTGGCGCCGAGAGTCTAGAAAAGTTCTGCCTGCAAACGAGCTTTGCAGCACGTTCGGAAATTCAGGGAGCGAGAGAGGGCGTTGTTGGGAACTAGATACAAGACTAGAACTGGATGTTAGATGAAGAAAAAAAGAAACTGAAGTAAGAGCGAGAACAGCAGAGTATCTACATAGTATAAATAAGGTACTATGATCAATGGCTTGAGGGTAACAACAGTGATAGAGTTTTATCCGTGACGTCTGTAACAGAGTCTATAACAATAAAGGAAGACCTGGCTATTACACACGTCTTATGGATGCAACCCCCAACACATCTTATAATCTCCAAGTTCCACTGCTCACATTCAATAGTGATGGCTACAACATATACGCATGAGGAATGTAGCCACAAATTTATTGTGAAAACAAGACAAGTAAAATGACTGAGTGTTTATCTGACATCCCAAGGCGTTTACAGCCATAAAGATCGTAGCAAGCCTTGATAGCTGGATTGCAGCGCAGCTCATTGTACTGTTCAAGCTTCACAATATCGATGCCAACATGAGTTGAGACCTAACTACATTTCTCTACTGCCTGTCTTTGGATCTCTACCACTAGATGGCCCCTGTTAGGAGCGAGCCGGTGGTAAGGCAATATCTGTCGGAATGTAGGTATTTGAGGGCTATCACGGCTCGGGCCTAACTGGTTGCACATGTGGGTGCGGAAGAGATAATTCTCTTAAAGATAATATTTCAGTAAAACAAGATCTCGCTCGAATGTTAAAGAGCAACTATGTACAGGAGGTGCGAATATATACAGGAAAGCGGGGTCAGCGTCAGGCCACCCATCGTCACCTAGTGTTAATCCCCCGGTCTTTATCTCAACCGTAACAGCCCCAAAGGTATTGTCCATATAGGCACCTCATTAAAAAAACATGTGGTGCACTTAGGAGACATCGAGGGCGTTGCCCACCCCATAACCATCAATCCAGATAATTTATATTTTGTGAATCATCACATTAATGTACATACTTGGAATGAGATCCACGATAGGAATTAAATACAATATACTTTGGAATTTGAATCTGTGCAATATAATATATAGGTGAGAGTGAAATGATACAAATGTCAAAGAATGTAATTCTTGATTAGGTGCAAAACTATCACCTACATCGAGTGGCCCATGCGGAGCGTCGGAGAGGGAGGTGGAGATGCTGCATATATCACAAGAGACAAGCTGTGGGGCTATGAAACATAATGTAGGGAAGGGTACACAAGTTTTTGAGATTAAATTAAAAATCATAGTCATATCTACACCAAGTTGAGGCACAGGACCTAACTTTTCGTCCGGAGTATGTCTGGAGGCATGGCAGGTGTATTGGGATACCAACTTTTTTTGCTGCTGTCGTTTATACCCTTGGAGTCTATAACTTAGGCCAACCACGAACAGAACATATACTACCGCCTCAACAATATAGATTCTGTTAAATAGCAGATATTGAACTCGATACATGAGACCCCAACTAAATACATGATACCCCGACCCTTTTCCATCCACCAAATACATAATACTCCGACCGGAGTTATGATACCCCAACCCTTCTCCATCCACCTTACTCCGATCTAAGCCACTTCTCAAGGTGTGATTACTGCCTGCGTCAGTCGCAAGACTCCCGTCACATTGTTGCATTCAAAAATATCCTGCCCATGAATATTAGGAACCCTCATCTTATTCATAAATGCTAAAACGCACCTGTTTCAACCATATTATAAATATCTCCATATTCATAAGATGCCAAAAGCTAGGCGTTGTTGTTCGATTGCATTCACATCAGCACTTCTGGACTCACCATGCCGCTTATATTCCTGAATCCCATGTCTCGCCTTAAACCCACTAAGCCATCCGTTATAAGATTTTAAGAATGATATCTCATTAGTTGGATATAGTAGACTATATAATTTCCTGGCTTTTTCTTGCAGAAGCTCCCCACGGATAGGCCCATCTCGCTCATACTGCAAAATAAACTTCAATAACGCTGATTCCAACTCAGGACAAAGGACCTCTCGCTTGCCCTTGGTTGACTTCAACGCAGTTTCTGCAGCTAGGGACAAATCTAGATGTTCATTGAAGTTTCAGAGAATGCGTGAAACAGTCTTTTGGTTGATGGATCGATCAAAGGATCGCTGAAACCTAATCATCATTAATTCGGCACTGATATCCAATAACGTTAAATATTTGTAGTCTTCATACCATTGGGCAAGCTAATGTTGATCCAAGAATTTGTTGCCAAATGGTAGCGGTAGAGCTGTGCACGCTCAGCATCTATTGGATCGGAAATCGGTGTATATGGTACTGATGGGATTGTGCACTGCCTATGTTAAGGAAAAGCCGTGGGACTGCCTATCTTTAAGCTACAACACTGAATCGGAATATTTACCATATATTCGTGTTCGTTGCTATTCACCGGCCGCGGCATTTTAGCCTGGGCCGATACCCTAGTTATGCTATCTCGGACCTTCGGCCGTACTACATAGCGAGCAAGGTACAGAGGCAAATTCCTACTCGTTCTCGCTACTCTCGCACTCATCGCTGCTACCATCCTCACCCTTGCCACCCGCATCACCCACACCATCACTACCACCACCACGTACACGCACTCTTTCAAATATTTCTCTCAGCACAATTCTATCCATCTTGCCCCATCCCTTGATGGCATCCCAATATCGTCTTCTACTATTAGGTATCAAAGCCCCACATCCCTCCAGGACCCTCTCGCCAACCGCTGCCTGATCAAAGTCAATCAGAACTACTCTGACCGGGTCCCGGAGTACCATAACGTTCGACTCACTCAGATCCCGATGGCTAACATGGGCCTTGGTATGGAGCCACTCCAGAGAAGATTTTGCTGCGTCATACATGAGGTCCCGTTCTGCCGAAGTAACGTCAAGTCTTGTTTGCTTAACTAGGTAAAAATAGTCAAGTACAGTAAGTCCATCTAGCCCTGGAGCGGAGAGATCCTCAACAAGAATCACTGTAAACTGAGGAGTAGTAGGGCTTGCATCTGGATAGCTGGGCATTCTCAGAGGCATATACTTCCATGCCCCGAAATAGTGTGGCACAGGCAGTGTACTATCATTTACATGATCCGAGCCTGCCCCGGCGGTGGCAAATGCCTTGTATGCGGAGAGTTCAGTTGGAAGGGGGAATTGGGAGGGAAGAAGGCCTGCCAGGGGCCCCTTGCCAGGAGAACAAGTGTCTTCGCCTGGGAACGATTTCATGATAATTCTGAGTGGGCCTGCGGTAGCCTCCGATCCTAGTGTTGGACCTAGGAGAGTAATGAGAGCAACATGGGGTGTGAGGAGTTTGCTGATTTGTGCAACGAGGCCGTGACCACTTTCTGGATAGGAACTGGCAGCGCTACTGGTAAGATTGTATAGGGCCCTCGATCGGCTTGCACGAAGACATTCAGGTTGAGTGCTGGCAACGTTTGTAGCAGGCTGATCTGATTGCGATCCTGAGAGGCCGTGACTAGTTTCTGGATAGGCGCTACTGGTAAGATTGTATCGGGCCCTCGAAAGGCTTGCACGAAGACATTCAGGTTGAGTACTGGCAACGTTTGTAACAGGCTGATCTGATTCCGATCCTGAGGTGCTTTCGTTGTGAGCCGAAGTGTCATCCGTATTATCCCAAAATCCGGAATCCTCATCAGGCGCCGGTTCGGCAGGAACAAGTTCAAAGATTGTACCAACTGGAGGAAGGGTTGTTGAAACAGGAGGTCCGTCCTCTAGTTCCTCTGGCTCCTGTTGAAATAATTTTCTGCTAGGTTCGTCTCCATCTCCACCCTGCTTCCGATTACTGTGATCCCCGTAAAAGCGTCCACGCTTGCCAGTCTCACTACCAACGGTACCAGAAGGCCCGCCCATTGCCCCTGCACCATCCAAGTCCCCACCACCTGTGTATGAGCTTCGCGTACGTTTTTTCCCTCGCGAACTTTCGTCAGTACCGTTCTTTCGACTTGCTCCCACCTGGATTGCCTGCAAATCAGCAGGGGTCGGAGGTGGGCCTAGGCTTGCTGGCATAGATGCTGATGCATTCCATACCAAGAACATCACAACCTCCCTTGAATTTAACACGATGTCTCCAACCTGGTCCAGAACACTTATTCCTGGAGGGGTATCCCAGATTCCGTAACTAGTCGCAGAAAACTCCACAATAAAATGCCGCATATGAAAGTCTGCAGATGTCATATCCCCGTCTGAGCCCCCACCATGTTCCTTATCCAAGAACTCAATGTACAAAGCATATGAACCATCCATGACCAATTGGTGTCGAACCCCATAGTTCACAGCATACCTGCGTAGTTGAGTTACAAGATTTGTCCAATTGGTACTATCAGTTACAACTTGTAGCTCTTTGGTCTGAGATGTGCGGACAATGACGTTATCTAGGGTACCAGGTGGTTTATATTCGATCAGTGCAAGTGGATGACCACGGATCTTGGGAAGGGGGGACTGGGCGAGGCGGCTTTTCCGCTTGGGCCTAGTGGTGGTGCTGGTAGTATCCTTACTACTTGTGTAGAGAAAACAAATTGTACTATCAGGAATAGCTAATGTTGGATCCGATGCAGGCTAGAGTATGATGTCAGCCATATCTGCTCTGCTCAGTAACTTCCCACAATGGCGCCATACCTCATCATTCAGCCCCACCGCCCGTTTCCCCCGCTCGTTCAGCCAACAAAATGTCATATTGGCAGCTCTATCTGGCCAGGAGCATGCTCTGATGACGCCCCAAACTGGCAGCAAAGTCGAGTGATACACAGCAAGCCTCACGTCCGCTTCACCACCCAACACAAGGCCAACGTCAAGACCCAACTCGAGGGAACTCCCAGATTCGGAAATAAAGGGAGCAAACCGAGGGTCTACTGTTGTAGAAGCATTTTGTTGTAAGAAATGCCCGAAGTGGCGTAGATTGCTTTCGGGCACGCGAAGCATCACATACTCTCCTACTGTGGAGTATCTTCTGTTAGTCGTAGTGGAGCTGGAGATCCGGGGTGGCCGGGAAGGCGGGGGCATCGGCTGACATGTGTCGTTAAAGGCAGGGGGATGGATGTCAACACGAAAAATTGTCCCGATGGATTTGGGGCAAGTCGTCAGGATAGTTTGGGCAGAGGGTGGGGTTGGCAGAGAAGGACTGGTATGCAGAGGCAGTGATGTGCAGTGACTACAGCTGGTGGCACCAGGCGAAGCAAACATGGGTGGAGACTGAAAGGAAAGCTGTGCACTATTTTGTGAAGGAAAGGCTTCCTGCGGAGTGATGGTGGGTGATGGTCGGTGAGTTCCAGAGCTAGGGCTGTGCGCAAGAAGCGGCTGTGGATTATCGTCTGAATCGCTGGTAGATGCGGTGACCATCCCAGCAGGCGGTGGGGGTGGCATAGTATAGTGTGTAGCTGAGGCACTCATGATGAATATAAATATGCGTGCGGGAGTTGTCTCGTTGCGGGAGATGGAGACTCGTTTGCGTAGAGACTACATGGTTGTCTTATTGTAGCTGCTCTGTGATGCTTACGTCAGCCCCTGCACCAAGTCTAAACCAGATTCGTGTACTGGTACGGTATGCATGTACAACCAGACTATGCATGTACAGTATGTACCTAGCCAGTCTCTGAACGTTTGGTTCGGTGTCAATTTAAACGACAGAAGAACAGCGACCGACGGAAGAACAATAACAAAATAGACAAAATAAAAATAAGAGCGACAAAATCTAGTTGTGAGGACACCGGCAAGTGCGTGCATTATGCCCAGCTTCTCTACATGTACTACTGGTATTCTTACACGCCCCTGATGCTGGTTCTACACTACACGAACATGGAATGGGCATTGGTTTAGATGCCGACATTTAGCAATTTCCGGGTGGTACCTATCCGATTTTTGGTAAAAAAAAGTCCGTCTGCAAATGCCGATGCATCCATTGCATTAAAAAAATCCTCCTTGCTCTAAAACAATTGCTTGATGCTCCATAGTTCTGTGGTTGGACTGGTACTGCAGAATTGCGGTATGGGTCAGACTGTAGTGTACTGGTGTCCAGTGGCGTGGCATTTTAAAAATTCAAGCGCATTATAAACATTCTCTTGGCATGATATTTTCCATTTAAACGAGAGGTACAGCTGGCGCTCCCAAATAATTACGCGACAAAAAGAGTCTTGGCACGAGATCAGAGGCACAGCAATAACTACTGACTAGGCTAAGCGAGACATACCTTACTCATATGCGCTGTACTTGCGTTACAGTATTGGTGCCGTACTTACGTTACGGTACTTGCGCTATGGTAGCTGTGGTATAGTAGAAATTAAATCCCTGTCGCCGCGGCATTGAAAACCTTTGTCCATTTTTTTTACATAATAAGCTAGAGCGCCGTGCTCATTAATTTGCGCTGAATAGCTAAATTAATCGATATGTGGTTGTGGTGGTTGGCTAGGGTTGAAAATAGGTGCCAAAACTATAGAAAGAATCCGCTGTGTAGACCCGAACCTTGCGCCATATAGAAGGATTCCGACAGAAATTACCTGATCACCGGCTCGCCCCTGAAATAACTTTGCTCTTATAGGGACCGGCCATTCTCTCTCGCATGGCATCTCCTTCTCTATTTACTGTGTCGGAATCCAAATTACAAGCGCTGGTTGGCACAAGCCCCTCGGGAGAGACGCGCAACCATACTTTGCAAGGTCGCCCAAATGGCCTCTTTCTACCTGTTGCACAACCCCCATAACCCCCACAACCTACATACCACCCCGAATATAACTGCAAACAACTTAATTAATGTCGCTAGATGGTTTTTGAATATCAGCGACATGGGAAATAATTATTTATCCCTCCTATGTGCTAGTGTTGGGTTAGATTGATGTGCTAATGCCTCGGAGACCTCCTCTGACCGTGCAAGTTATGTAGGGCAAGTCCAATAACCCTGCCATCGGCTCAACCTCTATATCCTACGAAGGACCCACTCGATATACCCTACCACCGGCAGCGAGCCTCTTAATTGAGGCATCATACTTGCCGAAAATTTACCAGTGTAGCTTGTGTATTTCTGAGGTAGCTAGACATTTTAGCTCGATTTTTTTATATTTTTATATTTTATATGATTGTAAAAAAGATACGGCTTGCCTCATGGACTCTGTCACTACTTTAACGAACCGGATGTGGGAGTTGCATCTTAAGCGCAAGCCACAATCGCACCTTGAGAAGTGGGTTTGAGCGGAGTAAGATATTAGGGTGAGGTAGGGTGAGGTAGGGTCGGGGAAAAAAAGGTCTGTAGCGAGAACTGGCTTAAGGTTGAAGCTCTCGTCCCGGCTTTGCAGCGTTTGCAGCCAGACTACATATTGCGAGAACGGTGGGATCTCATGACCATGCATGGGTCAACTGCAGGGGCGCTCCAAGGAGGAGCAATTAACCAAATCCGGCCGCTCCGACAGCAGCAGGTTCCTCAGTGGCAGACGGCGAACGCGGGGCCAAGGTATCATGTACTAATACCCCAGTCTCCACGAGTGAACAATTACGCACATAGAACTAGCAAGCCTCCATCGGCAGCAAATATCCATTCGCAACACATCACGAAATGGGCGAATAGGACAGGAAATGAGTGATAGGATTAATGTAAGAACTCTGTGATCCTCCCCTAGGTTTGTGTGACTCTCCCCTGATACAAATAGCTCTCAATTCGATATCTTAAATGAGTTAAAGCCATATACTAGCCGGGTAAGAGTGAGCTCACATAGCAATTTCTTATCTATAATACTCCTGCAAGTACTAAGTAGCATACATTTGCAATAAGCATATGTATGTGACCAAGCAAAAAAAGGGTATCCTTATGCGGAGTGGTGAATTTATGCCTTAAAAGTACCTACTTTTAGGTGGGGACGGGAAGAGATATGCTTATAATGAATATATGCTTATAATGAATATATGCTTTTATCCCTTGTGCCAACCAGACTACTTTTATCCCCCATCCTTGCTTTAACCAGCCAGACTTGTAGTACAGCAACTTGTTTGCTTATGTAACGATCTCTCCTGTTTCGCGGACTGCTTAGTCAGGAACGGACTCATCACCCCTGTTGTTTGCTTTACGATCACAAATCGATTCTGCTTTCCACCCAAACTCCACTCCTCTGGCTCCCCCCACGTCGCGCAATCCAACCCCAAGGCCGCTCTATTTTTCTTCCCCCGTTCCTGCGAGGCGATTACCTCGCAATGTATGTTCCTCATTTCGATATCCACAACCGAGCAGATCGTGCGGGCTATCGTATCCAACCTGGCTGGCATGCTGCACCTCGCCCGCGCTCGACACCAGTGCCTGTTCCCAATCGTCAGTTGTCTCAACCCCACCGTCCCTACTCTGAACCGCAACCAGGCTACCCTCAACGTTTGCCTACAGATCCATTTCCTACTCAGTTGGCCCCGTCAGCGGAGCCTTTCGAAACTAACGACACGCCGCTTGCACACCAACATGCTTTGCTGACGTCCCTCACCCATACTTGGGATATCCCACACCAGCAACCCACAGACCTGCCGTGCCTTATAACGCCTCCTTCTAGCAGTCCCACCTGTGAAAATAGTCCACAGAAGCTTACGGCTAGCCATGGGCCGGAACCTCTTGAATATACCCCTGAAGCTGTTGAAGAACCACTTTGCGTCCCACTGGCGCAGTGCAGCCCATATTCAGTAGCCCCATTGACCCTGGAGGCGCCTCCTGCCCTACAAGTACCGTTTTCAGAGCCTGCACCCCTCCACTTGTGTGATTTGACTGTACCCCGGCTACGAGAATTAGTCCAATTCCATGGTGAAGACTACATCATTCCTTACGTCTCCAAGGAACAATTTGAAGCATGGCAAGACACTTGGCCTGATCTTACTGACGACAAGGACCGTGAAAACCACTGGCTTCGATATACGCATGCAGATGTTCCGGTCGGTAATGGAAGTATTACAGCCCCGGGGCTAATAATCAAATGTATGCCATCGGCGTATCATGAGGCATGTTCCTCATTCATGGTTCAAGAAACAATTGGGGCATTGCATCAGATTGGCAGACGGGGGCCGCGTGCCTTTGGATTAAATTGTCTCTCTAATACAGGTAAGTCCAAACTCACAAGCCCAATTGTCAGAACGATTCTAATACTATATATACAATCCGTGGGTCAAAGTGTTCATCATCCCTGCATATGCGGTGCGTGAACACTTTGATCCTCGTGCTGTATACATCAACTAGATTTTAGCAACTTCAATGGCTATTCCAGCGACCTAAGCCCCACTGCTGCCAAAACACCCGACATGGCTATCGTGCCCACCGCATCTGATTTTCCTACCTTCGCCGTTGAGGTTGGGTTCTCAGAACAATGGCCTCTACTTCTAGAAGATGCGCGCCTCTTTCTCACAGGCACTGGAGGGACCACCAAGTTTGTCGTACTCATTAAACTGTCCGAAGAAGTTCCAATAGGTGAGTATACTAATCGTGTCACTGGGGAAAGGGTGAAGTGCTGGAAAGCCAAAGAAAACCAGTTTTGGTGGCCACAGTTGGTGCTAGAAGATGACAAAGAGGGCGAGCGAGATGACCATGACAAGGAAATTGAAGTTCCTAGCCTACCTACTCCACCCTCCCCACCCAACCGAGCGGACATTCGGGACAAACACGTCCTAGATACTATTCAAGTATCCCTCGCAACATACTTTGTCGATGCCCACTCAGCTGGAATCCTTCTGCCACCTCTTCTTTCCCCACTAAGTGCAACTTTATACCTTTACCGCCTTCGGAAACCATCATATGAAAGCACTGAAGACTCCAACGGCGATGTAGACCCAGCCATCTTCTGTCAGTCAAAAATCCCATTCATGGAACTTGATAAAGCTGTTGCAGACGCAACCCTCCAACTGCATATATCTGATTTATACCCTGATACCTTGAACGAACTTGATCGTGTGGATTTGCCAGAGCCTGCCAGAGACGCAATCAAGCACGAGAGTGTCATCACCTATGACCTAACCATCCTCGTCGAAGACATCCTCAACGCACGCCCAAAAATGGCTCAAAAGAGGGCAGGACAAAGAAGCCGGAAAGTCCTAGAAGCCTGGCATCTAGGTGTCACTACAGAACAAGCAGTGGCACAGGCTAGGGAGAAAAACCTATCTGGGGAGAAGGATTCCAGGGCTGCACGGAAGAGAGTCAATAGGGAAGGGGAGGGAGAGGAGAGAGACCTGGGACGTGAATATGTCCAGAGAACGTTTACTGCGGTGAAGAGGGTACGAGTACAGGAGGCGTTGAAGGAGATGAGTAATGGGTCGGAATCTGATAGCGGTGACCAGAGTGAGGATGATGATGATGCAAAAGTTGAGGATTGGACGGAAGGAGATTGCCGGTAGGAAGTTTCGAATTTTTGTATCAATCGCGTTAGTATGTTAACTGCTGTTTTTGATTCTGTGGTTGCCGATTGAGGGCGGGGCTGAATGACAGACTAGTATGGCATTTTACTCTCTTAGAAACAAGAGCATTCCTGTTTTTATGCACGTACGATATCTGAGCGCTATTTACATCCTCACTTGAGAGAGTATGTCACCGACTACTTATGTGTGGCTCAGAATTTCTTTGTATAACGGAGCTTTCTCTGGTCGCAGCGTAATCTCAAGTTCTTACTTTTCTTACAACATAGGTCTGTATAGTGTGACCATTCTTTCGCATCGGTTACTAATATTATAATTATTTTTAAGTGAATCAGAGCTTGATTTAAATTGTCTAGCTTATGACGAGGGAACGATCCTTAGTTCCCTATAGGATTATCCAACCACCTGCGGTATTTATTATACCATTATACCATAGTTATTCTACTAAAAAAGTTTGTGGTTACGGTGATATAAAAGCCCCGGAGTAGGGGGCCGACCTCAGCATAAAAAACTGGGCGCCGGTCCCGTCAAAATTTGCGATAGAGGAACCTCTATATTAAACCTTAGTTATTTGCTTACTGATACATGTAAAATTGCGGGTTAATATATCGACGGATGTTTGCAAGGACGAGTTGATTTGCAAGTGTTACTTGAGCTGCAAGATATTACCAATGGGGTCTCATTTTGGGATATTGGGGCCCCAAGCTCTTCTTATACGAAACCTCAAAACTCCATACCGACACCCCGGAGGTTTACCGTAAGAACTCGCGGACAAGAAAGTAATAATGTATAAGAAAGTAACCACGAATAGGACAGGCAAAAGGCTCCGGCCAGATTTGCTATGGGTATGGATCGCGAATAAGAAAGGAATCGTTAAGGTAGAGCCAGATCTGAACCTTCCGGTGTTTATACACAAACGCCACCATCACCTAGGTCTACGGATGCCCTCTCATCGAGCATATTCATTATCAAGCACATCACGCCTCCAAAGCGACATGGCCTTACATCTGAAAATACTGCTAGACGCCCACGAGCAAAAGGTCGTACTCAGTACAAGTGTCGGCATATACGGGCAATAGGGACTTCAAGCCAGTCGACTAGGAAGAAGTTGTGTGTAAGAGTGGCAGGTGGGGTGGTTGGGAGGGTGACAAGTGCTGTAGTCGGGAGGGCGCTGTGGTCGGAACAATCTGAGAGTTTTCTTTCAAACTGTGTGTTAAGAAAGTAACCGAGAATAAGACACTGAGACAGCTTTTGCTAAAACCGCCGTCCTATCAATAAGACTGCAGTCTTGTCCGCGAGTTCTTACGGTATCATACCAGTATCAAGATATCCCTGTAGGGGGATAAACAGGACGCTAACCTTCTCCCTACTCCTCTGAGCTATGTGAATTGCCAAAACCACTGCTTTCACCTGATATTTGATGTGTAAACTAATCATATCTAGAATATAGTCATGTAGGGGTATCCATAATATTGCTACTCAGTAGATTGGGGTGTATAGCCTAAGTGATTTCTTAGAATATCTAACCCAAGAGGTTCAAATTGTAGCGACCGAGGTCTTAACGAGACGTATGGTTGTAGGAGAGTCTTGCTACCCTAATACTTCCCGGGGAAACGGGCTGACATCATCCTGCAGGGTCCTTTTCTAGGAAATGGTCAATCTAATAGCTGCTGTGCCTACGCAGATTAGGATAAAGTGTTCTATGGCTACCAAGAGTCCATATATAATAAAGTAGAACATTATTCAAGCCACTTGGTATGTTTATCCGGTATATATTGGGTTGGTTACTTTGAGTTTTTTGATTAAGGGAATATATTAAATCCTTGCATATCTCCAATAAGAGGTCCAGGCCTAGCACTGAAAGCCACAAAAGAATGGCCTTAATCGGGAGAAAATTTTAAGCGATTGGGCGATACATTGTGACTTTCTTTGATAAGGGTATCCCTATTCTAAGCAATGCCTTCCCTATCACCCCAAATTCTATCTAGGGGCAGTGGTACCCCCAGACAATATAACAGCTGTGCCAATTCGCTGGATTATGAGGTTGATAGTGTTAGGGGCAGGTCGGTGATCCGGTAATTTCTGTCGGAATAAAGGTAGGTATTATGAGGGCTATGACGGCTCGGGCCTAACTGGTCGCACGTATGGGTGCGGAAGAGATAATTCTCTAGTAGAATGATAGTATTGACCAGAGATACAACACTTCGCTCGAGTGTTGAAAAACATATCTATATACAGGAGGTGCGAACATATATACAGGAAAGCAGGGTCAGCATCAGGCCAGCCACCACGCGGTGGTAACCCCCTGGTCTGCGTCTCAGCCGTAACAGTACTCCCCCTGTGCTAGAGGGCGACCCGACCGGCTCTCTTCACAAACCCTAGTCTCTGGTCCACATGCTCATGTATATCGGCAGAAATTGGGGCGTGTTCCGGCAACTGACTGCGCAGCATCTTCGGTCAGCCCACAAACATGACTCGGAAGCCGATCTAAAAGGACTTTCGGTCCCAAACGAAGAGCCTCAACCATCGTGCAGTTCTTGTGTGGGTCCGTAGGCCATAGGGCAACTAGGAAGGTGGGGTGGGTATCTGTCAAATACAGAGGCAAGTATGCACAAATTCATTTGTCAGACCGGGTGCTTTGCCGTCAGTCCTTCTGCCTCGGTAATCCCACTCCGGATATCTGCAACATGCGGGGTATCTTATGGATTCTGAAATCCGAGGTATTCTTGATAGGAGGGGGGGTATACCACATGCCATTGCCATTAAAAATCTGTGTGCGGGAGAGCCTAGTGGGAAGGTGACCACGATACAGGGAAAAAGTGTAAGAGATACTCTCCCAACAGCATGTGGGGCGAGCATGTGGTATGGGAGACAAGCATGTGTTCCAGAACATCTATGTATATATAAGAGGCCATATACCCTCGATGGAGAGAAGACGATATAGATCTTAGACTTGTATTCCAGTCAATGCAAGTTATTCTTCCGCTCATAACATAACAAAAGGTACAATGTATGCCTTCCACCCATCCATCCTGACTTGCCATACAAGGGGGTGTCTTTGCTCTTTGCGCTTGCAGCGCTTGTTTGGGGTCTTTGCACAAGGCAGAGGTCTTGCTTGTAGGGCGTTCGGGACTCTGGATCTGGACGCTCGTTCTGCGTATTTACCCAAGAGGGGTGTCTTTGCATATAACGCTTGGAGCCCTTATTTGGGGCTCATGGAGCTCGATTTGGGTCATTGAGCTCGATTGCAAGTTTTCATAAGATTCGGATACTAGGGGGCTCAAGACGGACATGCGAGTCTATAGAATCAGTTCTAAACTGCCCAAGAGCTCTGGCTTACGGAGCCAGTAGCGCTACCCTGATATATGTTATGCTCAGTATTTTCACATCTAGCTACACCATTGTTTGCTTACTCATCTTTCGGCAATCTGCAAATCTTGTGGAACTTATCAATTCGAACCCTGTTGATATTTGCAGCAGATTAACAAAATTTCTCGCTATGGAATTGGGAAGTGAATATAATATTATGCACCAATTTAAGCAATTGTCAATCTATTGCAAATATATAACCCTGCAATTTGTCTATTTCTATGGGAGCTGACGACCAATCTATAAAATTGTAGTCAAAGGCTCTACTATTCTGAGTGTAAGCTAGTCCACCCCCGCCGGAAGCAACATCTGCACTGACATGTCCACTAGCCAACTCAGAGCTCAACTCTCGCAAGGTCATTGCTCGGGGCAGTACACGGACTAGAGACTTTAGACCGAACACGTTTCAAGAGCCTCTGTAGTATGTCCGGTCCACAGCTCTAACCAAGTCCACAACTTGCACAACTGCCTGCTGGCAAACACTATAATAAACAACCAAAATAATATTTACAGTCATCTTTCTTAATATTGTACTTATAGGCTGGCATATAGGAGGTGGGAGGGGGGTTATTGTAGGGCTCACATTGGAAGGATCAGTTATGGAGTATTATATTGATTTTGATAGGATATGAATATAACTATGTTGTAGAGCAAGATTGTATCTATAGATATCTATTTAGCCAGGGTAGACATTTACTATCTTCCTCAAGTGATATCATGGGATATTAATAATCTTGTATAACAATAGAGATATGTTAAATCACTTAAGTTGCCAATAGTAACATCTTGGTGCCTTTCTTGTTCTTTTTCTGCTTCACTTAGGCCTCATATGGTAGAACGACCATCGACCTAGTCTGGTTGGCACAAGCCGGACTACCATCGTTCCACTCTCTGGAATTCGGTTTTGGTGCCTACACAAGTCATATTCTGGTACACCCACATGCCCCTTACAAAGAACAGCGGCTTAGTCCAAGGGAGGGTTTTCCCCGTTGGCTTACTTAGTTAGCAAAGGTATGAGACAGCATTGAACTCTCCCGGGGCCCAAGCCAGGGCTCACATGGGTGTTAAAAAAATTAAATAGCCTCAGATCACATGTTCACATGTTTGCTCACGATAAATACCCATCGTTTTGTAGTACCAGACTATGTGAGTATAATGTTATACTTATATTTTAAATGCAAGCTACCCAGATCAAGGGATGTATTGCGTAACTAGTAACTATCTCGGGAGAGGGTTTATTTTCGAGCCGACATTCCGCCCCTAATGGAACATGTGATAATCTAAGAAGGCGCCGGCCATAATCGCGGTGGAAGTGGGAGGCGAAGCAAAAGTACACCTGCGATAGTTCCTCAATTGATATAAGCCAACCCCTACCTTATGTGGGCGGGGAGGGAGACAGGGATGCAAGCTACACGCAGACTTTGGGAGTAGGATAAAACAAGACCCGTGTATAGTCATTTGGATTGGAGTTTGTACCTTTCGATTCGTATGACAAATACTTAGATCACATGCTGTTGGTACATCTCTCACACCTTTCACTAGTCTGGACCTTAAACATCGTTCACACGAAGAAATGCAACGCAACAAACAAAAATCAACTGCTACTACCCGACTTCGCTATTTAATGCCATTCACTCCCACCACTCTGACCCACCCATCCACCGCTTCCCGACACTAGCACAACTCCTCCAGACGCTCCGCCCCCAAGCTTCTATTCATCATCCACCACTTTATTCTCCCCTCCACCTACTCTTCCGCCTTACACCCTCTCGAGGTTGGCGGGGGTAGAGGGAGGAGGGGAGAATCCCTTTGGATGGAGAGCTAGAAATCCTCGACCAGTCTATCGTATCATACCTTCCACCGCGACTCTTCAATATCTTCCAGAGTCCATGCTCAGCTTGCGTTGGCAAGAAAACCACTCACCCCCACCAACCCACCCTTTCTTTTTTCAACAACTCAGTACTCGTAGCTAAGCTATCTAGCCTATGACGAGACCATTCCACCCTCCTAGTAGGCAAACAACGAAGTCCAGATTGGAGGACCGGCGGGCAGAGCAGAGGATGGGAGGCAGGAGAGTAGATAGAGGAGGGGAGATCATAGTGAATACTACTCCATAACCCCATATAGAAGCAATGTTAGGCCACGGAGCTGGCACCTCGAGGAGAAGCACTTCATAGTCGGCAGCGGGGGGGTCCTAGATCAGTCTTCAGCTTTGCTCTCTACTTTTCCACATATAGCGGCGGTGCTGTAGTCACCCTCTTCTCCCGCAGGCAACTCGGCCATCCTAACTCCAGTCGCGTTATTAATCACGCCTCACCACATTGCTGCTTCCTCGTTCTTAGAGGCATTGGACACAAAATTGTACTCTTGAGTCAACCCCTGATTCTTGTTTCCATCTTTCCCAGACAGCGGGAATTTGACGTCAGGTGCGGCCGTCAGGGTGCCAGTTGTGCTTTCAGGAACATTTATGGTGCGGGGTCTTTGGTGCTGTCTTCCTATAGGTGAAAAGGGAGTTAGTATGTCAAGGTCGGGTGGGGGGGGTGGAGGTGCCCTTACATCAGCATTGTCGAATTGATGAAAATACTTCGAGGGAGTGAGAACATAGAATGCAGTATTGTCTCCCGAGGATCTTCTCTTACGCTGAAGGGACCCTTCAACCTGCAGCTTGGTGCTTTCGCCGTGGTGCTTTGGAGCAACGGCCCGTTACCCGCGGCCATAGGCCATATTTCGACCTCCCCAAATTGGAAGCAAGCCTTGGAGCCCGTCTCTAGAGCGATGAATTTAACCTCGCTCATGATACTGTCAGAATTCCACGGGGACCATCCGAGGAACAGTTCTGGTTGATACAATTTTCGTCGCCTTTGGAGTGGGTGAGGTTACCGGGAGAGCTCTCCATAAGCCTGAAAGCACCCAATCCAACTTGCTGCAAGTATAGGGAGATGATTTTGCCGCAAGGCCGTCGTGGGAGGAGAGAATGTTGTGTCAAGGTCGCTGCGGGAGAGGAGAGGAGAGGATATCCGACGAGGGGGAATGAATGCTATGAAATCGAACTCACAGGGTGTGGTGATTGATCCTCCCCCAAGGCTCCAGAAAAAAGTCTCTTGCGGGGAAAAAACGAAATGGTCCTTTTTGCTCCCACCTCCAATAGGGAAAAAAAGGAATAAACCTTTTGCGAGGAAAAGCCAAATGGTTTTTTTTTGGGTCCCACTTCTCAGAGGAA
>Ga0307511_10002242_pt1 | contig 20236 bp, 22 predicted proteins | sample 13_EM_MG_FD_200266 | JGI IMG/M metagenome (GOLD analysis project Ga0307511, IMG submission 200266) | Populus trichocarpa ectomycorrhiza microbial communities from riparian zone in the Pacific Northwest, United States - 13_EM | ecosystem: Host-associated > Plants > Roots > Unclassified | place...
CAGGATCTTGATAGAAGGGAGGGATTGGAACGAGAGGAAGAAATTGAAGGATGAGGTGGTGTGGCGGAGTAACTGAGCGTAAAGTATCTCAATTCAGGCATTGTTTACCTAGAGCTCTATGTAGTTAAGTAGATCTTGTTAAGGGAATATTAGGTACATTTATGCTTCTGAGAAACTCAGCCAGCCAAAACGTTTTACTAATAGTACATATCTATATATAGGCTTATATTCAGTATCCATGGTCACATGTGTATAGAGATAGAACCCATAACACCAATCACCATCGTTGTAGCGTTAAAATTGAAAAGTTGAGGCCCTCAGGTTACACTCGGGTACAGTTTACCACAGGAATTTCTAGTCTGGTTAGGAATTTCCACTGTCCTTTCATACAAAGCTATGCTAAGTGCATAAGTAAATATCTAGCAAACTCGGTTTTTAGTATTTTTCACACGAAAGCCACCTTTTCCCTGTGTTTCAATTTTTCACCTAGCTACTACCGATTTTTATTTGTAGAATTAGTTGGCCCTAAAGTTCTATTGTTGCGTCCTCTCACCCTAGATTTTATGTAGTCTGGTTGCCTTTGACCCATGGTAGGATTATAGTCTGGTTGGCACGGGAGCTATAACTTTTTTCCAAAGATAAAATTTCCTTCTTACCCAGCTACTAACCCGGCAGCCAGCAAACATGTCATTACTATCTTCAAGTCTATCCACCAGGGAAGCCCTCTCTGGAATCTCAGGGTCGATATCACTTGCTAGTTGGATCCTTCTCCTGGTGCGAACATTATTCCGATCAACAACAGCGCTCTGCAAGGATCATCTAACTTGAAACGCTTCACAGGTGCCCCAGCTTATCGAGAACTTCAGAAATGGGAACGCTGAGGGGATCTCGACGGCATTTCTCCTCACCTGGCTAGTTGGAGATATTGCTAATCTGGTTGGTGAGGGAGCCGAGCTTGTAAGCTACTCAATAGCTTGACTAAACAATCTATGATACATCTAGGTTCGATATGGGCGAATCTCCTACCAACCGTCATTGCATTAGCACTTTACTATTGCTTTGCCGATTTTGTGCTTCTGTCTCAAGTTTTCTACTACAACCAGCAATCGAGACGGCGAAACGCTATGGGGACAGAGCGCCATGAACAGCGACACCATGTCGATACAGCGGTTCCTAGTGACCTGACTCAACCTCTGCTTCCCCGCCGAGAAAGTACGAGTACGCAATCCATAATATATCGCCGCCAGTCCGCTTCCAGACGACGAGATTCCTTGTCGGCATTAATCGAGAAGAAACCGTCGACCAGGACGGTGGTTACTAGGAATATGCTAGCCATCTCTGGGACATGTTTAGCGGGAACCCTCGGATGGTTTATTGCATGGAAGACTGGAGCATGGAAAGCCCGAGACGGGGCACCAGGCAACGCTCCTCCAGAAACTGGGGCGGAAATTTTGGGATATATCTCTGCTGCCCTTTATCTCGGTGCTCGCATACCACAGATCATACAAAACCACCAAAAAAAATCGTGCGAAGGTATGTTATGGCACTCATCATATTTGGGCATACTCTGACAATATTTCAGGGCTATCGATACTCTTTTTCATGCTTTCACTACTTGGCAATTTCTCGTACGGAGCGGGGGTATGTCGATCATTATTCCATGAAGTCTACAATATGACAGGATTTAACTGTACTGCGCAGATTCTTTTTCACTCTACCGAGAGAGACTATGTCATGGACAATTTACCATGGCTGATTGGGAGCCTGGGAACAATGGCCGAGGATGGCATTATCTTTTGTCAATTCTGGACCTATAGAACTGAGGGTGAAGAGGACAAATATAGTGCAGTTGTATAGGCACAACCTATATGATTCACATGGTAGATATCTGGAGTTTTGATAACAACTTGAATTCGGTAAGTTGTGATATGATATGACACAGAAGTTTTGTTTTTCTTGGGCAGCTGAATGAAATGAATATTATTGGTAATCACGTGACTATTATGCAGAAACATTTGGTTCCCAAACTATGATACAAGGCCAGACAACCAATTGCAACTCCGTAGCCCAGAAATATAGAAAACCCGAGGACATGTGCGATAAAAGAAGCTTCATAGTATTCGGTGAACTTGTTGGGTCATGAGAAGTTGAGAACAGGACTGCCGGGGTGTGCGTATTTCACTTTTTTTATTTTTATTTTCGTTAAACCCAGCATCTACGTGCACCTAAACCCAATAAACCCAAAGCCCATGGAAATTTTGGACGCTCTCATACCAAGGAAATACAGAAAGGAATATGTCGAATGAAGGGAATGAAAAATGACGCGGAAGAAATTAGGTTGTTTAGTCGAACAATCCGAAGCCCATGTCCTCATCAGACTCCTGCGGTTGGCGTTAGCTGCGGCCCAACAGATGCATAACCTTTGAAGGTGACTGACCTCCTTCTCCTCAGGTTTCTCCTCCTCTTTGGTGGCCTCTGGGGCGGCGCCACCAGCGGCAGCACCACCAGCTGAGGCAGCAGCTGGGGCAGCACCTCCTCCGGATCCGACGTTCAAAAGGAGATCCTTGACATCTTTGCCCTCCAAAGCCTATACCACCAAACCCGACTCAGTCAGTGAATATTCCTCCACGCATGTTCTTCCTTCATGTCGGATAAGTGACAGTGGGGGATCGTGCCTTAGCGAAAAGAGTTGTCCAGATGGGCTCAACCTCCTCGACCTTAGCAGCCTTGATGATGGTCTGGAGCTTATCGGCCTATTGATAGCGATCTTCATGAGTCCCCTATTCCATCTTATTTCAGCTTATGGAAAACATACGGTGATTTCGAGACCCTCATCGGCGAGAATGAGGGCGGCGTAGGAGACGGCCAACTCGGAGGTAGACATTGTATATGTGTGTTGGATGATGCGTCGAAAACTGCAGAGTTGTCAGTTGTCAAGTCGCGCTGAAAGTGTTTGTCGGCTAAGCGTGTACGTACCGTAGAAGGGGGTGCTGTCTTAGGGTCGTCGTTCGTTGGTTGGATTGTGTTACCATATGGTTAGCCTTACACAACAAATTCGGAAACTAAGGGTGTGAGGCAGGGTATGCCCTACCAATGAGGCTCATGTCCAGACAATTACTTTGTGCGTCGTGCCACTCTCAGTTTAGCTTTGCCCTTGGCAACTTACGGATAATCTTTGGTCTGGTTTATCCGCTTGTGCATCGGCACTCCTAGTCTGGTTACCGCACTCCCCTGTAAGCTGTTGTAACCTTCCAAGTTTCCTCTGGGCTTGGCTTCCATCGTCAGCAGTGCACCTTCAAAGATACCAACCTTGTCGACATCTAAGCCGTTAAAATACACACAAATACCACCATGAGCATCGGCGCTGAAGAACACCAAGTTTATCTCCACAAACTGGAGGAGATCCGTGATCACCTTGGGCAAGTCAGGAAGGATAGAACCGTCTACGTCCGCTCGGAGGATGTATTGAAACAGTACCGCCTCTTGTGCCAGCAGATTCATGCTGTTGCGCACATGGACAAAGACAACGATGAATTGGGTGGTTTGAGCAGGAGTTCGTACTCCACTTCCAGTGGGCCTCCATGGGGTGCTAACAGGCCTCACTTAGTTTACCTTCTCATTACAGACTGTTTTCTTCTGGTGTCGCTGTTTTTTTTGACTGTTGGCAAAAATAATGAGCCACCAGCCACGTACGACCAGTCCCGCATTACCCTGAATTTACAGATCTTGCAAGCTAATGATTCATAGATTTGCTGCACTAGCCGTCATCAAGGTTCGGTAGATACTCCCACTATTTATCACCGGGCCACTGACAACTGACAAAGACATAGCGCCTCATACACCATCTGACAGAGTCGGGGAACTTTTCGGGCAAAGATATCCACCCTATTGAGCAGAAACTTGCGGAAATAAGTGTTATCATCGAGAATGGAAAGGAAAGCCATCCACCCGAAATCACTGCACAGCTTGAGCCGTTAGTTAGCGACTCATACGCAGCTCTGAAGCCGCTTCAGGAGAAGCTTTCACAAATTTCTCTTGAGTTACAACCCCTACATGAGAAGTTGGTATCGATTCGAAGGTCTATCAAGGGCTGTGAGGCTCGTTCATCAGTGAGTTTTATATGCCTCCGGCGGCTTCAATTTATTAATAATCTCTCATAGTTTGCTGCCAATGATGTCAAAGATTTCAAGCGTCAGCTAGATGATATTGAGTCTACTAGGGTCGATCGGGTGTTTTTAGCATCTGATGGCAGTGAGCCAATGGGCCAGGAAATTGTTTCAGAGCTGCTGGGAAAATGCCACAATCTCGCAGACGAAAGTCTGCGGAGGTAAGTCTGAAGGTTGTCCAAAGGCAATATCCAAAGCTGAATGAGGCCAGGCGGGGGTCAATCGCACCCTCTCTTTGCCCAATTGCCGAGAAGTTATTCAGATTGAAATCACATCTGGAACGACTGTCGGTTACACAAGCATGGTCATTAAGAGAAACAGACCTTTATGACTACATTACTCAGGTCCAAGAAATTGATAGGTCTCGCGTCGACGGAAAATTTCAGGATGAACATGGGAACGCACCTGAAGATGGACAAAGTGTAGGGCAGGAGCTATTAACCTCTTGGAGGTAACACAGCTAATAGTCTTTCTCAGACTCTGTTATACTTAGTTCGGAAATGTTATATGCATATTTTCAGCTTGGTGGTATCTAGTGAAGTGAGGCTACAAGCTATAACTCTCTTTATCCCTTACGCTGACAAAACATCCAGCCCGTAAGTGAAGGTTTAACACCCATTTATAACCAGTTACAGACTGTGCGGCGCTGTCTATTAGAGGTGCAAAAGTCTGGAGGTATATCATCCGCAAGGGACTTGTATCCTTATAGTATGAAGGTATCCGTTCCTTGGGTAGCCTCTGTTGCAAAAGATTGTACTCACTATATATTAACTGTGACAGCTTGCGTCCATCGATAATATGAGGGCTGACGGAAAATTCATGGTAGGAAGGGATATTCCAGAAGGCCAAGGAAGAGTCAATTCCCTTCTAGCGGAGTGTTTCGAGATTGTAGGCGACCTGCGAAGTGCAATCGACAACTCACCTTGATACGCAGAACAAACACTGTCATAGTTGCATGATCTTGGATGATTCATTTCTCCTCCCTTCTTTTCTATATTTTCTTCACTACGTTTGTACTATACAGTACTGCACTGGAGGCTTCTATTTCTTTCCTACCTTAATTGATTGGAATAAGGAGCACCGTTATCTTGTGCTTTTAACACCACAATGAATGGTGAAAGGTGATTGGTTATAGCTTGCTCGCTGCCTCATTGGAGGTGCAGGATGACGGGTAGTCTGGTTGCTGCTCCTACAGAAAGTTCCCAAATTCAAGGGTCTATGGTCTACCTTGCTTTAGTGCCTGCTTACATCTAGATGGGGGTTGATAGAGCTACGTATGTCCGTACCTTCCCGCATCAAATTGCATATTTATGAGGCCGGGATATAATAGGCCATAGGTACAGGCCTCGGCCCAAGCGGATACCATCACCACATACCGCAAGAACGCAGAAAAAGATCCGTTGCAGTCTTGCGGTAGTGTAGCTCCGCGAAATAGAGGTCTATCATTCAGCACTCATATTTAACTACCCCTAACGTGCTCGCGCACATACCTACATACGTCCTCATGCAGGCTAGGACTCATCCTGATTAGCAGCAGGGAGCAATATAACTATGAGTGTTCCATACTCAGTTCCGGGTACCGCATCACGCTTCTGCTGTCCGTGTTTTCCCCCAGTATTTTTTGCCCTGCCCCCTTCCCCGGGTTTTGTATGCTTTGTTTGCCGGAAGTAGAACCAGAATTGCGCGTTGTGGTCTCAGCTCGCAGCTCAGCCCTCGGCCAGAGTCACGGTAGGTATTCCTGCACGACCTTGAAAGCCCCAGATCATCATCACTTGGCAGCTTCCCTTCCTTCCCTCCGCCGTACGCGGTTTAGGACCTTCTCAAGTTATAGAAGTCATAGGCAGCAGCAAATGCCGTGTAGCCCAGGTATGAGAGATCTCGCAACGTTCCGATGACTTGTGCACCTGCCTAGGCCTTACAGTACTAACAGTAAAAGAATGCGTGAGTAAGCTTCTCTGTGTCCCTGGTCTACCAACCCCCTTGCAAAAATCTAAACCCCCTTCCCACACCAACTCACTCTCCACCTCCCCAAAGACCCAACCCAACCAAATAAACCACCCCCCAAATTAATACCATCCACCCATCTCTTCCCTTCCCTTCTCTTTACTTAACACTCCATTCCAGCTCCAACCTCAACCTCTCTTTGCTATCATTGCAAGTACTACTATACCAAATCCGCTCTCACTGTACCTCTCCCTTCTCCCTACCAAATCAGGTGCCCTTGTGTACCGTGTATTACTGACATCCGCGTTTGCGTGGATAGCTAGCATTTGACGCTTATCTTTGTTTGTCTATACCTAGATCTCCTGAGGAAGCACTAAGCAACAGTAAGTTATATAAATCCTGTCCTGCTTCTTCACCAGCTTATCTATGGGATTCACACAAACCGCTAACAGCTTTACCTCGACCTCCAATACAGATGGCTGAAATCCGCCGCAAGTTGGTCATTGTCGGTGACGGTGCCTGTGGAAAGACCTGTTTACTTATGTGAGTTTTTAACCTCCGCCGACCCACAGCGTAACTGTTGTCTCAAAATTGACGTAGCTAATCTTCGTGTACAGCGTGTTCTCCAAGGGAACCTTCCCAGAGGTATGCACACCGATAGCTCTTAGTGCATGAGGCTCAAATTAACCGGTGCTACATCTAGGTATACGTGCCAACTGTCTTCGAGAACTATGTTGCCGATGTCGAGGTCGATGGAAAGCATGTCGAATTAGCCCTTTGGGATACTGCTGGCCAGGAGGACTACGACCGTCTCCGTCCTCTCTCTTACCCCGACTCCCACGTCATCCTTATCTGCTTCGCTATAGACTCCCCCGATTCGCTTGATAACGTTCAGGAGAAGGTCCGAAATACTGCTCTGTCACTGTTGTGGTATTAAATATTTAACTGACGAGTATCGATACTGTAGTGGATTTCTGAAGTTGTTCACTTCTGTCCTTACCTCCCAGTTATCCTCGTCGGGTGCAAGAAGGATCTCAGGAACGACCCTAAGACTGTTGCTGAGCTAGCGAAAACCTCACAACAGCCAGTTACCGAGCAACAGGTAATCAATTTCTTCTTTCACTTCTGAACTTAACATGTACTAAATTCTCATTCATTTAGGGAGACAACATGAGGAAGGCCATCCAGGCAGAGAAATACCTTGAGTGCTCTGCAAAGACCAATGAGGGTGTTCGTGAAGTCTTCGAACAGGCCACACGTAGTGCTTTGTTGAGCAGGACAACGAAGAAATCGAAGAAGTGCAGCATTTTGTAAAGGATATCCCAGCGGGAGCAGGAGAGATTAATGATATGATGGATTCCCATTAAGTGCAGGTTATCTGTGTGACATTGGTGATGGAGGGCTTGTCTCTGTTTTACTGCACCGTGTCCGGTGTCCAGTGCTTGCCAGTTTCACATGAAAGTGTACGCGATGTTCAAATCCGAGAATCACTCGGAATGGTATCCTGGGTGCTGGTGCGGTATGGGTCTGGAATTTTGTACTTGGTGTGTTTCTTTCGGCTTTTGTCGTGTTTTCACGTGCTTCTTTTTGTCAAGCTCATGGTTATAACTACCGCCTTTTCCTTATTTCATTTTCTTGGTGGCACTGGCTGGCAGAAGCAATAATCCTTACACCAGAAGCGAACCTGCAGTTTGTGTCTTCAAAGCAGTTCAACATATCTATTTTCAATGTAACAATGATTTAAGAAACCACCGCATAGGCAATTCATCTTTCTATGAATTTGAGTGTGCCTACTTAACTCCTACATAGGGGACAGTAACCTGAAGTACCTACAGGGCTGTGCTGGACTAGGGCTCGAATCTCATCGATGTGTCAACATCCATCACATCGCCTCGCTTGAGATTCCGTCTCTCTAGCTTGAATGCTTCAATTTGCGCCTTCAGCTCGACATCTGCGAAGTGAGGTGTTAGAATAATGTCTCACAGTGTATGAGATGTGAGTAGGAATCCATACTGGGAACAACATCCTCAATCTTAAGCGGCGATCTGTTGAAAGGGTCTCGTGGATCACTCAGTAAGTGAGTTTTTATGGTTCCCCTGTCAACTGTAAATCGTGATGAAGGTAATATGACAGGATCTTGCATCAAGGTCGACAAAATAGGATCTAGGAGTGTAACCTGTGAGCCAGCCCGGATTTTTCATATGAGAGATCGATCTTACCCAGGAATTCATCAGGTATCTCACCAAGCTCCTCCTCGCCCAGTTCCTCTAACCTCTTCATCTTCTCAACCTCCTGAGCCAGCTTCGCAAGGTCTGCACGCTCTTGCCTTGACCTCAGCTCAAATCTAGCCAAAAGCCCTTGAAGTTTCTCGAATATCTCCGGCCTATAGGAGCGTCCATCTTTTGCAATCGCTTCAATGAAAGACGGGCTTTTTCGAAGGTTAAGATAAACCTCAGAGATGTCAACCAGAAGGACCTTTGGGTTGAACCCATACTTCTCGGGGTTCTTCACTTTGAGGTTGCCACAGCGCGGGCCGACCAAGGCATCCAGGTTGTAGTCGAGCATACCAGCTAAACGATGCACAATCTCAGGTTGGGAGAAGGCATCCGCTAGGGCAGCTGTGAAAAGTTTAAGCATAGCGACTGTCTCATTTCCTAAGGTCATGTACGATGAAGCGTCCTTTTCCGCTTTATCTAAGGCCTTCTCTTTTTCTTCCTTCTCTTGATCAGTTAGAAAAGAGGATGTTTCGAGTTCACCTTGTATCTTGTGAATATCGCCTAAGGCTGTCAAGGAATTGTCCATGACATATGTGACGTCGTTCAGCAGCAAGGCAACGAATCGAACAAAAAAGTCGGGATTGAGCCTTCGAGACAAGTGAGCACGCAGAAATATAGTGAAAGGAATCAAGAGTACAACATACCTGCTTTCTATCTCAAGTTTCTCACGATAAGAGTAATTATCCCACATCCGCTTTATTAGTTCTGAAATATGATAACGGACTGTGAACTTCTGATAGTATTGGGATTCAATCTCTAATGTCTCAGTCAGTACAACTACCTATACAACCAACACATAGAGACTGTGTGTACCTATGTAAAAGTTCATGAGGGCATGCATAAGATGTTGAAGTGCAAATTGGTTACCCATGATAGCATCGCCGAGCATTCCATTTGGTTTCACCCGGTTAGGCTGTATACCATAAAACAATATTTCAACTAGTTTGGATTTGAGGTGTGGGTTACGGATATATGTTGAGTTCCGTAGAAAAGTAATAGAGAATGTAACTAGTTCCTCTGTCTGTGTGCTAATAACGATATGTGGTAACCATCTACGACGGTTAATGCCTGCGCAGATTTCAGAAGGACTGGGTTATACACACCTCCCCACAAAACCGAAACATAATCCTATGTTTTCTACAAAATATTCCGGGAGCATTGAGAATTCATCTGGAGCTGTATCTGGAAGGGGGAGACTGCACTATTGTTCATTAATGTATCATAAGGACGGGGAATAGAAATGAATCATACCCGAGGCGGTTCTGAGGGTAACTTTTGTTTGGGGAAACAAGACGCAGAATCCAGGTCGTCAAATATCGCATGAAAAGCAATGTTCGCGATTGCGAATTTGCATCATACAGTACGGCATCCAAAGCATATCTATAGCTATGGCCCTTCTCTATTCGATCACGCAGGCGCCCGAGATTTTGGTCATACCTCACTATTTGAGGAGTCTAGGAACCATAGAAAGTCAGTAATTCCTCTAAGTTTTCGTTACCGGTGCCGATCCTTACATTGACCCATCTATTCCTGTCGTGTTGTAGCTGCTCTACATGCCTTTCCAGCTCATGGAGTCTTTTAGCTAGGTCATCATGCAACACTTCCGTAGCACCAAGTCCGTAATGGTGTGCAGCTACGGTTAGAAAAAAAACTTCAGAGATGAAGTTAGAACCTCCACCGAGTTTAGTTGAATAGTAGGTCTCTGAGGCGTGTTCATCAGCGTTCAGCTTTGTCTCTAGTACAATATTCAGGCGAGAATTGCGTCGTAAATATTCTACTTCAACCTTGCCAATCTACCACCAGTGTCATTGTCAGCGCGGCTATGAAACATGTTTAATTCCTCAGCATTACTTTACCTTCGAGTAGCTGGTATCCATAAATGGCTCGCACAATTGAGTCAAGACGGCAGTGACATTCAACATGAAGCCGTCGGACGCAACGGTAGCCGGGTCGACCTAGGGTGTTCTGAGCCCATGCTCCACACATGAGTTCTAGGGGTACTCACCTGCATAGCTGTCCGTTTGGTATTCAAATTCACGATTTTGGCGAACCAATCGAGAACCTTCGATCGTGTTTCTGGTGAAACTCTTATTAGAGTATTTACAATTTGGAATAATTGGTCCTTCAGCGAGTTAATCAGCCTCATGGCCATACTCCAGCATTATATCAATTACCTGTATTGTTTGCAGTGTCATACGAAGCGCCCGGCTTGCATCAGAAAGCGCAGTGGCCGTGCGTGCCTTTACCCCAGAGAAATACAGATCCGTAGTCCTACTCTACTGGACGTTAGGTGAAAGATAACAAGCTAAGGGCATGATGTGCCTCACCTGAAGAGGGGATAATCTGAAATATGGGCCAAGTAATGTACCAGTCTCCATGGTTTGTGCCTCAATATCTGGTGGGAGAAATACAGGAGACTTGATCAATAACGAGGCTAACGACTTATTGCCTACAATTCTCATCAAGGCCTATCCGCATTTGTCAAGCAGTGGTTCCACAAATTATCAAAGGTAAGAATACTAACATAGAGGTATGGTTTATAAACATCACACATCTCCATCGTACTCAACTTTCTACTCAGAGCCTCGATAGCTCTCTGAAATGCTTCTTCCAGAGCTGGCTCCTCCTCGACTTTTCCCGCCAGCTCTTGAAGGAATTCTAGTGGGATACCACCCTCTTCATCCGAATCAATAACGAATTTGTCCTCTAGCTGTACCGATGCGTTAACGTTCCTATACATCACCGCCTTCGAGTGAGCCTAATTCTTCGTTTTTTCACTGATGAAGCACATACTCGAACATGTCTGGCATGGTAATGCAGTATTCAGCATAGCACATCGCCATGCGCTTCGCTTCAGCTAAGACGGTCGACTTGACCTCCTCGCCCTCCGCATTAGGCCTCATGTTCTGCTGAAAATGAGCTGCACGTTTCCAGCATGATAGGAGGTAATCGAACGGTGACTCTTTAATGTAGTCTGAGGAGACTATCGATAAGATTGCCTGATCCAGAATCCCAGTCGCTAATTGTACAGCTAGACATCTGTCAGCAGGGTCAAAAATGCCATGGTTATCGCAGCCTCACGCTCTCCTTCTGCCTCCAACTCAGTCTGTAATCTCCCCAGGTGATAATGGCCACTTCGGGTTTCTCCTGGCTATAGCATGATATCAGTACTTTTCCTATACCTTCCTAGAGCAGTCTTTGTCCTCACCTGCAGAGTAATCCTGAAGATGACACTCAGCGTCTTGTCTTCCCAGATTCCCAGTGTTGGTACACCTTTGCCAGCGCTGCTCACAAGCCCAGATGATTCAGCTAGTGATACTCGTGCTTTCTTGGCCAGAGAAACCTCATTAGAGCCTTCATCAATTCCTTGCTTAGTCGACGCCCTTCTAGTTGGTTGAGTAATGGCAGGGCTGCTTGGTTGCGGGGTCACTGAGACGTTCTCCTCGAGTGCTCTACGAACATTGCTTGGGTCTGCCGCCTGTGACGATTGCCCTGGAGCTGGAGATTGGCCTGGCGATGACTGAAGTTTTTCCAAACGCTTCAAGCGAATCTATGGAGTAAAGCCTTTAGCTACTAGCCATGTAGAATGGAAGTTAGACACAAACCTTCTCCATATCAGAGTCAGGAGTAGCCATGATTGCCGAGCTTCTAGAATGTTGATGAGAATATAAAGACTTGATGCTGAACCTTTTTTGGCTAATCACAAGCTTTCTTATCGTTGAACTTGCTTCAGAGACTGTGAAGAGTGCACAAGTTCGTTTTAGAGCTTACTGACCTACATATAGGGCTAGCCTGTAGTTAACTAGCGCCCGCGGATGAACGTCAGGGTCAAGTCTTGACAAGCCGCATATATGCACGTACCAGACCATATAATTCACTCGACATTATTGAACGTGACTATTTTCATTGCGCTATAGGGCTCAGGAAGTATATACTTTGAAGAGATGAAAAGACAGTTATGCAGCACAAATCTAGCCCCGCTCCAGATGAGAAATATTTGAGAAAATAGGTTTTCAAAACCGTTTCGTGTATTTCATGCTATGAAGTTTGAAACACTGCCTTGCACATGCAAAAACAGACATGAATAGAAAGAGTCTGGGCTCCATATACCTAGATTACCCATTGCACCAGCATCCTTCACACTAGCATAGATTGTTTACTGGTATGGAATAGGCACGACTGTCAAGGTGACCTGACGCACGGTCTGGGTGGTGGTGTGATTGCTGTAAGGGGGGTGTGTAGGTGGTGGGGTATGGACTGGTGGCTCTGAAACGGGGTTCTGAGTGACAGTCTGTTACGAGACCGGTCAGTTTGTGCTACTCTGCAGTTACTACAGCAAGATATTACACTTACAATTATTTCCTTCACCGTTTCCTTCACCGTTTGAACAACAGTCTCTCGAATGACACTGACACTAACGCTCACGGGGACTGTAACGTACACAGTGTTGATAGGGCAAGGTGTCTGTGGGGCCTGCTCAACGACAATGGAAGGGGTGGTCTCTTTTGGGAGTGGGAGAGTGCGAGTGACTGTAACGAAGACAGTAGTAGTACTGGTACTGGTGTAATCTGGATTCTCCTCTGCCTCAGCACCAGGAGTGCTGTCTCCTACGGAATCCACCTTTGTCGGCTCGGGAACTAGGATATCGGTTTCAGTGATAATGTTGGTCTATTGAAGTTAGCTACAGTGCAATATTGAGGATGTATATAAAATACTTACATGTGTGATCGTAGTAGTATGGGCCTTGCCATTCCCAAGGGTGTAGGTGTAGGTCTTAGTCTCGTACTTCGTGATGCAAGCCGTGGCCACTGGGACGGATTGAATTGAAGGAGAGATGAAGATTGGAACCAATGTTGTCTCCACTACGGAGGAAGTCATGGCAAGAAGCTCCGTTGTTTTGATGCCAGTGCCCAGAAGACTAGAGGTAACAGCTGTACTCGTCGCCTCAGTTCCATTGTGATACTGACGATATCGGTATCTCTTGTGGTGAGCATGGCTGCCTGCCTGGGCCAGTGTAGCCAGGGCGGCAAGTGGAAGCAGGAGAGTCTTAAATGAAACCATTATGAATAACCAGGTATATTGATGCTGAGCTTTTGAAGAAATTCGGCTCGGTGCCTACGTATTTTCGATAGAAAAGTCACGACGGAAGTGAAACTTGATGCAATCAATGCACTGAGGCCCGCAGAATGAGAGAATGACAATGGTACTCGCTAGGGGTAAAAGGACTTGAATGAAAATGAGTGACTAAGGCCTGCTGAACGAATACCAACAGTCGAGATAGAGAACAGAAGAGAAGGTTGAGGTGGGGACTAGCAGGCTTAAATGGAAACGGGGTATGGTAACTCCTCGGGCGCAAGAGCCTATCCGAAAACATGCCCCCATCACGGGCAATTATTGAGAAGGTTTTTCCAGCAATTCGGCCGCACATTCCCCCCGTCAGGATAGCAATATAAAAATCGTGGAACGGAACAAGAGCTAGGGGCAATACACTGAGGGTATCTCTTAACGATATGAAATGAAGGAGGGTGGCATATTGCAATTTGAAACGTTCATTTACAGGGTTCCCGATGCACCAGTTGTGGCATCACACCAATGCAAGGCAATATGACTGAAGTACCTACAGTACCTAGTCTGGTTCGAAGCAACCTCGGAAAGTTACAAGCTTATGTTCCCATACCGGGCATCGAATAGTGTCATACATAGGTCATAAGTGTGCGCAACAGCAGACCATGGCTATTGCCTTCCCATAAGGACCTTGGTCTCCTCCAAGTCGGTAGTCTGGTTCCAAGTCGGAACTGCCGATGGCATTGAGTTCATCTCCGCTTTGAAATTATAACGTTGAACGAAGTATTAAAGTGAAGTACTAAGTATATCAGGCTTATGCGAATCATTGGTTACCAGTTACAACCAGACTACAGGATCTGCAGAGATTACAAACCAAGAGCAGCCCTAGTCTGGTTGGCACAAGCCCCTCGGAAGAGGGAGCAGCCCGTTGCCGTAGAGGTTAAATAGTTCCTTTGGATCATTCCAGTTGGAAACCTATCATCGACTTGGAGTAAGCCGCCGTAGTCTGTACCTTGGCTCCCGCCCATATCAAGGGCCCCCGTGTGTGTAGGTAGTACATGTACTAGGGGTATACCTAGGGGTAAGTGACCAAACATGAGACCTGTGGCACTGCGGTTTACCGTGTAACCAGACCATGATTTACCATACCTCCATTTTCGGTACCTACTTACGCCCTGCATACACACAGGAGCGGTCGTGCCAACCAGACTATGCATACATAGATTTGGTATCTGTTGGGATGAGTCTATTCCGAGGTACCAGTCTGCCTACTGGTACCGCCTACCAGACTAACCGGTACCACAGCTCTAGTCTAGAAATGCACCATCCTGCACCAGCTTACTCTCTAGTCTCTTAATCGGCTGCTCTCTCGTTCTTCCACACAGTAATGACTTTTGTACTGTTTGCAAAAGTGTCTACTTATAGATAGCTATTCACAGGCCCACACTAATTTATGGCCTTGAATCGTGCCAAAGCTTCTCAGCTGCCACCCAGCTTCTGGACACTTTACAACCCGACTGCACAATCCCAGCCCAGTTCCTTCATCAGAAGTGCACTTTTGGGGAGGGTAGGGCAGTGTACCATTAGTCCGACGCTGTACCATTAGTCGGTTGGTGTACCATCATAGTCATCGCAATTTAAAGTAAATCACAATCTCGACTCTGCATAGGCCTAGTACAGCTGGGTCTTAGATCGCTGTCTCTTATCTGTGTTGTCAGATCGATCTAGTTAGTCTTTAGGTAATTCCTTACAAGACACTATCGATACAACTAGAGATTTGCCCGCATCTTCAAAAATGTTTTTGCCCTGGGCAAGTGCGGGGCCAAAATTTTTCTCAACTAGCCTTGGTCGACAACCGTCAAGGGTCCTGCTTGCAATTGGAGCTGGTGAATATTATACTCTAGTGGAAGCTTCTCCTTCCATTCTCCCCATTTCCTCGCTGCGACAGTAATTGCTCACTACTCGCAACTCTTCTTGGACACAAGACAGGCAAAAAAAGGCATATTAACAACACTGCCCTCCTACGCCGGAGAAGGCAGCCAATATGCCCACAACCGTGGTCCTGGGCGCTATCTGGGGTGATGAAGGCAAGGGAAAATTGGTGGACATTCTCTGTGACTCCGTCGACATCTGTGCCCGTTGTGCTGGTGGAAACAACGCGGGGCATACTATTGTCGCCAATGGTGTTACGTATGATTTCCACATTTTGCCTTCAGGTGAGTTCGTTCTATCTCTTATTTTTCCAAATAAACTATTGCATCAGGTTTATTCATAGGAAATAGCTAACATACATTCTATATTTCGGACAGGCCTCGTGAACCCGAAGTGTGTCAACCTTGTGGGCTCGGGGTGTGTCGTCCATGTTCCATCATTTTTCCAAGAGCTCGAAAACGCCCAGAAGAAGGGTCTCAGCACCGAGGACCGTATCTACATCTCCGACCGAGCACACCTTGTCTTCGACCTACATCAATTGGTTGACGGGCTTGAGGAGGTTGAGCTCGGTGCTCAGAATATCGGCACAACTCGCAAGGGTATTGGCCCAACTTACTCTACCAAGGCTGCCCGTAGTGGTATAAGAATCTACGAGCTCTTCAACTGGCGAGAGTTTGAGAAGCGATTCAGAGCCCTCGCTCACGGATACAAAAAGAGGTTTGGAGATCTTTTGGAGTATGACGAGGAGGAGGAGTTGGAGCGGTACAAGGTTCGTATTACAGATTCCATTGTGCCTCATATTCTAGCTGCAGCTTCTAACTTCAATATCAAGAAATATGCCGAAAAATTGCGCCCATTCGTTATTGATGCCGTCGTGTTCATGGCCGACGCCCAAAAAAACAATGCCAAAATCTTGGTTGAGGGCGCTAACGCATTGATGCTGGATATTGATTACGGAACATACCCATATGTTACCAGCTCCAACACCGGCATCGGTGGTGTTTTAACTGGCCTGGCTATTTCTCCATTCAACCTCAAGAATGTTATTGGTGTTGTGAAAGCTTACACTACCAGGGTTGGTGCTGGTCCTTTTGTCACTGAACAGCTCAACGTAAGTAGTGGCATAGTTTACATCGAAGCCCAGTTTTGTCACCCGAGAGAACTAACACTTGGGAGGGGTAGGAAACTGGGGAGCACCTTCAAAGTGTAGGTCGAGAATGGGGTGTCACTACTGGACGAAAACGCCGCTGTGGGTGGCTTGACTTAGTCGTTGCCAAATACTCTCACTCCATCAACTACTACACTAGCATTAATCTCACCAAGCTCGATATTCTTGACGGTTTAGAGAGGCTCAAGATTGCAATTGCCTACAAGATTGACGGTGTTGAGCTCGATTCTTTCCCGGCCGATCTCTCAATATTGGAGAAGGTGGAACCAGTGTACCATACCATGCCCGGCTGGGCAGGAAAGACCACCGCCAATGCAACCTCCTACTATGCCCTTCCCAAAGCTGCCCGGGACTATGTCGACTACATTGAAAAATTCCTTGGCGTGCCAGTTGATTATGTTGGTGTCGGCCCATCGAGAGATAATATGCTCAAGAGGGGGAAAGCCGCTATGGCGAACAATTAAGGTATAGTAAGATAGAAAACAGAAGAGGATATTTGGGGGAGTTATGTGCGATATATTATCATTTTTATGAATAGGTTTTCACGTGGGTTGGGGTTATAGACTAGAGACATGGGGCTGGTGAAGGGCGATGTATCATTTGCGTTATACCTTCTTATGCTTTTACACCACAAGAGCTCAAGCTAGGCACCATGGCACGAGAAGTGGGTAGACAAATTGTTTGTATTCAGATTTGGGTCATTGGAATTTATGCTTGGGTATTACCCTCATTTTGAGCATCCATTATGGAAGACTGCTACCACAGCATACAGGGGTAACGCATTATCTTTGTATGATGAAATTTCCCATTGAACTCCTCGCTTTAGCAGGATATAAGTACCTCTAAAAGATATGAACAACTCAAGTAAACGAAAGTGGTGTGAATCAGAAAGGCTTTGCATTCGAACTCGGAGTTTGTGGCGAGTCTAACACACTTGACCACAGCTAAGACACGAATTTTCATCAGTTAAGGAATGCCTAAGAGGAACTTTAGCTTTGTGGACTTCTTACCTCCCTACTTCCATCGTATGGGTCGCTCAAACTTGGGGTGCTTGGAGTTCTGTGATACGGCATTAATGGGGAGGAAGCCCTGCTGAAGGAACCCTGGGGGGTTGGTAAGGTATTCTGAGTTGATGAGGTGCCGGGCCGAGCTAATCCAGCTCTTTCTCGTTGTTCTAATTCATTTGTCAGGGATATCGCCCAAAGGCTTGGTTTCGAAAATATCGACGTGTGCATACCATCATTCCAGTCCAGGACTGACGCAATCAACTGTAGCACCTCAAATTTCTTTGCATCTCCTCGCTGTATATTTAAGAAAGAAAGGAAAACGTTGCTCACGAGCTGTCTAATTAGGAGTTAGCATAAATAACACCTCGTGCCGGAGCATTAAACATACTTATCCACGTTGTCACTGGCACTTCCCTTTTTGAGCATCCGTAAGGCTTTTGTTAGATGGTCATTCAAGGTAACAGCTTCATGTCTTAATTTTCCAATCAGAAGGTTTTTTTCCTTGACCTCCTTCTCAAATTGCTGGAAACGCTCGAGGTCATCTTGCGATTTTAATAGCTGAGCTTCTGTCTCTATAGCACGTTGCTCCATCGCTTGAGACTTTTCCGTTAATTGGTCAATACTACCCTGCATACTCTCGGTGATCTCCCTTAGTTCTATCTTACGTGCTACGTAACTGTTAGTAGGGTTCTTCGACACCATGTAGACCCATAATACCTTCTTGTATCTCCATTAGCGCTCGTTGCAGTCCATCTATCGTAGCAGTCTCCCGGTCTCTCTCTGAGATGGCCTTCTCATAACCCGTCTTGAATGCCGTAAGCTGCTCCTCTAATTCCACGAGTCGGTCTGCCAACGACTCTCGCATCGACCTCTCCTCCATGGCAATAACTTCCCAGTCCTGCATGGCTTGCTTTGTAGTCGCATACTCCTCGTGGAGGTGCTTCTCCTGAGAAATCAGCTCTTCCCTCTCTTTCACCCAATTTTGTTGGGATAAGTTGAGCCGATTCCGCAGATTAGCTGCTTCCCTGATAACATCTGTCGATTCCTCATTAAGCTTCCGGTACTCAGTCCGCAGTTCGTCTAGTTGGTTAGTGAGAAGAATATTCTGCTCCTCCAGCTCAGCAGCTGTACTCCGTGCCTCCGCTAATGCATCCTATATATCTGCATCTTTAGCAGAGAGACCTGGAACGGTATGTGCCCTCTCGGCCGATAGGGACTCACGGCATCAGCCTTTAGCTTCTCTCCCATTCTCTCCTTCAGCGTTGACACCTTGTCGAGAAGGTTCTTGTACTGTTCACTCAACTGCCGCTTTTCATCCTCCACTTTTGCTAGTCTCTCATCCCCTTCTACTAAATCCCTCTGATGTGCCTCCTTCGCCCCCTCTAGCTCCTTCTGCAGCTCGCTCTTTTCCTTGTTCCACTCCTGTGTCAACTGCTTCAATCGCTCCTCCAGCTCTTTTGTCTTTTCTTGTTGCTTCACTAACAGTTCCTTCATCACTCCTGAGTCGCCCATACCGCCATTGACAACCCCGGGTTTATTATTTTCAACTTTCGCAACATTATTGGTATTGTCGTCTTCTAGTTTTCGTGGTCCATCTTCGAGCGCCATCTTCTATTTCCAGAGACAGGATCTGGCGTTAGCATGCTGCCGAAGCTGAAGTAATCCTGGCAAGAAAGGCCGTGTGTCGCTAGCCTCATCCCCATGTGTCGCCATTCGGGACCAGCAGCGGAGTGTACGTACCTCAACTGTGCCCTCAAGACCCGTTTCAGATATGGGTGACTCGTTTTCGGCAGAGTCTTGATCGTCCTGCGATATTATTGCACCTTGATGGGATTCTGAGCTAGCTTCGGTCTGCTGACCACCTTCTTTCTTCTTGCTCTGCTTCTTCCGCTTGGAGGCTATAAATTGCACAAAGACCGGCCGACGATAAAGGTCAGATTTATTACTTTCATAGCCTCCGTACACGGAGATTTCACGCCCGGGGATGATAGGGGGATGGAAGAGGAGAGAGATTGGACGCACGATATCCTACTGCAGTAGCTCCATTTTGTTCCATCTGTATCCCAATACAACAATTTCGCTAGAGAGCACGTATCCTGCTGACGGCCGGGGCTTACGCAGGCTCCGGAGGTCGTGCAAAAAAGGTTAACAGGCCAGGAAAACTGGTGTATAAGAGCCCTTGTCAATAGGTATCTCCTGATCTTTCCCTTTTGTGGTAGCAGAGAGTTACTAGATTGGCGGCCTTGGCTCGATTTATGCAATACTGGAAAGCCAGAAATAATTTGTTTCGCTAGATCACTTGTGCCAACCAGACTAAGATCACTTACTCACCAGTTTTCCCGGTATAGTCTGGTTACATACAGTACATACATATGTACCCTTGGCGACCTATTAGTAACCAGTGACCTAGAAGTGACCGGGTGTGCCCCCTGGTTTGTACTCGGTCCCGCCAAGTTATGTATAGCATACCACAAAGTTATCGTAGCGTAATAAATCCCTGCACCCCCCCTGCAACAGCGTCTCTAGCCACATCTCGTGATATATCATGAGCTCGGCGATAGTCACAACTATAGAATCAACTACGCCCTACAACATGGTTACCCTAGCATCCCATCAAAGTCAACCCAATACCCAATACTTGCCCTTTTCAATATAGCCTCCCCGAGAAGTGGGGCGCGG
>Ga0307511_10002243_pt1 | contig 20234 bp, 24 predicted proteins | sample 13_EM_MG_FD_200266 | JGI IMG/M metagenome (GOLD analysis project Ga0307511, IMG submission 200266) | Populus trichocarpa ectomycorrhiza microbial communities from riparian zone in the Pacific Northwest, United States - 13_EM | ecosystem: Host-associated > Plants > Roots > Unclassified | place...
TCTCTCACCCTGTCATATCTCTCTGTTCTACTCCATTTCATCCCTCCTCCTTCTCACTCAAACAACGCACCATCGCAACTAACTCCCGCATCTTTTTCTCCTCTTTCTGTGTTTATTTCTTGGACGCGGTTTTCGCACCGCAGTATCGAGCCTTGTAGTATCATGGCGTATCACCTGGTGTATCACCGTATCGATATCGATATTATTCACCGCCGTCACAATAACAGTCGCCGCAAACGTATATGCACAGGGGGATAACCTGGGATAACCCCACGCAGGGAAGCGGGGACAAAGAGTACATGACCCCCACGCTCCGATGGCCCTCTGTCTTCCGTTTGGGATGTTGCATTCTCGAAGAGCCGTCACCCACGTAGTTTCAACCGTGCCACCGGTTCTTCTTCGCCAGCGGCTCCGACTGAGAGGATACTCGAGCACCGTCGCACGCCCCCGAAGCCCCCTGGCGGGCCTTCCGGTACCAACGACGAGGTGCAGAAGGTGTGTCGAACGCCTAGGGTCCTCCTGACTCTGGATAGTGCACAGGAAGTGGCTCGACGGGGACGGCGACTTCCAACTGGACCAGGGACGGCAAATGTCTACTATTTGGATCAAGGAGGGGCGAGTGATGGGTTTTGGGGAGGGGGAGAACGGAAGTGAAGTTGGTATCAATCGCGAGTGTTGCTATCCAGTCGTCTGGGTAGTGTGAGGGATTGAACGGGAGCCGGTTGGTATCCGATGGGGAACGTCTTGGGAAGCCTGCACTATACTGCTAAACCCGTGTCCCCTCGTAGGAGTGTGGCTGGCGTAGTTGGTCACGAGCCGTAGGCTCCCGCAGGCCCCTCCCCCCAATCAGCCATTTGAGTTGACGGGGTTACGACTCCCTCAATCCGTTCCCGCGATGAGTGCCAGTGCGCCCAATCCACACTGCTACCAATGCCACACGAGGTCCAGGGCGAAGGACGGCGGTTGTATGAGGAAACCACATGAAGCAGATTCGTGCCAGATACAGGCCGAGCGGCGGCAAATCCGTGGTGGAAACCCAAGCTTGAGAGGAACGGTGTCAATCCCCGTCGTCCCGTCGCATATTCCCCCTCCCCTCCGTAACCACGTTCGGACTACCACTGCTGGAACCACAACGTCCCGATTTCTGGGACAACTTGCCTGGTATTAAATGTGAGGAGCTGGTGGGGGAACGGTGACGGGAGCATTTGGTGATGTACACCAAGGAGTGCAATGGCTGTGGGAGTTGGAACTCGGGACAGCGGGTGGTGGGTTGGGCATATCTTCTGGGCGACCCTAGCGAGAGGGACACCATCGGCCTGTGATCTTTATTGCCCGCACCATTGACGTAGTTCGGCTCTGATAACGTTGAAGCACGAGGTTCCGTAGCATCGAATCAAACCATATAAGATTTACGTTCCTATCGTCTTTCAGTTCTGAGATTTGGCTATGGTGTTCCAACGTGCGTACCTCTCCGGTGTATAGGAATGATTCTGGTTCTTTTCAGATTCACGTCCAATGTCCCATGGTTGGGACTAAGAGGGCAGGCGGAGTCGGACAACCTCCGCACGAGAAAAAACTGGACCTGCGGTTTGGATCCAGCAGCCCGGCCACGTCGGCAGCCCAAACCCTGACGTGAGTAACGAAGTCGCGAGCCCAGTTCCGAAACGTAGTTCGCTCCTCGTTTCGCTTAGGAGTTGCTTTGTGAAGCATCCCGGTTGAGCTCAGGTGGCCCGCTTTTCGAGATAGATGTCTCCATTCCCAGAGCGACCCAGTCCTGTATTCCATCGAGGTACATCTCCGGCGCCCTATGCAGCGGGTTGAGAAACGATACTGTAGCCCGCTTCATGAAGGGACAGGTGGGTCTTTTTTGTTTATGATCCGTGACGTGTAAACAAAGATTTTCGCCACCGAGTAACGGAGACTTTGCACGGACTAGCACGCGACCGTGTTGGCCTACCAACGTGGAGCGTGGCTTAACCTATGCACGGGCATGGCAAGGCGTCGAGATGGCAGGGGGACTCGAATGGTTGGTGGCAAACGTGCCTGCTAAGCGCTTATGCGCCCATAAGCCCCCTTGTGATCCCCCTCCGATTCAATGTCGAAATGAAATGAAAGACAAGGTATTCCGGAACGGCAGTCGTCTTGGTTTGTCAAAGAATCCAAACTGCATCTCACGCTTGCGAATATCTCTTTTGTCTTTGGACCTTGTCGATCACAGATCAGTTCGCCCGGCCGGAAAGGGAAGTCCGGGTGACATCCTATTATTTGCAAGACAATAAGGACGTGCACTGAACGCCGGCTTGTAGCCACACTAACTATGCTGAGACCCGTCCATATAAAAAGGATGGACCCCACGTGTGCTGGTCCTCGTTCGATACCCTCTCCCCGCCCCCCGCCTTTTTCCTTTTCGCTCTCTCTGGTGTAGAGACAGGACTGGAGCTTGCTTGACGCAGGTCATCGCCATCGAATTCCAAGTCCCATTCGTTATCAGTAGTTTGAAACTATTGAAAGTCTCTATCATGCCCTCTCAGGTGCGTGTTTCCCCGACTTCATCCTACCAAACCGCCTCCATCACTCACTCACGTTGAATCCCCCCTTCACACGCCCACAGTGGATGTGCGATGTTTGCCAGAAGTTCTTCCAGCGTAAGGGAGATCTCAAACGCCACGAGAAGCTACACACCGGGGAGAAGTGAGTGTCGAGACCTACTACGCGGTATATCCCGATGGGCGTCTGATTGTTCGCCACCGCCGGTAGGCCACATGTTTGCGTTGATTGCGGCAAGGCTTTCGCCCAGTTCACGGGCTTGAAGACCCACCGTAACGTTCAGTACGTATCTAGGCGCGCCCGTGCTTCAGTACCTAACGCGATTGTTATCTGACAGCACCGGCGCCAAACCCCACGAGTGCGGTGAATGCGGAGCGCGGTTCGGCGATCCTTCCTCCTGTGCGAGACACAAGAGGGAGACGCATATGCACCCTGAAGGATACCAATGTTTTGTTGCCGGGTGTAGGACTAAGTGCATTTGTTCCCCTTGTTGTCCCACCTCTTCTGGGCTAACTCGGACTGCTTTTGCCAGGATTAAGCGTCGATCTGCTTTCATAAAGCATGTCAAGGCCAAGCATGACATCGATTTGAGCATGATGCAATTCGAGGAGGCCGCTGTTGCTGCGAACTTGATCAGGGTTTCTCCAGACGTCGAAAGGATCTCTACTCCCCCTCCGGATTATGCCACCGCCGCGATGGTACCCATGTACGAGGAAGAGGACCTTCCCACGTTTTCACCAGATCTCATGCCAAAGGAGGAGGCCCATACTCCTCTGTCGGTCGTCACTCCCCCACCACCTGTTATCGACGTCGTTCCTTCCTCCGAGGGATACAAATGGTCGTCTACAGGTTTCATCGGTACGTTCTCATCTCCGGATCACGTTGTTTGCTTATCGTTAACCGGATGTACCATGTATAGACCCCACGGCACTCGACGCTGGTATTGTCTGCGGTTCTCCAGACCCGGCGTTGTTAGTCGACTTGCAAACCCGTCCTCAACCCCCAATGCTCGACATGGACTGCTTCTTCTACCCGGATATCCTTTCCCAACAACCCCCCTCATATTACGAACAACAGTGGTCCGAGACCCCCTCAATTTTCACTCCATCTCCCGACTCAATCGCCTCTGTTGCTTCGGTCAACATGCTCAACTCTTCGCAATCGCGGTGCATTTCAGACATGGACTACACATTTGGCTACGACCCGAACAATTACTCGTCCTTGAGGGATGCCGGTGCTATGCACGCTTACATGACTCCCACCCCTATGACCTCCTTTCCCGCTTACTCTTTCGCGTGATGGACGTTCGAATATTTTTTTGTACAAACGCCTCACACCTCGCGCTGTGGTCGCGAGGCCGTCCATCAGTTTTCACTAGCATGCATGCTATTGACGATACCTTTGCCAAGTACCTTACGCCCCTATAACGACCCTGTAACGCATCACTAATACTTCCCCAAAAATCTATGCCCTATGCCACCGCCTCGGTCACGAGGTCATGTTTTTTCCTCTCTCTCACCGTTTGACATCTACGACAGCGATTGATTGGTAGCGCTGGGTCCTCGCTTGATTCGATCGGGCAGGTCGCACATTGCCGTTAGTATGCACACAGGTGCACACGCCGGACCACGTTGCAAAAGTTTCCGTGGCCGCAGGAAAGAAACACAGGTCGACATCGGCGAGTTGACCCCGAACTCGATTTATGAGCTCGTAACTCCAAAAAACGGTCTTTCGACCTGTGTTTGTTCGAGAGCGTTGTCAAAAATTCCCCAGATAATTATCTAGACTGATGTATATACATGGCACAACATTATGTACGGTCCCCTGGTCACCCCCAACACGCGCTACCTGATGTATTGTCCGTCTGTCTCAGGAATACCCCCAAGGCTCGATTCACTACGGTTCGAAGGTGTTCTTACCGAAAAGATGGGGGCGGTTTGGGGTTGCTGTACGGATGCATGCGGTTGACTCTGTTCTTTCAGCAACTTGGCTTTCCGCGCCGCCGCTTGTCTCACATATGCGTATCTCTGGAAATGATTCAACGACTGGAGGAGTATAACCCCGACCTAACATGCCAGGTGCAGAGGTTAGACGAGATGAGAGGAAGAGTAGAGGTAAACGAGGAAACGTACGGGATACTGCCTCAGTTCGTTGAAGATATCGACCGTACAATCTCGGATGATTTCTTGCGGGTGCAGCAGCCCTAGACTGAGTGGAAGAAGGCCTCCTTGGTGTGGTGGCATTAACGCGAGCATCTGCCAAAACAATCGGCGGTCAACGAGATGGGTTGGGAACAATTCTTCTCAATGTACCAACCTCCACCACTTGATCATAGTTCTGGAGGTTCTCAGCAAATGTCCTCATCATCAATTCAACCTCTGCGTCCGGCAAATTTTTCCCATGCCGTAGTCTCGACAGTTGATGGTAGATATCCACCCCTTGAATAGCGTCTGTCGCGAGTGATTTTTGGAAATCCTTTGGGCGGAACGCCGTGGTCAGAACTTGCCAAAGACGACATAGAGGATGTGGAGAGACGCACAGGTGCCCAATATTTACACATCCTCGTCTGTTTCCAACCCTCGATTCGACAGGCGTTTGCCTGAAGTTCACGAACTCCAGCAGAATCGTCAAAGAAGGTAAGACCAGAACCCAACCGTGGCCTATCCCCACGATCCGCAAAACTCGTAGTTGGCCAACCCAATCTCGTCGATCCGTTAAGTTCCTCGTCGTAACGCGCAGCAAGCCGAACAAATCGCCAAACGTAATCCGTGAATCGAGCCCTGACGAGACTTTCGCCGAAATGATACGAAATGGCCGATATGATCTATAGCCAAGGGATTCAGAATCAACGATTGTGGGGGTTGCGTTGGGGTGAGAGCCTCACATCTTCCATGAACATGTTATCGTAGTTCTCAGACTTCGAGCTGGAGAAATCAGTCCGCAGCTTTCCAAACTCTTCCTCACTCCCAACAGAGGATTCCGCTTTCAGGGTTCCGGTACGGGAAATCAACTGTGGGGCGAATGAAGGAGGAGGGCTGTAAGGATGAGTTGTTGTGATGTCTTTCGAGATCACCATCCGACCTGTGCTGACGTCGCACAGGAGGTCCCATGACTTTGAACTCTCAAAAATCAGGTTCGTCACCCCAGCGATATACCCAGGACTTCATAATAAAAAAAGAGAAGGTATAGGCGGTCAGTTGCGAGAGCAGTTGAGGGAGGTATACCACTGCGTACATACATGGATTCCCATTCCTCTCTGTTGGTCAGGTGTGCGTATGGGAAGGCGCGTTCAACGAACCCTCGCAAAACCGACCCACATCCAGATCCCAATGCACAGGCGGAAAGGACATAACTGGACACTTGACCAGCCGGCCGGTTGTGACCCAAGAACACGATCCGTTTTCCCGTAATCAACGCATTGAACAACAGGATGACAGGGTGTGTGAGTGAACCATTCGTGTGCAAATGTGGGTGATGTGGTCCGGTAACGGTCGCAGTCGGTGTCGAAAAAGTCTGAATTAGCTGAATCAGCGAGTACTAAGACAGGATTTCCGTCAGCCAGTGAGGTAATGAACCCAACGAAGCAAAGAAGATCCCGTACTTCTCCAACTTCCTCAGGGAATGTTGACAACGGCATCTTGATCGGAAGTTGGTGTCCCTTGTACGCAATCGAGGTGGGAAAGAAATGAGTGTCCTTGATTCCTTGTAAGGGGTCTACCAACGTCAAATGAGGGATCGACCCGTTTCCATGGGTGTTACTCGAGGAAGTAGAGGAAGCGTCTACCGACTTGCGGTTTCTCGAGATACTGGGTGGAATCCTCATGGCTTCCTTGTCTTTTCCATTCATCGTGTGGTCCCCGCCACCGTCATCCCCGACCCATACGGCACTCCCACCCAACGAAAACGAAGAATCCGAGGGGGGGGAATGTCCGAGGGTTGATCCCTGTGATGGGGTCCCGATCTGCGGCTGAGGTTGCCCGCCCGAACCGTGCGAAGAAGTTGATGGAGGCGCCCCTCCGTCGATAATAAATGAAGTACTGTCGTCCTTATCTTTGGATTCTCTCGACCTCCCAAGAAGCCCCTCCTCGAAGCTCAACTTGGAGTCGACCGATCCGTTGCGGCTATGCCTTAACTTGGGGGGCGGTTGGGTCGACACGGTCGCGGCGGATTGAATGGGTTCTGGAGGTCTGAACTTTTCAGCGAAGACATCTTTACGCTCGGAGCAGCGCATGATGAGCTTCTCATGCCGCGTGAGAATGGGCGCGCCAGATATATCCATGGAGTTCACGGCGTCGAAGAGACGGCAGAGACATTCTTTAGAGGGGTTCAGGAAGTAATCGTCGAGTGCCATGAGAAGCACAGGCTACACGAGCCGCAAGGCGACGTTCAGCTCACTAAGTGATAAGCAGACATGCCAGAGAGCTCACCTTGAATATCTGGATAAACGGATGTCTAGTGCAGATCGCCATGGCCTTCACGAGTGCTCCCCTACCCACAGACGGACATCAGTCGTCCTACTCATACAGCACAGAGAGCGCATATCAAAAAGGGCTCACCTAGGTAGCGACTTGTCCTGCTTCGTTCTCACAAGGTTCAGCACGTACAGCAACTCCGGTTTCAACTCGGACCCATCTTCTTCCTCATCCTCTCCGTGACCTTCCTCCGGTGTCTCCAACGCCAACACAGGCGCGATGGTGTTAAACGGGGTCTGGTTCAGGAAGAATATCGTCCAGTCTTCTAAATGTTTCTCCGCTCCGTCCGGGAGCATCAAATTGGCCATCAACCTAATGCGTCAGAATGTTCCACCGCGAGGATGCAATGCGGCAATTAAAGATTGGGGGTTAGACAGCCGTCGGTAAAGATTCGTTCGGGGTGTTCAGATCGTGTTAAGCAGTCAAGGGTTACGGACGCACCATTCATCCGTACCAAGCGGTTGCGGAAACTGATATGTTAACTGAGCACCCCGAAGGATATCGAATTCCGCAAGGAGGACGAAAGAACAGTGCTGAGGGTCGCTCGCCATTCCTTTCGCGCTCGCTTTTCTTCACTACCGTTGCACCGTTGAAATACTCCTTCCCCACCAGAAGCGTGCAGAGGTGTATCGTCGTTGGGACCTTCACGCTTCCGCGCAGAACCAGCCCAAGTGCGCACAGGGAATTTTCGGGAGCCTTGGAGATGGGTGAAGGCGGAGAGAAGGGGTATATCGGCTCCAAGGGTCGTGGTGGTAACTTGGTCTAAACGTGTGATCACCCAACGGTCTTGGTTTGGTCAACTTGGTTTGACAGACCGATCAGATGCCCCAGCTTTGACTTGACCGTGCTGCACGGCTCATCCGGGTCAAAGCCCACGGTCGCTCGACTCCGCCCTACCACCGTTATCTAGGTTCAGGACCATTCGAGATCCACTTCATACAACAACTCGTGGTTCACGTAACCAATTCTAAATGCGATTATAGTAAAAGTTACGAACAAGGTATGAGATGAGTTAGTACTACCGTGATCAACGCGAGAGATATGAAAGCATCCGCAAAACAATGCAACAGGCCGACAACCAGTGAGGGGATCATCGCGAACAATCGCCCGTCAAAAAGCAAAGAAAGAGCGCACAATTAAAAAATTACAGAAAACAAGACCTAGACCTCATTCCTGATCATGATACTGAAACAGTGTTCGCAGAACGGCTGTTGGTCCCTTTGGAAGAACGTGGGATCGTCAAATGGCTTCTCGCAGCCCTGGATAACAATAAACACAGATCAGAACATTCCGGGGACAGAAGGAGGGGGGAGACCGTACCGTGCAAACGAAACACTCCCAGCACCACTTGCCGCCAAGCGCCTCAACGGCCCTCATCCCGTCTCGAATGCTCTTCTTACACCTCTTACACTTCGGCATCCTCAACCGCACATGACAGTTCTCACAATACGGGTGTCCCTTATACACCGTGAACCCCACGTCCGCGTCTTCGAATGCCCCGTCTCCCGCAAAACTCCTGTTACCTGATGCAGAGGATGAAGGGGGAAGGAAGGGATCCCCACACTCTGCGCAGAAGAAATGTTGTTCGTGGTAGGTTCGTGTGCCAAGCTCGGTGTCGTCGAGTGTGATGAACCTCTCGTCTACGATTGCCGTGTGACAGTGGTAGCACCTTGGCGCGTAAAGCTGGTGGGAAGAAGCAGTGGTCAGCCCAGGTGATCAAATGGAATGCCAAAAGGGGCCAACCTCGTGGTAATCCAGGTGGCAGAAACTCCTCCCATCCTTCTCATACGAACTCAAATTCTCCAATAGTTCATTGCACACACAACACCTGAAACACCCAGGATGCCACCGTGCTCCCATCGCGCTGACAACCCTGCCGACGATCATGCCTCCACAACCGCCACACGAAAGCCCACCGCCACGTCTAATCGTCGGCAACTCCGCGACGCTCTTCCTGCCACCGTTCACATTGATGGCGGGCCCATTCCCGTTGTCATCGTCCGCGCCTCCAACATTGATCGATATACTTGGGACGTCGTCGGATCCAGAGACAGAGATCTTTGGACCTGGGCCACCATCGTCCACAACGGAAACCGCGATTCTCGGGCCGCTCGTTTCACCATCCGAATCTGAATCTGGGTTCGCGGGGAACGAGATCTTCTGTCGTTGTGGGGATTGGGCCTGGGGGGTTCGAATCGTGGGCGCCGTAGGAAACCTCGACTGATATTGAGCCGGAGCGGTGTTGACATTAATTGAAGGCACAGCCGGAGACGCGGGCTGTCTTCGTGGGCTCGGCGGGGTAGGTTGCTGTTGTTGCTGACGAGCCTGTGGTTGGGATCGGACCTGGGGTTGACTAGGGAGAGTCTGCTGCCTCGCTCCTGCCCTCGGCCGAGATTGGGACTGGGAGTGCGAATGCCCATAACTGGTCTTCGCCGGTTCAGTAGACTGACGTACAGGTACGCTTCCCGTCCTCTGGTGGGGATCTCTAGAGGAAGTAGAAAACCCAGACCCAGATACTCCGGTTCTGTAGCTTTCCATTGCCGCACTGAACGAGCTAAAGTTGCTCGACGCGACAGATGAGGCAGGGGAAGGGGTCCTCCTCAGGGAAGGTGGAGGCGCATCGTCCAAGTCTACGTCTGCGACTGTCCTCCTCCCATCCTCTCGGGGACCAAACATTGAGCTGGAAGGGTTCGGTTGGCTGGTGTTTTGGCGAGCTGGGTTCCGGTCGGACGAAGACGTAGATGTCGACGAACGAGAGGACGGGTCTGCACGATCGCTGGGAGAGAAGCGAGGTGCGGCGCCGTTGGTTCCACTCACGACATTCGCGGAGGTGTTGGGGTGTTGGCTCGTCGCAGGGGTGCGAGGTAGCCTCGGCAGATTGCTGGGCCAACCAGACTCTGACCTTGTTATGGCATTCTGCTGGACCCGTTCCTGCTGAGGCTTTGGAGGTGAGGAAGACCTCTGGACTTGGTGTTGATCTAGAGGTCGGCCTCGGTCCCTATCCTCTCCGATCCCCATTGTTGCCATCTGAAGGGTGACGGACTGGGGAGTAACCGAGCTCCGCTTCAGAGCGGGTGGGAAGGCGGAGGTACCGGTGGAAGGAGGGTTCGAAGTCGTCGGGGCTGGCTTTGGCAAAGCCCGAGACCGTGTTGGGGAAGGATTCCTGGCCGGACTCTCGCTCCTGGCAAACGGAGAAACGGATGGGATACTCCGGGCAGGAGATTCGCTCCTTACGGGGCTAGAACCTCGGCTCCTCTGGCCATTCATCACCTCCGTCTTCGCCTCCACTCGCTGGCTGAACCTCGACCGCGGCATGTCCAAGATTCCATGCTGTGGGCTTTGGGTCCTTGCAGGGGGCTGCCCGCCCTTCTCTCCACTAGAAAGCTTGCTCGGGCTTGGAGGGCCTCGGCGTTGGTTCGTGTCGGGATCAGAAGGCTCTTTCCCGCGCGTAAAAGGCTTGGGATCGTATGTCTGGGAACGGACAGGTTTGGAAGGAGAAGGGACTGTCGATCGATCCGAGAATCCAGATCCAGAAGTGGAGGCAATGGAAGCGTTGTTGTTGAACCGGTTGTGGTTGATTTGGGCAGGAGGTTGGGGTTGGGTATTGGAGTTAGATCGGGGTTGATGATCGGGACCGGCGTTCGACGGCACAGTCTCTGCCGCCCTCCTCTGGTGCAACGAAAAGGCGGAGGACGTTTGTGGAGGGACGGATCTCGTGGGGGGTTGTTGAGGAGTGGAGTAGAAGCCCCCCGAATCAGTCGTACCGTTAGTTCGCGGTTGAGGTTCTGCCTGTTGTGGCTGAGGCTCGGGTGTACTCCCCGTCCCAAAACCAAACGAACTCATGGGTTTCTGTGAAACCCCAGATCCGGGTGTTGTTTCCGACCGGGAAGGCGGTTTGGTCGGGAATGAACTCGTTGGGGGGTTCGAGCTTGAGAATGAGCTTGGATTCGACCGTGGCGGCTCTGTAGCCACCTGTGTAGTTGATGGACCGTCTGCAATAGTTCCCCTCCTCTGGACTCCGTGTTCCCTGGGACCGCCTTGTAGGTTCCTCTTCCAGTACGGCACGAATGGTTGTCCAGGAGTTGTGGGGGGTGGCAATGCGATCTCCTTGATGGACGAGGTGCGAGAACTTGTGCTGATCGTGCTCATTGAACTTGTCGACCGATGGATCGGGCCGGAAATTGCACTCTGTTGGGTATTTTGGGAGGGCTGGTTGATCCCGGTGACCGAGCGAGTCGTGAGTGGTGGAGGCTGTTGAGGTTGTCGCTGTTGTAGCTGCCGTTGCGGGGTGTTGTCGGTCATGGACCGAGAAGCAACGGGTGGTTGTATGTTCTTTATTGGGCTGGGAGTACGAGATGTAGGGGTTGGGAGCGGTCTCCCCCTGTTGGGTGAGTCGGACCTCTGGGACGGGAGTTGTCCGGGCATCTGGCCAAGCATGTAACTTGGTATTTGGCCAGGCATCTGAGTGAGGACGGGGGGACCAAAACTCGACATTGGTTTCGGAGGAGATGCAGAACCTGCAGAATACGACGGTCTATGAACCAGACCTTGAACCGGTGGCTGAGGGCTCGGACCCGGAGAAGGGATGATCGGGGACCTTGTAGGAGACACAGTGACGGCAGAGGGCTGTCTGTACAACGTATTCTCCGTGAACGAAGAGGTGGGGATCTGAAACCTGGAAGTTGGGGGTACGGATTCCGGTCTAGATCTTTGTGGAGGGGGAAGCGGTCGACTGGGAGAGGCCGTTCTTGGCGGGGAAGGTGTGGGGACGGATGTGATGACATTCTGCTGAGGGAGGTAGGCGTAGTGGGGTCTGGGAGATGCAGTGGTTTGTTCTAGAGGAGCAGGTGTCCTTACTCGGGCCTGGAGAGATGGGGGGATGTGGGTGGGTGGGGTATATCCATGTGGGACTGGGAAGATCGGCTGAGGTGATGGAGGTGGACGATAACTCTGTTGGATCGGAGGGTGGGGCGATCCAGGCGGAAAGGCAAAACTCTGATTGTACTGAGGAGATGGTGGAGGCCTGTTGGCCTGTTGGTGATAAGCATACGGCTGGGGTGACGGCTGGGGAGATGGCTGAGGGGAAGGAGTGGGAGATGGTCTGTATTGCTGGTACTGCTGGGTCTGTTGAGCGTACACCTGGGGATCAAAGACTTGGCCCGGCTGAACAGCAAACGAGGACACTGGTGAATGGTGCGCGTATGCCATTGTACCAATGGCTTGAAGTCTGAAATAAAATGATAAATAAGTTGTGTTACCCGCATATAACGATAAAGATAAAGAAACAAACGAGATTTGAGGGTTGTGTGTCCGGACGAGATCTTTGGGTCGGAGTGGCTGACAGTCTCTCGCTTCCACTTCTGGAATCCGAACGGTGGTTGAAGATCAATTTCCAAAAAAGGAATAAGACCGCTCGCTGTTCGGGAAGATGTCGACCCGGGCCACATCCCCGTATTGCAGTGTATCCCACCCTCTGACCACGGCTCTCCTAACTGTCCACCCTGTCTCCGAAGATTCCTATCGCGACGCATCCATGCGCACGTGATGGCCCGATTGTCCCCCAGGAGTGACGTTTTGCTCGGTGGATTCGGCAATCGCCGCAGGGGGATCGAGGGGTGGCAACTGACGTCGGGGCCTGCTCCTTTTATACCCTCGCCTTAGTGCTGGTCCACACTCCCTCCCCTTCTCTTCCACCCACAGGGGACATCCCAATGTACGTCCGTTTCCCTCTCCTCCTCTGTCCCCTAACGCGTTTTCATAGGTCCGACATTTCGCAGGCCAAGAGCCAGTCCACCACTCAATTCGTGACTGCACTCGTTTTCAATGCGGCAGCCTTCGCTATACAAGTCGCCGCGTTCACCCTCGTGAGACCATACTTCCGCGCCATTTACGAGCCCCGGTCCTACATTCCTGTTGAATCGTTCGTGTCTATCTTATCCACCCCCACGCATCGAAACCTTAACGCAAAATTAAATAGGAAACGCGTCCCACGTCTGTCACAAAATGCCTTCGCATGGCCGCTCGCAATATGGAGGGCTGATATCGAGGACATCAAACGCGTAAACGGCTTAGATGCTTATTTCTTCGTTCGCTTCCTCCGAATGATGGCCTTGATGTTCCTCCCTATTTGGTTTATCACCTGGGCCGTCCTCATCCCTGTCACCCTAGTGGGCACCCAGGTTCCGGGGCTCTCTGGACTCGATCGTTTTACATTTGGGAACGTCGAAAACACCAAGCAGGACCGGTATGCCGCGCACATTATCCTCGCCTGGCTTCTCACCTGTATGTCATGCGGTTAGTCTCTGTGCCCGCGCCACTAATTTCAGTTTAGTCTGGGTTTGGTATCTCATCAAACGCGAAATGGCCCATTTCGTCATTGTCCGTCAGCAGTACCTTATCAGCAAAGAACATTCCACGTCTGCTCAGGCCAGTACCATCCTCGTCACCGGTGTCCCTCGTCGTTACTTGAACGAGCATGCTCTCGCGAAGCTTTATTCCCGCCTCCCAGGCGGTGTTCGTAAGGTCTGGTTAAACAGGTCCGTTTCACACCCCTATCCCTTTTGTCATCTCATGACCTTATTCTCTCTAGGGACCTCAAAACCATGCCGGCTGTCTACAAGGATCGGTTGAAGGCCTGTAATAAACTCGAATCTGCTGAAACCGCCTTGCTCAAGACCGCGACCAAGATTCAGGCAAAGAAGGACAAGAAGCATGGAAAAGATGTCGACGCTCCCGCTAACGCTCAGACCGAAGACAACATCAATGCTGGGCATGACCTCACCCTTGCCGATGAACTCGTACCCCGTGATGAGCGCCCCGCTCATCGTTTGCCCCTCGGCTTCCTTCCTTTCGGCCTCCCCTTTATCAGCAAGAAGGTCGATTCCATCGACTGGGCCAAAGAAGAGATCGAGCGCACTAACAAGGAACTGAACGATATGCAGAGAGTCCTGGCAAAGGAGGTCAATTCTATGACAAGGTCCTCTCGTTTGTTGAATATGAGCCTCCGCGATATGGCCAAGGAACTCGACCAACAAACCTATCCACCTTTGAACTCGGCATTCATCTTGTTCAACAACCAAATGGCCGCTCATATGGCAGCTCAGATTCTCACGCATCACGAACCGTATCGCATGGGCAAAAAGTACATCGATGTGTCCCCGGAGGACGTCGTTTGGGATAACCTCAGTATGAACCCATATGAGGCCCAGGTCAGGACCTTGATTAGCTACGGTCTCACTGCCGCTTTGGTGAGTTTCATTGCGTGTCATCCGACCTTGCGTGATCTCATCCATTGCAGATCATCCTCTGGGCATTCCCAGTTGCGTTCATCGGTACTCTGTCCAACGTCCCAAAATTGTGCTCGACCTACAGCTGGCTTAGCTGGCTTTGCGGTCTCCCTTCCGTTGTCACGGGCATCATTGGCGGTATCCTCCCCCCCGTTTTGCTCTCTGTTCTCATGGCCCTCCTCCCCATCGTCCTCCGTCTCTTGGCACGCTTCGAGGGCATTCCCAAACGTACAGACATTGAACTCAGCTTGATGTCCCGCTACTTCCTCTTCCAAGTCATCCACTCGTTCTTGATCGTCTCTCTTTCCTCCGGTATCATCGCCGCACTCCCCGACCTCGCCGGTAACCTCAGTTTGGCTCCCACACTCCTCGCTAGAAACCTTCCGTTGGCCTCCAACTTTTTCCTTACCTTCATCATCCTCCAGGGATTGACGGCGACCGCCTCGGGGCTGTTGACCCTCGTTCCGCTCATCATCTACTACGTCAAGCTGATCCTTCTCGGAAGCACGCCCCGGTCGATCTTTACGATCAAATACACGATGCGTAACGTCTCGTGGGGTACCCTATTCCCGATCACCACACTCCTCGTCGTAATCTGTAGGTCGTTACGTCCACTCCATTCCCCAATCGAACTAACGGATTTTAGCCCTAGGATACATGCTTCTCTCTCCCATCATCAATGGCCTAGCGTGTTTCACGTTCTTCTTATTTTACCAAGTGTGGAAGTATCTCTTCACGTGGCAGCTCGATCAGCCGCCAGCCAGTGAGACTGGTGGTTTATTCTTCCCCAAGGCGATGCAACACGTTTTCGTTGGGATGTACGTCCAACAAGTCTCCCTGGCAGCCCTCTTTTTCCTCGCTCGAGACCAGAACAATCGGCCGAGTGCGATCGCGATGGGTGCTTTGATGGTCGTTCTCATCTTCTTTACGGTAAGTAGGATTATTGGATCTTAGCACACCTACTGGAAACTGATCCGCGCACTCCACAGTTCTGTTTCAACATGGTCATCGTAAACTCTTACAGTCCCCTCAAGTCCGCTCTTCCTCTAAGTCTGGCCGACAAGACATACGATGCGAACCAGAGTGAAGAGGATCTCGGAGATGACCTCGAACCCAAACCTGAACAATCTGGGAAGTCTGTCTCTGAACCCCGTACAAGCCAAGATGCCGCGTATGCGGAAAACGGCGGACGCAGACCCGCTCTTGTAGAAGGTAAACCCAAGGACGAGGAAGCTGAGGAAGACGAAGAGCTCCACGACTTCACCATTGACGGCCCCAAAGACTTCGATCACCCCGCTTCTGTCGAAACCCAGAGGATTATCTGGGTGCCGGACGATGGCCTTGGGTTGGGCAAGGCCGAGGTTGAGGACATGATGAAGCGAAAAATCCAAGCATCGTTGGAGAAGGCAGAGATGGACGATAAGGGCAAGGTTAAGATACATGGACCCCCACCAGGTGGACCAGAGGTCAATGTGGAATAAACGGCCACTCCTTCCCCGTTCGCTCAGCCCCCCTCTCCCCACACATTCCTACTACGCCATTTCTTTTCCTTCTTGGTTTCAGCACACCGCGTCCCTTCCATTTCATGTACACTGCGACACCATATACCACTCCACCGAGTCATGAAGCGGTCTCCTCCTCCTTCTGAAATGTGTCTGCAACAGTATTTTCTTGTACCATTATCCGTACATCTCCCCGCTACGATCTTATAAACGTTACAACAACCCGTCGCATCCCTCTGTTTAATACTTCACGATTCAATCTTTGCTCTCGGAAATTTGGTTTGGTACAGCGTAGTACTCTTCTTGAATTTTGTAATCCAGCCTTGAGACATATCGTACCAGGGCGTTTCGAACACCACTACTGGTTGAGTCGCAATGCCTTGTCAGCGTCGAAAGTTTCTTTTATCTATCGCCGCCATCAATCCTTCGTTAGATGGTTGGCGTGGAATCAAGCGTGGAATCAAGTTACCTCCTGAGCGAGTTTGTCGTCTGCAAGGACTCGTAGGCCGGTGAGTGCTAGGGCCTTGGAGATGTTGAGGCAGGCGATGTGGGATTCCTTGGAAGCGGCCGAGACAGTGAACGCTTTGGTGTGATTACCCCCGTTCGATTCTGTGGGGATAGCTAGGGGGTGGAAACAAATTCAGCAGTGGCCAACGCTTGTCGAAGGTGGAGAAGGTACCGAACGATGGATGGATACTTGGGAGTGCTGTAATCGTGATCAGAATCCTCTGGGAGAGGACACACCGGCACCAAGCGTACCATATGTTACGTCTCCCTGATATAAGGAGCCGTCAGTAAGTCACGATGCACTCACGGGGACCGGTCGGGAATGGTGCGATACGCACAAAATCCGTCGATGCAGAAGAGATACCGTACACTCGGTCGACTACCCCGTACTTTGCGTTGAAGATTTGTTCAAACGCTTCCCCTGCAGCACACGACGTATCAGCTTGTTAACTAGGTTGAAGGGAATTGATCCATACCGAGAGCCTTATTCTGTCTCACTTCTGCCATTGTTTTCTCCGGGCCTGCGATGATCTCGACTTCACAATCAGTCGCTAATGCGGATGCCCTGGACGCGACTTGAGTTCGAGGACCGAAAAGATCGTAGAATACGATATCGAGGTTACGCACTCGAAGCATCTCTTAACACGCGGCGCAACTTGCTCTACCTCGCTGCGTCGTGGGGAACGGACCAGCCAGCTGCGATGGCACTGTTATCACAACGGGTTTGAAAGATAGGTTGGGGTTCTCTCGCCTCATCTCGGCATTATCAGGTATCACTGTCAAGATAAGTAAGGAGGTGGAAATGGCAGGATGCAGGATGCATTGCTTCTCACCATTTGCGGTCCAGGCTTCACCCTTGAAAGTTCCGTGGACTCGAACGTGGGGGCGCAGCTGCTGACGGAGGGCGGAGATGTTGTTATACGCCAAAACTGCCGCGTCCAGTGCATTTTGGCCCTCCCATGGACTGAGGGCGGCGTGCGCGCTTCGGAGATGGTGTCAGTACGGGATACGTTCATGGCACTGGCGAACACTATCACCTGTGGCCCTTGTATTTGGCCACAATTCTCTGGAGGGCCAGAGTACCACTCAAGCTGCTCGTGGCGTTCGGACCGGGGGCAGGATGACACATTACGCATCCATCCATATCTTTGTATGCTCCAGCTGCCAGCATGATCTTCTTACCCATACCGCCCTCCTCGCCTAGTGCATTCGGCGTCAGATGGTAATATCACAGCCAAAGAGCACCTACCGGGAGTTCCTAGGAGAATCACAGTACCCGAGATGTTGTGCTTCACGATGGCCTTCTTGATGGCACAGGCGACGGCAACTCCAGAGATTGCAATGAGATTGTGGCCACACGCATGGCCGACACCAGGAAGGGCATCCATCTCTGCAGATCCGATGTGAGATCATCCTCAAGGGGTTCGAGAGAGGGTGTTGATCACCAGAGTTGACACCTATCGTCCGCCCACCACTTCCGTGGGAGAACTTGGCCTCCCAGCCGGTAGGTAGGACGTGGTTCTTCTTGACTTCAAACCCTTGTTTGGCTACGTAGTCCGTTAAGACATCGTGCGCGTGTCTTGGGTCGGGAGATGGATGATCAGGGACTCCCTGAACTGGTCGAACTGGTAAGCAATGTACTTCTCTTCGAATAGAAGCTCGGGGTGGGCTGCAGGTAGTTGTAATCTCATCTCTATCTCACGGGCGGATCGGCCTACCGTGTATATCTAGACTCAGCTCTCTCAAGCTGGCATCGAGTGCATCGATCTCCTCCTCGACGGTAGCCCATAGTTCAGAATTCCAAAGAGATGCTTGGGGTAATGGTGAAGGTTGGATGTCTTCACCGACGGACCAGAACTTTGGAATCGCCTCGTTTGACATCACGTCCCGTTATCAGCGTAACTTGGTCAGGGCCAGTAACAGAGATAGCCCATCGCAGTGGCGCAATGATTGGAGGCATCGCGGTGATCAAAGCCGCCGGGCCGATCTCCTCACACTTCGACCACCTTGATCGAACACCATGTCAAGCGGTGCCGGTTCGTCTAGGGTGAGCATGGAGGGTGTGATGCTCTTTGAGCAACCATTTGCTAGGGTGAGCCAATTCTACTCCTTCCATTCCGGCGCTCTGATGCACTCGTGCGCTCATAGGTTCCGTATGAGAACTACCGAAAGGTCTTTCGTACTACCCAACGATACATTGAGAAGGACTTCTCCGCTCTGCAGACAACAGCCAATGACCTTGCTAAGCGGTCGAAGGATAGCGGAAGTGTGGACAAGGAGGATGCGATCCAAAATATCGATGCCATGATCACAAGGGTCGAGAATTTGAAGCGGAAGGTGAGTGAAACTATGTATCGCCATTCACGATGAGAGTATCTAAAGTCACCAGCTCTCCGATATGAACGAGGGTGTCGGCACACCCACCCAAGCGGTGATGAAGGAACGGCTCCAACACCTCTCCATTGTGGAAGACGCGCAAGCGCAAGCCACTCCGGAATACCAACGGTGGTCAGATACGAGGCTAGACCGGTGGCTCATTGACTGGACGTTGCGCACAGGGAGGGAAAGGACCGCAGAGAAGATCACGACCGAGAAGGATGTACATGTAAGTCATCCCCAGGTATCCATCTGAGAGCCCACTGACGTTCCGTTATAGACCCTCGTGGATGTAGACATGTTTATGGACATCCGGAGGATAGAACTTGGGCTCGTGAATCACAGTTGCACTGAAGCCCTTGCATGGTGCAACGAGAACAAGGCAGCACTTCGGAAGTCAAAGGTACACCACCTTTTATGGCCCTCCCTCGAGGATTTAACTGACAGTTTTCGGAGAGCACGTTGGAATTTGACCTCCGGCTCCAGGAGTACATCGAGCTCGCTCGCCTTCGTCAAACGGATGAAGCCATTGGATACTTGAAGAAACACATTATCGTTTGGCACGATGCACATATACAGCAGATCAAACAAGCAACCGCCCTCCTGGCCTTCCCACCAAATACGAATTGCAACCCCTACAAGGTCGGGATAATTTAAAAGATTTCATACCCATTGTCTGACACCCACGCAGAGGCTCTACGACCCCTCACGATGGGATTCTCTCGTTCGGGCATTCCGCCTTGCCGTGTACAGTCTCAATTCGCTCCCAACGGAACCACTACTCAACCTCGCCCTGTACGCTGGTCTGGCGGGACTGAAACTCCCGTCCTGTTACGATGCTTCTTGCAAGAACGTCGATTGTCCAGTCTGTGACCCAGATCTCGGAGTCCTGGCCCAAGAGGTCCCCTCAAGTCACCACGTAAATTCGACAATTGTTTGCCAAATATCTGGCAAGATCATGAACGAGGACAACCCTCCGATGGCATTCCCGAACGGCTACGTATATTCCCGCGAGGTGCGTCGAATCAGTGTGGCGCCCCTATCCCGCTTGACCGGCACCTGTAGGCTTTGGAAGAGATGGCCGCTCACCACGACGGGATCGTGACGTGTCCTCGATCGCGGAAAACATGTACTCTGCAAGAGCTTCGCAAGGTGTTCGTGTCATGAAATTAAAGCTATGATAGTGTTTGTATCTGTAGTTACGTGTGGAAACTGTGGGGCGACGGTGCGGGTCTCGTCACCGGCAACAAACGATACGCGCGAGCCACGTCGTGCACATTCACCCATCAAATCTTTCTTGCACGACTGGCAGCACACTTTTCCGAAAACCTTGGGAACGCTCGTCGAAAATTCTCAGTCGCAGTTATCTCGGACCTATCTCATTCATCAGCTTGTGCTGAACGCCCCTCCGATTTCTTGCAATCATGTCGGTCATGCTCACGAAGTTCGAGTCGAAGAGCAATCGTGTCAAGGGTATGCGCCCGTGATAACCTGCCCTCATTTTTCCCCCGTTCAAATCTCATCTAGGGCTCGCCTTTCACCCG
>Ga0307511_10002244_pt1 | contig 20228 bp, 20 predicted proteins | sample 13_EM_MG_FD_200266 | JGI IMG/M metagenome (GOLD analysis project Ga0307511, IMG submission 200266) | Populus trichocarpa ectomycorrhiza microbial communities from riparian zone in the Pacific Northwest, United States - 13_EM | ecosystem: Host-associated > Plants > Roots > Unclassified | place...
TAGGCCTTGCCAAGCCCGCAAGTCGCTAGGCCTTGCCAAGCCCGCAAGTCGCTAGACCTCGCCAAGTCCGCAAGTCGCTAGGCCTCGCCAAGCCCGCAAGTCGCTAGACCTCGCCAAGTCCGCAAGTCGCTAGGCCTCGCCAAGCCCGCAAGTCGCCAAGGGCATGCTAGAGCTAAACGTCGCCAAGCCCAAAGGTTGCCAAGCTCGTCCGCCGCCAAGAACTTCAGCGTAACGTGACTGAACTGCCACAGCGTCTTCACACCAGCTGGCTTAAGACGCTGTCGAGGCTGCACATGACAGCGTCGGAAAACGCTATGTGACCTGATGCCACGTGACCTTATCAGATTCTACTCTCCGCCAGGACAGATTTTGCGAAATTACTAGATGTCTCAATGCTGAATTCATATGAATTCTTTTGAACTCATACGTCGATGAATGTCATATTACATTTTGTAAGTGGACGCGACACCGTCTTCAATAGTCTACTTTTAAGACGCCAAGACGTCAAGCATAGCTGGAAAATCTGCGGTAGGGGAATCCCTTGCCGTGTAGATTAGCTAAGAATGGGGGAGAATGCAAAATCCCCCATTCTTAGCTAATCTGTCGCCTGCATGCCACAGGTGGATTCTATGGATGATTTTTTCAGCTGAACTCTCGCACCTAGGTTAGTGTGGTTTATGAAACTGTGGTTGGGCTTAAAACTGGTAGGCTAAATGTAGAATCAGATAAGCAAGTGACGCATGATGGACTTGGAGGTTCTCTCAACCAAATAAAATGAAAGTAATACGTCGCACAATTATCCTATTTCCACACATTCCAGCCTTATTCCACAACTCCATACCTCCCGGTAAAGTCAAAGTCCCCGCCAATATTAATTCTCCAACGCCCCAACTGAGCCCAAATGGCAGTTCTCAACCTCTTTCACTTTACGGGAATTGTTGTCGAGGTACGTACTACCAGCGCCATATACTCGCATATACTACATGTACCTTGCACCATTAATAACGCGGGTTTCTATATATTTTAGCTAACAAAGACCCCGGCTCAGCTTACACCCCCGCGCCTAGGCCTTCATACTTGACCTCTAGCACCACAGCCACCCCACCCGCCTCCAATAGCCCCACCACCCCCCGCACCAGCATTCCCACTGCAATACCAACCTGCCTCATCATGACTCCCCACCGTAACCATCACCCCCATCGCCTCCATCGCCGTGCACACAGCCCCCCTGCCCCCTGCACCGGAGTCACCGCCGTCTGCACTGGCAACATTCTCACCACCACCCGCACTATCACTCACCCTCGTCAGCTGCGCTCTACCCACCACTACCCCCTACACCCGGTGCCGCAACAACAACAACCTGGGCCACGGCGTATCCTATCCCTGTATGGGCTATGCCAGGGATGGTGACCTAACGTTAGGGCGGCGAGCGGGGCCACGACGATAATGTTGCCGGCGGCTGGGGCGGGGGTATTGGTGATGGGGGCTGACGGCAGCGGTAGTGCAGAAGTTGGGTAGTGGGGCTTATTAGTGACAGGGCAGTCAGTGCGTATGACATGCACGGCGAGTGTGGAATTAGGATGCCGAATTAACTGGGGGGGTGCTTATTCTTCGTATTTACAATGCTTGTAAAGCGTGACAGATGAGAGTATGGGTCTGGAAAAAGAAGGGGGGCGCGGGTTCGAATTCGCTAGTGGAAGGTCCTCTGTATGCTATAATTAGCCAATGTATGTTAGCATGGGACATGGTCGTGGAGATGATGGACTGGGAACTGATTGTAAGGAATACTCTCACCTATAGGAACCCAGAAACGGACAATTGAGATATGGAGAAAAAAAACCAGGGGACCTAATATGGCTAATTGGAGAAATCACGGTAGGATAAAAGAGCGGGAAATCGCTAGGGAAAAGGATAGAGCACAAGGACTATAGAACACGAACTATAGCGATACGTTAGCTAGCTGTGGATATATTAATCTCTTTCGTTCAAGATTCCTCCTGCCATAACCTCGTAATCTTTACAGATTATGAGCCCGGGGCTCCACTGAACAGCACCAAAAGAAGAAATTAGTTGAGATATCTGCGGCCTAGACCCAGTAACTATCTTCTGTTGCTGAAGCGTAAAAAGCCAAACCAGAACCAATCCGCTCCCCCGCATGCTAAACCACCGCACCTGGTCCAAGAAAGTCAACCGACAAAACAAAAGGAACTTCCCAGTAGGACCAGCGACACACTGGGGCAAGCAACGAGACACCGGGGGAAACAAGAAAAAAACCAACAAAAAGATACGCTACAGAGAAACACCAGAATACATTACGAACCCACCTGCCAGCGATACAGGCCACCCCCACACCATCCCAACCGGCGAAGAAATCTACGAAAGAACCTGCGCTACTATCGGAGCACCAAGGGTCTGCACAGAGCAAGAGCTACTAACCGACCTACTAACCAACCCTGAACAAACGCCAATCTTAGACCAAGATATCAGTACAGAAGAAGCATTCGACATAGATGTCCTCTTCCCATCTATCGTATGAGTACTCCGGAGTCAGGGCCAGCTCCCACGGATGACCAGCTTCTTGCACAATAACTCACACAAGAAGAAACAGAACCAAGCTTACCATCTACCAGACCCCCGACTCCGCAAATCAGCATGTCCGATCGGAAGATCCCCTCAATAAACGTCAAGCTGGCCGGACCAGCCAACTACCCAGTATGGCTCACAATCATCAAACTGGCATTCCGACTCGCAAAAGTAGGAAGCAGGCGAGTATGGGCCCTCGTAGATGGGAATTACGCCAAACCCAGCACACCGCCCGACGAAGTACAAGAGTGGGACGACGGAAATGACTTTGTTCCCCTAACGATATTCAAGAACTGTGAAGAAAACGTAAGGAGCAAAATCGAGACATGGATGTGGTCATAACTTGTACCTACTTATGCTTGAAAACAATCTCCTGCTCTCTTTTACCCGGTACCACAACTAGGCAATCCCTGCTGCGAATCCGTTTCTTTCGGCAGCGCAAGGTGGAGTGTGGAAGCTTCCACAGATAGCCCAGAAGAGTAGTGTAGAAATTAGGTAAAGGGGGTGCATATTTACGTAATGAGTGAGACATCAAATTGCAGTACAACACTGTAGCCCAGACCGCACCCATGCTCAGAACTATCGGATCCGGAAGGCACCTTCAAATGACAATATATCAACGACAGGAAGATGTGAAGACAGGTATATAAAGTAGTACGCCCCTTGGTCTATTTTCGGTAACCAAAACTAAAATTCTGAAAATTATGTACTGGTAGGCACGTGCCCAGTGCACTGCAAGACAGTCTAGACCGGCCAAATCCAACGAGTTATTCCAGAAGTCTCATACTCAACCAATATATGAATATGACCGGATCTCTTCATACACCGGAGCCCTTTAGGAAAAGCGATGTTTCGAGAATAGCTTGCAATAATATTGGGCAATATCGCACGCACTGGAATAGATTTGGGTATGTGTTCGGAATTTTTCAGTTGCTGGAGGAGGGAAGAACCACCTGCTTTACTCGTCAATTATTCCCGTACTATTCGTATTTTTCTACAAGCATTCCCATACTGTAATAAATTTGCATACCTCAACCCCTTGTATAGGACTTTAAATTCTTTTCGCTAGATAGTTAAAATTACCCTGAAGTAGATTTCGCCCCCCAGGGGTATATCAGATGACTTTTAGATGGATTTAGACTATTGCACTATTGGTAATTAAGGTTTCAGGAAGCGATCCTGGCCATAGATAGCTTTTTGGTCAACGAAATTGGGCGATTTGAGCATATTTCTCAAGGGAGGGAATTGCCCAGCAGCTGCACTGTGTTGGGCTGATGCCCTGGGATTGGTTGCTTGCCTGGTGCTAACGAGATGCAGGCGGGTCCTTTTCGGGTTGTCCAAACAGGCAGAAAATCTCTAGCTATGAGTTGCCTAATTTACCAGGCACTTCAGGCTGGAATATCGCTGGGGAAAATTTGGAATAAATCTGACATAACTACGGAATAAAATTGGGTAAAATTTTCTTTCTTTCTTACCGGATCGGGGAATGATTCCCAGTACACTGAGTAATTTCACAAGTCACACCCAATTACCTGGAGTTCATCGCTGTAATGCAACACCCTGACTCTACGATATAAATATCCAACTCTATGACTAGAGTCCGCAAAGTGCTAGACACTATATATACTAGTACATCTCCGTGCTGTACATAATTATAGCATAAGAGCTTAGAATATACCCTGCGCGGGCACTACAATACTCCAATGGCTACATAATTACCTTAAACTGCCTAGTGCACTCGCATATGCGAGTGCTAATGACTATGTGTGGTTTGGTTAACTACCGTATTTAGTAGTTTTGAAATGAAGGCTAGCTAAGCTGGTGGGAGAGTGCCTGGTATATACCCTAGACAAGCCTGTATTGGGAAGTGTATTGCAAAGACTCCACTATGTATGTGCATACAAATGTAAGCACCTATGTATCGGCTGAACCACACAATTAGGTGCTTATTTCAAGATGAACCGACCATATGTATACTTCGGACTTCCATTCGCTCACGAACTGCGCTCTGTTTGGCGACAGCGGGTGCTGCTACTGCATGAACGTTTGCCTCAGCTTCCCCACCCTACATGAGCCATTAAGCTCAAGGCCCAGAGTATTGTCAATAGAACACAAACTTAAATATATCAGGATGGACTGACTATAAATATTTGTATGGAACTCGTTATGAACAGCACATTTGTTTCTATATAGAATGGCTACTTACTCAACATGCTCAATCATTCTACAGTAGACAGCGCAACTCCGCACCGAAGTTCAACAGGTAAAACTGCTCTCTTTGCCGCAGTAAATTGGGGATCGCAGATTTTGCTTAGATCCCTGTTTTTGTAACCTTCTGGTCAATATACTACGAGGCGTTGCGCAGACTATTATAGTACAATACTGAGTGTAGTGCTGCTATAGAGGAGAGGAGGCCGCCGTGGCAAAGGCAAGGCTGTTTGATCTCAAGTAAAATTTGCCACATACAGTACCGCGCCTCGGAGCTGCACCTTTGTTGATGGCACACCAGCAGGTGGCATAGAAATCTCTAGATGCAGACCTGGTTCTATGGTGCAGCAGATTTCCCACCGTACCACAGCAGTGATAATTATGAGTTGGGCAAAGTATAACCTTTATATGCTATTGGAAGTGCATTTATACTCACACGGCCGTTCGCATGGTTAATTGGTACTTTACAGTAGGGCTACAGTATGCGGTATCAGTCTCAATCGACAGTTTCTCGGGGTTTGAGCACAGCGTCAGAGTAAGAATCAGATAAACAGTTGATGGGAGGTCACATGTCGAAATTATGTGTATCTGATTCTACATGCAACCATGGACTCCACGCTCCCTAGAATTGCACAGACTTGGCACCTACCTACTGTTAAGTACGCTAAGTAGTTGTACTCGAGGAGGTTGGACCTACTTAGTTGGGAAAGTTAGCGTAATCACCTGATTTTTTATCGCGAACTTCAGAGCACCAGGTACCGATCTAATAGATTAGCTAGGTAGTAACCTAAGATGTAGCCAATTCAAGATCTACGTCAGTCATAGGCAAACGTTGATGGGCCGAGAGGAATACTTTTCGTGGGCTTGGAAAATAATTCAAGACTCGGAGGTCGTGTCCGGTGCCGATCCCTATCTCCAATTCAGCTACAGATGCTAGATCGGCACAAAAATAGGTACCGGTATACGATTTCCCACACCTGTTTATCAACGCGACTGAAACTGGTGTGGGAGTTTTGCCCTGGGGCCTAATTTGCTAGCTTATCCAATCATCCGCAGGCACTGCGTTGTATTATTGCATTGCAGTTGACTGCCTTGCTTTTCACAACATTGGTATTTATTGCGGGGCAGATGATACTTGAAGTCAGAACCAGAAACGAACCACGTACCGATATTCTTAAGCTATCTCCAGAGATTACATCAAGCGAGCCCTATAGCGGAAGTGGTCTAAAATGGCGGATGGTAACAGGGAATCGTCGCTAGAAGAACCGAGTACTGGTCAAAGCACACCGACCGTTGACAGTGGTATGGCTTCTCTCCTGAGTGCTGTACATCTGACTTACCTTTCCTTTACATCAGAATCGCCTGAGGCGAATAGGGACATCCTGGAAAGTATTCATGTCACGATTGAAGAAATCAAAAGTGCACAAAAGGTCTTAAGGGAAAGGAAATGGTACTCAACCGACCAGCATGGGAGGCAAATTGACGTTGGAGAACGCATGGGAAGAATCTTGAGAAGTGTGGAAGATTGTGCAAAACTTGTGGATGTTGCCACCCAACATGGTCCAGAGGTTTCGTCGCTTGTGTGGGCTGGCGCTAGATTTATTTTAATGGTGGGTCACTTCCGGATGTTTTGAATTTTGGGGGATTCAGGGTATTCTATGTCCTTGGCTAGATGGCTGAGGTGATATATATCAATTCTAGGTTGCCCTCAACGGTGTTCAATTTATGGATAATCTCGAAGCCGCTATGGTCACCATCGTTGAGAAGATGGCAACTTGCGAGTTTTACGCACAAGTATATGGCGAAGGGCTCCGACTAAGATTGGCCACTTGCGCGACTACAAATACAGTTGATGGCGACCTCGATGCTGCTCTGAAGGATCTATATGCTGCCGTTCAAGCATTTTTGAACAAAGCAAAGGAATATTTTGACCCGGAAGATAGTGGTATAGTACTTGAACAGATCTACAACCGCTATCGTGTTTCTAATTGGTTATGTGTATAGTGGTGAAAAAGATTGTGAACCACTTAACGCCGTTTTCGGTCTCCATACGGCCTCTGATTCAAGACATTTTGGACAAGGAAAAGATAGTGGAAAAGATTGCAGGAACGGCCACAATTGAAAAAATTAACGGTTTGTCCTCGGTCAAGTACTGTCAGGGTAGTGTCATATCTGATGGAACATTAGAGGATTCTAGCAGGCTTCAGCAAGTGCGTGTTGTGATCATGGAAATTAAAGAGGAAATGAAACCGCTAGCGAAGTTGGAAGGTACGTCTGGGAAAGTTTTTGGTGCGGTTCCTTTCGTCTGCAGTTCTATGCCTTCTTGAAGACGCTGCATGTACCTTCCATTCCTTTTCTTCACCCAGGCGATTTTTATTTTTATTTTTATATTTTTCCATTTACTCAGGCGAGGAGTTATTCTAGTGTTGAACGGGCGGGATAACAATTGTAGGAGGGTGTGGGATGGCAAAAAAGGCTAATATTGTAATGATTCTATAGAGATTCTTAGTGTGGCGAAAGATGTCAGGGAAACTTTAGTGGAGTTCCATACACGGGTTGTTCAAGCACCACGTAAGCTACAACACGATTCCAGTTTTTAAGAAACGAGCTGACTGCTGTGAACCCTGAAAAGAACCACAGCAATCTCGAATGCTCTCATCCATATCATTAGCCTCAAGGCTACATGAACTGAAGACTAAATATCTTGTGGAATCTCAGTGGACGGATACTTTCCATGCCAACCTCTACATTCCTGCGCAAGGGATGGTAACGCAGCATGCACCTGAAGAGGAGTATTTTGACCTCTGGGGACGTCTGGAAACGTTTATGGCGCCAGGGTCACCCCAGAGAGTGTGTGTAATCCTGGGTGCCGCTGGTGCAGGGAAATCCACCTTTAGCCACTACCTCGCTGTAAGGTTGTGGGAAGCCTACGATAAGGACCCACTGGCAGTTTCTAAGGAGGATATCACAAAGCCTATTCCGGTATTTGTTCCCCTCGCAAATCTCCACGACCCAACGCGTCACAACCAAGACCTGGTTGCAGAACTGTTTAGGCAACAGGGATGGCCTGATGACAGGATATGGAAGGCCAGAGAAGAGCTGGAGTTTGTTTTTATTTTAGATGGCTATGATGAGATCAAACAACGAGATCGCAATTTCTATATCGACAATAGGATCGGGGAGTGGAACGCAAGGATTGTGATCACCAGCCGACCGGAATATCTTGGTTCAGGATATGAGAAAAAGCTTTACCCCCCTGGGCAAAGCCAACTCTTACAGGAGTATTGGTTGGCACCGTTTTCAACAACAAATATCACGGATTACATTTCCAAGTATGTGCAATTTGTGACTGCAAACGACACACCAGGAGCACCCTCACGGACCATGACGGATTATGAGCGGTTTGTTCAAAAGCCAGAGCTGCGAGTCCTTCTCAGCAACCCATTCCTGCTCCGGGTGGCCATGACTAGCGAGACCGAATTCAAGCGAGGAACATTGTACCGACGATTCCTAGACCATTGGTTTCAGTCAGCCCAAGAACGTCTATCTAGGATGCATCTGCCATCTGCTCTGGCAGGTCCGTTCGACATGCTCTGCGAACAAGGCTTCACCGAACATGCTGAGGCCTACTGCTTTGACTTTGCAGTAGAATTATACCGTCATCAATCGCTCCAAGCATCTTATTTCCCGAATCCTGGGCGGTCGGCCCCTAAAAAGAGAGCGAATGCGATCTGGGGGAAGTTTTTAGCAGATGAGGATCCGAAACGAAGACTTTTGCGGTACAGTTCACCTCTCTTGCGGATGGGACAATCATACAGCTTTTTACACAAGTCTGTTCGTGACTTTGCGATTGCGCAGTCTATGTTGCAAGACGACCCGCTGTGTGCACCTGATGCACTCCTTAACGAGTTTTGCATCGCAGACGACCACGGAATCATTGATTTTATTGTTGAGGAAGCCATGCAGAACCAGGGGTTGCAAACTCAACTGCTCGCATGCGTGGAGGAATTGACACAAAACCCTAAGATGGCAAAAGCAGCGGCCAATGCAATCACCATACTTGTTCGGGCAGGAAAACAGCTTCAGTTCCACACGTATGATCTACGGGGGATCATGGATTTCATTGTCGAGGAGGCGAAGCAGAACAATGAGTTGCAAGCTCAACTACTCGCATGTGTGGAGGGGTTAAACCCAAACCCCGAGGCGGCAAAAGCAGTGGCCAATGCAATCGTAGTACTTGTTCGGGCAGGGAAACAGCTTCAGTTCCATCAATATGATTTACAGGGGGCTATGGATTTTATTATCGAGGAAGCAAAGCAAAATCAGGAATTGCAAGTCCAGCTGATCGCATGTGTGGAGGAATCCAAACGAAACCCCGAGGTAGCAAAAGCCGCAGCCAATGCAATCACAATCCTTGTACGAGCAGGAAAACGGTTCCATGAGTATGATCTGCGGGGGATTCGTATTCCAGGGGCTGATATCCGTGCTGGGTGGTTTGAGGGGGCGCAATTGCAAGGTGCAGACCTGAGTCAAGTTCGCATGGATAGCATCTGGCTTAGAGGGGCGGATCTCACTGGTGCTTGCATTGAGCGTGGGGACTTTGGTGAAAAGCCGCCTTTCAAGCTGGAAGGCACCACCTACATACCCATAACCTGCTTTTATACGCCTGATGGGGAGCTACTTGTGGCCGCCGGATCTAAATCGGACACGAATCTTACAGTTTGGTCGGCCACCAATATTAATCGAAAGCCATTGCATACCCCTAAAGCGCATAATCGTGTCGTAACCTGTGTTGCATTCCCGTTAAACGGTGATCCAGATCTTTTGGCCTCGGCAGATATAACGGTACGGTTATGGTCACGGCAAAACCAAGTGCACGCGCTCTCCAGGCACAACACTACAGTGCGCTGCCTGGCGTTCTCGCTGGATGCAAAATTCCTGGTTTCAGGGGGTGACGACAATATGCTATGCCTATGGTCAGTCGCAGCACATAACCTCATAGTTGGCTTTCCCTGTACTACGGGGTCGGTTCACACTGTAGCGTTTTCACCAGACGGACAGACTCTCGCATCGGCGGGTACCAGCACACACATAGAGCTATGGTCAACAGAGAGTGGTAAACTGCTCCATACTCTGCGGGGTCATACGGGGGCGGTTACGAGTGTCGCTTTCGCGCCCAATGGCCAGACCTTCGCATCTGCTAGCGAGGATAAATGTCTAAAACTCTGGCAAGTCTCCGGTTGGCAGCCCATCCACAGTTTCACTGGTCATGCAAACGGGGTTCAAATGATAGCTTTTGCGCCGGATAGTCAGTTGATCGCAGCAGCTAGTACTGACACAATTCGAATCTGGTCGGTCGCAAGTCGGAAGCTTGTTCTTGTGTGTGAAGGAATACCACTTTCGAAAACCGGCTTGGTTTTCTCCCGCAATGGTGAACTTATTGCCACAAGCACCACGGATGGTATTATTCGACAGTGGCTTGTTCCACAGGAGGCGGTTCAAGTTGGGAACGACCACACAGGGGCGGTCAATGACCTCGCTTTTTCACGTGATAAGAAGCTACTTGTTTCTGCTAGCGATGACGGGACTGTACGTTTGTGGTCAATGGACCCATCTCCCATGCCCAATTTAGTCAATGTTCTGGCTCTACCCTCAGCGAGTGGCGCTGTCGCGTTCTCCCCGGACAGTGCATTTCTTGCCACGGGTACAGAAGATGGAAAAGTGCGCTTGCACCGGTCGTTTCAGGATAATACTAGATCCTCTGAATCTCAGGACATCGTGCTCGGCGCCCATACTATACAAGTGAAGGCTGTCGCTTTCACACCGGATGGGAATATTCTGGCTTCCGGGAGCAATGACCACAGAATATGCCTTTGGTCAATTCAAAGTGGCACACAAATACAACGATTACAGGACCACACAGATTTGGTTCGAAGTGTTGCCTTTTCACCTGACGGGCAGCTGCTTGTTTCTGGTAGTGACGACAAGACGATCAGGCTGTGGTCCGTCCCACATCGCGAGATCCTCTACATTTACACGGGTCATACAGCCTCGGTGAGGTATGTGGTATTCTCCCCTGACGGGGAGGTCATTGCCTCAGCCAGTGATGACAAAACAGTATGTTTATGGTCTGTACTACATCGCAAAATTCTGCACACTTTCCAAGGACATACCTGTGATGTGACCCGGATTGCTTTTTCACCTGACGGATTTCTGCTCGCTTCCGGCAGTCTCGATCGAAGTCTACGGTTCTGGTCATTAGCCTCCCGGGAGCTTGTTTTGAGTATCGATGTTCGGAGTGAGGTCAGGGCACTTGCTTGGACTGCTGGCGCCGCAGGTGCCCTCATCGCTGTCGGGACAAATTCAGGTGCAGTTCAATTATTGCAAGTGATCCAGAAACAGGGGTATAGTCGGGAGAACCCAGCAGTAGAGGTCTCTTGGTTATGGGCTACGGATCAGGGAGTCTACCTGAATGTCCTGGGTGCGCGAGTAGAACGAGTCACGGGGCTCAGTACAGCCAACTTAGAGCTTCTTAAGCAGCGCGGAGCAATCGGGGAGCCTGTGGTAGGCCTGGTCTAAGGAGTGCGGGGGAAATAGGGTGCGGAATTTACTGAGTTATAGTGTGGGGTGGGTGAATTGGGTAAACGTTGTGATAAGCTCATTGTTTTCTGTCTGTCCGCTGGTCAGTCATGTGGATAATGTCTTTTGCTTTCTTGTTCTTGAAGCTTAAGTACTTTACTTTATTCACGACATTCTTTCAGACCCTCATCATGCTTCCACGACGAGCTGATTGAACCTATTGACAACCTCCAGCAGTAGTATCATGATATTATCATTGACAAATTAGCCATTGGTGCAGGATGTAATATGCCACTGCCATGCTCGGTATCCTATTCTTAAAATCAATTATATTTGAACCACTGCCATCCCTATACCCGAAGCTGGAGCTATTGAAATAACCTCTTCTAACAAATCTTGATATAGGATACCTAGGCAGACACTGAGGATGGCCGACGCAAGAGTCTAGTTTAATGCATTACCACATTACCCCCATGAGGGTCAATCACGAGAGTATTAATATCGCGTTACAGTACTAGACTTCATCTTCAGGTGGCATGGGTATGCGCCCATAATGCAATGTACCACCTTGCCAGTACTAGTAAAGAGAATAAAAATTCTAGAGAGCTACCCTGGAGCCTGACGGAAAGGCTGTGGTTTTCACAATAGTTGGACTATGAGAACATTTTATACAATTCTGCTTCTGCCCAAATAAATGTCAGGTAGACGGCATATCCTGCGGTTAGGCTGCAAATTTCTCCAAGCCCAGCAGGCACGGGGTAACCTGCGTACAAAATTGTGTGAGCAATTCGGGGGTACTGGTAATAATACCGGAATGGTTGCCGGATAAAGCAGGTGGTACCTGCCTCTTCCGGAATCATATTCACCTCTATCCCAATGCCTACAATATTGTTCAATACTATTGCAAGCTATTCCAGAAGTATCACTTTCTCTTAGGCAGTCCGGGGTATGTCGCCGCCAGTGGTTTAGGCTGTGGTATACCATAAGTTCAGGCGTTCCTTGGGCTACGTGCTCAAATTTATCCCTCATGGGCGGCTGAGGGGTGAATCTTCATATAAATCAATGAATTGCAAGTGGAGACATTGCATTTAAAAATACAATTCCGGGTTTGCTAGTGACATGCCCCATCCTGCACAAATGGCTAATTTGTCATTGAAAGTATCATGATACTAGTAGAGATCGTCAATAGCTTCCATTATCCCGTCGGGGAGCATGGTCACAATCAAAATGAACGTAGTGAATAACGTAAAGGGCTTAAGTATCAACGTCAAGAAATCAAAGAAGACGGTCAACACGACAGAACTTGCAACTGTACCAAACGAAAGAATGAGCTCACCACAACGCTTACCCAAAGTAAACCAATTTATCCCATCCCATATTGAAACCCAATCAATACCACACTCTATTTCTCTTCCACGCCTAAGACTCAGCCCACAACAGGCTCCCCGACCCCTCCACGCTGTTTAAGAAGCTCTAAGTTGGCTGGATCAAGTCCCGTGACTTCTTCTATTCGTGCCCCGGGCACATAGGCTCCTTGATCCGTAGCCCATAGCCAAGAGACCTCTACTGCTGGGCTCTCCCGACTATACCCCTGGCTCTGGATCACTCGCAATAATTGGACCCCACCAGTCCCCATCCCGATAGCAATGAGCCCACCCTCGGCTGAGGTTTTCGTAGTTGTAGCCCAAGCAAGGGCTTCGACCTCGGCCTGAACATCAATATTCAGAACAAGCTCCTGAGAGCATACCGACCAAACTCGAATAGTTTTATCTTTGCTACCGGAGACAAACAGAAATCCATCGGGTGAGTAAGAAACACGAGTCACATGGTTAGTATGGCCTTCGAAAATGTGTAGCCTTTGGCGATATGGTACAGACCATAAGCATACTGTTTTGTCTTCACTAGCTGAGGCAACGGTCTCACCGTCAGGGGAGAATGCCACATGCATCACCCATTTCGTATGGCCTTTGTAAGTGTGGAACATCTCGCGACGTGGGACGGACCACAGCCTGACCGTCTTGTCGTTACCGCCAGAAACAAGAATCTGCGCATCAGGAGAAAAGGCAACACTTCGAACCCAATCTGTGTGGTCGTGAAACATGTGTATTTGTGTACCACTTTGAATTGACCAGGGCGTATACACCGCTAAGGGCAACCTAGAATAGTCACAGGGAGTATCAGAAGTGACAGGATATATACACCCCCTCAGCCCCAAACCAAGTGGATACCCCGTATTTAATATTATAAAAACCGGAAATGTAACCCACCATTAAAATAAATCTAGAGCCAGCCCACACAAGCGATGAGACCTCTGGACTATGCTGGGTAGCAACATCCACAAGTTTTGCACAATCTTCCACACCTCTCAGAATTCTCCCGTGCGTTCTCTGGCGTCGATTTGCCTCCCATGGTGGTCGGTATAGTACCGTTTCCTTTCCCTTAAGATCTTTTGTGCACTTTGATTTCTTCAATCGTGACATGAATACTTGCTAGATATCGATATCCGGCTGCGGCTCCAGCGAGTCTGATATAAAGGGAAAGGTTAGTCACAGGTAAGGCACTCAAGCAGGGAAACTATACCATAGCCGACCATCGGTGTGTTTTGACCGGTACTCGGGTCTTCTAGCGACGATTCCCTTTATCATCCGCCATTTTGAATCACTTCCGCTATGGAATTCAGTTGATGTAATTCTCTGGTGATAGGTTAAGAATATCGGTACGTGGTTCGTTTCTGTTTCTGACTTCAAGTTCGAGGGTCATTTCCCTCGCAATAAATACGCAATGCAATGCATCGAGTACATGACTGGTCACACGCAGTGCCTGCAGATGATTGGTTCATTGTAATCCCGAGTGAATTTTCGAACCCGACGCTCACACCAGTTATTGGCGATGGCACTGGACCAGTACAGTAGCTTTCATCATACACATACTTATCTACGGTACCCCTGAGCCAAGAATTATTTTCCCTCTCGCCTATGACCGACGCACATCTTGAATTGACTACATCTTAGCTTACTAGGAAGCTATTGGATGCTGAGACTCGGTACCTACCTGATGCTCTGGGTGGTTGTGCCGCTTCGGTGTTCGCGCTATAAAAAAATCAGTTGATTACGCTCGACTAAGTGCAACAAAATTACTTTGTAGGTGCCAAGTCTGTTCAATTCTGGGAGCGTGAGTGTCCATGGTTGAATGTAGAATCAGATAGTACACAAATATAATTTGACATGTGACCACACATCAACTGCCTCGTTTATCTGATTCTTACTCTGGCGCTGGGGGCCCTGCGTGACCATGAGGCTCTTCCCCTACTAAACGGGGTTGCCAAGTAAAGCAAAGCGGCAAGTGAATTAGACCTGGACATTTGATATGTCCACGCTAGCAAAGCCAAGACAACGCTAATGGAAGACTTGGCCCTGCACAGCGTATAAGTACACAAACACCAGAAATCTTTCGTGGTTTTGAACCTAAACCTCTACAACCTCGCGAAGGACGAAGTTGAATGCGACAAAGGGATCCCGAGACAACAACAGACATATTAACTGACATCTAACGGTAAGTTTATGATTACTTGGTGCAAGGTTTTTAAAAACTGATCGTTGATAGCACTATTCAAAGATGCCGTGGGACGAATTCATTCTTGAGCAGTTCGAGTCCGCTCTTCCGCTAGGTGAACACGATGAATCACAATACTATGGCCCTTATACTACACTTCTCACCGACTTGTTTCCGAAGGGAGAACACTACATGGTCGTCCCGCAATATACACGGCCGAGGAAGCCAGAATCAGTCGACTTTACTACTATTTTCCTCATTCAGCGGCGACGACATCCAGTATTTTTTGTCGAAGTCAAGGCCGCCGGGCACATCCATAGAAAGTCATTTCGTGCCGCCGCCGATCAGCAAATGCGGGAGAGGGTTGATGAGCTAGAAGAAGATATTGAAATCCCAATATTGTATGGTGTCAGCGCGATGGGGACTAAGCTTTGTGTATACAAATACACCAAGGATAGCCGAAAACTCGAACCAGAACTTATTCTTGGTGACACTAAGATTGTGATCGATACGGCACCAAGGGAACGTTGGGATCTTGACGTGTTGACGGATGAGGGAGCGCGGAAGTTTCGGGACATCATAGGAGATGTCAAGAGAATGTGCGAACAGATGGGACAAGGTTGGCTACGTTCTCTCATTCTAATCTACTGAGTTTTATTAACGATTATAAAGGGAATTAGTCGGATCATCATGATGGTTTTTTAGAAAATGGGTGAGCTAGTGATTGTTTGCCATCGCGCATGGTGCGAATGGTAAAAGAGGTTTACTCTGGAATGCATTTGCTATTATATTTCGGCCGGCGTTTGTGTTTTCTGTTTGGGAAAAGTCGATGTGTTCTTATTGTCGGAGTCGGTCGCTGGAAGAAAAAGACTACTTTTATTCTACTATCTTGTTATTGAATTGGGGGGCCCTGCGACCGGAGGGAGTGGGGGGCGAAGCCTGTTCTAATAGAAAGATTTATTTATTTACATGTATCGCGGGTCGCGTTTGTGAGATTGAATATTAATTATTTAGCATGGCGGGCGCTTTTAAATAAAGCGCTTGTTCGCGGGTTCCGCGGGTGGCCTGAGGGTCACGGGAAAAGGAGTTGCCGTTTAGGATATGGGCAGTAGGGGGTTATGATTAGATGTCTCTCAAGATTCCTCCGCTCAAAACCTCGTAATCTTACAAGTATCAGTTCGTGTGATGCCTGGTTTCACATAGGGCACCCGCGCTACTACACATATAGTCTGATCAATTCCTCTCACCTCGGACAGCTAGCTATTATGCCCAACTACATACTGGAACCACTACCTACGCCGCCTTTGCCCGTAGTGAGAGTTTGTGGTCCAGGCAACTCATTGATGTCCTTGTAGCAAGAAAGGATGAACAGTTCCAGCCCGTAGCGCAAACTATCTATGCTTGCCGAAGATCACTCCTCAATTACCCTGAACCACATAAGGGCTGTATTAATCGAATCGAATTCACCGCTAGCTTGAAGGCACGACATAGTCCCAGAAATCTGAGGAATCCCACTCAGATAAACTGAATAAACATCCCGAAGCCTTTATCAATTAATATTGCAAGCCCATCACTTCCACAGCCCTTTCCCATTGTGATTCCATACTATAGATAGTATCTAAACGGAATTTATATTCCTCCATAACAAGCAACATTCCCGACTAGGAACCCTATCCTGATTCCCCGGACTCAGGCCCTTACCGCCACATTTTTCGCTAACATTGTGAATAATAAGTAATAACAACCTCCCAATTCCATACGTCGCCCCTTCCAAACACACAGTCCCCCACTTCCCCCACACTGTCCCCACCACTGTACCGCTCCCAACACACCACCAAGGGCAACGCCCCTACCGGCGGTGGCAACATTGTAATGAATACTCTTGTGTCCCAGCTAGTTCAGGGATACCTAATAGGAGATTCGCAGCCGGACCTCACAGGACCAGTGGGACAACAGCAGCAGATATGTATGCCTCACCGGGGCAATGGTGAAAATCGACAAAAGATATTAGCCGTAGAAAATCCACGTACATGCATGTAGTATTGATTAACAGATTAATTCTACCGCTATAGCGATCAGAATAACAAGCTTCCTCTATCCGAATACCGTAAGAACTCGCGGACAAGAATGTAATAATGTATAAAAAAGCAGCCTCGAATAAGACAGGCAAAAGGCTCCGACCAGATTTGCTATAGGTATGGATCGCGAATAAGAAAGGAATTGTTATGGTAGAGCCAGATCTGAACCTTCTGGTGTTTATACTCAAACACCACCACCACCTACGTATACGGACACCTCCTCATCGAGCATATTCTTCATCAAGCACATCATGCCTCCAAAGCGACATGGCCCTACATCCGAAATACTGCTAAACGCCTACGAGCAAAAGGTCCTATTCAGTACAAGTGTCGGCATATACAGGCAATAGGGACTTCAGGCCAGTTGACTAGGAAGAAGTTGTGTGTAAGAGTGGCAGGTTATGTGGTTTGGAGGGTGGCAAGTGCTGTAGCCGGGAGGATGGCGGTCGCTGTCGTCGGGGGGTGTTAGGCGCTGTGGTCAGAACAATCTGACTTTTCATTCAAACTGTGTGTTAAGAAAGTAACTATGATTAAGAAAGTACCTATGATTAAGAAAGTAACCGAGAATAAGACGTTGAGACAGCTTTTGCCAAAACCGCCGTCCTATAAATAAGACTGCAGTCTTGTCCGCGAGTTCTTACGGTATACCAATATTCCGCCTACTCATACCCTCATCTTAGAAACATCACCCCCGACAGTATAGACAGCCCCATGTCCCGTAGCGTCAAGACAAACCGTCACCGGTCGACTCCAGCATAAGGGATATGGGAGCGGGATATGTAGGGGATGACTAAGGCTGTTATGAGACCTGGGTGTAGGGGGAGGGCGGTGGGTGAGGCACAGTCGGCGTGGGGGTGAGGTTGTGGGTACCACGGTAGTGAGGATGTTGTCGGTGCAGAGGGCGGTGGGGGTGACGAATTTTACTCCCTGGCAGGGGGGATTACGTGGCAGTAGCGGTAGTGGTAATGGTTACGGGGAAGGGGCGAATGTGAGGCGGGTTGGTGTTGAAATGGTGGTGGTGGTGGTGGTGGTGGTGGTGACGCTGGAGGTCCTATAGGGAGGCCTCAACGCAGCCAGTGAAGGTGGTAGAGACTGGCTTGAAGGTGATACAGGCAGAGGCTGAGGGAGACAGGGTACTGCGAGACATGCGCTAGATAGTCAACGTGGACGATCAAACATGGGATTTAGGGAGAATGGTTAGTGGGGGGAGGAGTGATCAATTATTGAGTCTTTACACTTTGCAGTGAAGAAGTGAGGAGTGCCTAGTCTGGTTTGCACAAGTCCCAGGAGTTCTCTTCCGATTAAATCGCAGATGCCAACATCAGGTTAGAGTGGCGTGAACGAGAACACAGGAGTATCATACTTAAACCTCATGTATATGTCGGTCAACTAGTGAATAATGCCAAGAAATGCATAGAATCAGATAACAAGCTTACCGAGATAATGGCAGGAGCAGGTACTCATTCTGCCGTGGAAGACTGTTGGGAGGGGAGAATATTTGCGAACCAAGAGGCTTACTGTAGTCAGCTACTGATACCTGACGCATTGGTGCTGATAAGGTAGTAGGCTACGTTTTTACATATGACGTGATCTACCAATTGAACATTGCCCACTCTACATATCTACCGGGACAAAATCAATTGTAAGAATCAGATAATCAGAACGCACCGGTTTGTTAAGCAAGTTAGCAATGCAAGAGATTTATCGACTCAACTCTTGGTCCCCGCGCCCTTGTTCTGTGGCAGTTCTATGATCATGCGTATGGGCTTTGTCGAAGGAACATTCTTGGCGCCCTCCATGTGGCTTAAACCGGTATGGGCTTTCCGCTGTGGTTCATGGATACGTAACCCAGTCATTTAAGTCATGTATAATACATTGCATATGCTGGAGCCTATCACCACACTCTTGGTTTCTCCCTCTTCCGTACTATTTTATTATCAGTATTTGTACAGCCAGTATTTTGTACTTTATGTGCCTCGGTATTGCAAAGTACATACAGTACCTCCGCCAACCTATCATCAAGCTTCCTAGTGTCTCTTGGCTTCCCATCATGAACACAATTTTGCCCTTCTGCTCAGATCCACTTAGTGTTACAACTGCAAACCCTTGCGTAGACGCATAACTGTAAAGCCAGCCCAGGAGCTGATTTGGCCATAGATATTGTCCTCCATCCATTGACGCCTCGCAGTGAAGATCAGGCAGCTCCGGGGCGAACTTAGAAACCCTTACTAGGAGTTCTTTGAGTAGAGTAGGATGCGGGGCTACTGGCATTTAGCACGTGATTCTGGCATGCCAGTACTACTACACCCTGTTTTTGATGCCGACATATTGCTTGTCGTATACCGAAGATCACCGCCAATGATGTAGGTCCCAAGAAATCAAGCATGCGTAATTCTAACGCTATCTAGAAGCTTATCTAGCCGGACTATGTAAGGCTTATCTACATACCCGTTCGGGACAGTCCATACACTCAGGGTGGGACTGTCCGGAGACATCTCGTGCACTACGCCGGCCACGATGGAAAGCTTGTAAATGTTGCCACCCAGCACGGTCCAGAGGCTTCGTCGCTTTGGCTCTGAATTTAATTTGATCACATTTTTGGGTTTTATTCAATTTTACTATGGGGTATCCAATATCCTTCGTTGAGGAAGTATATATAGTGGCACAGTTCTAATACCCTATGGTGGCAATTCTAAATTGCCCCCAACGGGCTTCAATTTATGGATAATCCCGAAGCCTCTATTGTCACCGTGGTTGAGAAGCTGGTAACCAGAGGTTTTACGCACAAATATATATATATGCCGAAGGTCTCCGAGTGAGGTTGGCGACTTGCACGACTACAGATACAATCCAAGATAGCCTCGATAATGCTCTGAAGGACCTCTATCTATGCCGCCGTTCGAGTGTTTTTGGACAAAGCCAAGGAATATTCTGGTTCGGAAACTAATGGTATGGTACATCAACGGACTCCTAATACTTGTCGTGTTCTAATGGATCGCGCCAACAGTGACGGAAGGGGCTGTGAATCAGTTAAACCCGGTTTCGGTCACCATGCACCTCTGATTCAGGACGGTTTGGACAAGGAAAAGATGTCTGGGAAGTGCGCAGAAACTGTAAGGAATACACTCTACCGATCACACCCGAGATGTTGGGACCTGATGTAGGCATTATACGCATGAACCGCATAGAGCCTATATTATGGTGAAAGTATAAAAGCAGGGACCGCCT
>Ga0307511_10002246_pt1 | contig 20219 bp, 26 predicted proteins | sample 13_EM_MG_FD_200266 | JGI IMG/M metagenome (GOLD analysis project Ga0307511, IMG submission 200266) | Populus trichocarpa ectomycorrhiza microbial communities from riparian zone in the Pacific Northwest, United States - 13_EM | ecosystem: Host-associated > Plants > Roots > Unclassified | place...
GATGAACGTAAAGAGGTCCCTTGAGGATTCTTTAAGGTGTGTCCTCCTTTACTCCTTTCTTGACGAGGAGTACTGATAGGATTCCAGGGAGGGTCAGTTAGAGATTGCTGACCTCAAGGCTCGGGTTGCGTCCTTGGAGAGGATGGTCGAGAAGTTGACTAATCCTCCTCCGGCTGTTCCGAGGGAGGTTTCCTTTCGTCCGGCTTCTCCTCCTCTTCCCGACATCGGTTTCCCTGATGAGATTCCTGGTCTGACTGTCGACCAGGCCACCGTTGACCAGTACGTAGATTGGCAGTCTTATGATAAGACTTGGCCTCATGGTGGGGATGACGGCGACGATGAGTTGGACTTTGATGGATTGGGGGAGTCCGATAAGGAGAACGCGTGGGTTGTAGCTTCTTCCCAGTAGATAGTTCTTTATCGGTTTTCCAATACTATCTGCTTTCCTCATCTTGATGGTGTGACTTTGAAGTTGTGAAAAGATAAGAAAAGAAAAGATAAGATAAGATAACGCCATGTCATGATTTGAACGAGTGTTTGGGCGCTTCGAACTTAGAAGAAAAATGAGTGTAAAATGGTGAAAATCGTGACACCCCGCACATCTTGGACTTGTATCTCACCCATCTCTCAGGAACCACGTACTCTCCGGTGACAAGACGGGCAAATTCAAAAACGAAAAAATGTTTTGATCCGACAACCACCATGGGGGTCAACATTCGTGGGTCAACCTGCTTCTGCCATTTCTCAGCATTCCAGACTTCTGTGACTGGACCTTCTGGAACCTCAGGATAGAAGTGGAGGTGTGGACGGATGAGAGGATTTCCATAATCCTGTACAGCCAATTGACGTTAGATGTAGATACCACCGGAACAAATCACAAACCCTTGCAATCATCTCCTGCACGTCATTCATGAAAAAAACATTTCCTTGTGTAGACTCATACCGGCGAGTGGGAATGCCGGACTCAGTACGCAAGCGAGATTGAATTTCACGGAGGGAGGTAAATGAAGGCACGTCCTTCACCCCAACCTCGCGTAACATCCACAGGAATACCCCCATCAGGGAATCGGAGATCCTGAGGCGTGGAAGGTTGTCAACCGCGTCGAGGAGGAATGCCTACAGGAGAATGTCAGTGCATCTTGCTTGCGTTGCTGATGGTGATGCGCTTACAGTCTTATTTGGGTACGGAAACCATTCATCCGGCTCCCGGGGGCCGCCAGGATGACTGAGCCCAACACCAGCAAGAACATCACCCTCTTCAAGGGAGTCATTAAGGTCTATTTCGATTGTGAGTACCATCGAATTCCAGAGTAAATCTTTAGATCTGACCGAGGTCCTGCATGACGTTAGTTAGCGTGTCGTCGACATCACGCTCGATGTTGAACTCGTCAAAGCCCCACCCGGCTAGGTCAAAGTCCGTTTCAGCCCTATTCAGAACCTTATAGAACTCGGCCTCCTTTTGTTCCATGGGATCAAATTGATCCGCTGAGTTTGGATCAACGAGTGATGCACTCGGTCGATCCAGTTCGAAATCATCCCACATCTGTTGCTCATCGAGCTCGGGCGGGGATTTCAATGGGACCGGTGGCTCAGGCTGCCTCGCGTGTGAAAGTGGTGCATACTGGTTCCCGGATCGCTGGAGTTGCTCGAGATCCTGAGCACGGAGATGATCGAGAGCTTCCCTCGTTTCTCGTTTCTCCCGTTCCTCACCAGCTGATTTTAGGTGAGAAGCGCACTTGAGGTGCTGCGGCAGGTTTTTGGCCAAAAACCAAGGCGTTTTTGACCACCCTGAACAGTATTCGCACCTAACCCTCCCAGGTTGCGATGCTGATGTTTTGATGTCTTTCACAACCGTTAGCGATGTGCCGACACCGATTGACCGCCCACACTCACAGGGTGGAAGTGTTTTTCTGGAGGTACTCATCGTGGTCGTGCAGGTGAACCAAAAGCTCGTAACTTGGTTCCTCATTGGACCACGAAATCGCTGACTAAATCTGGTGCTCGGTCATTGGCTGAGGGTATAGGGGTGGGCACGGACCTGCAGTTGAGTCCCCACGATTCTTTCTCCCCTCCCCTCCCCATGTCATCCGCGTTGTTCGCTAATCTCACTGCAGAGGATCTAATCGCTGAAGAGGAGGGACACCAAGCCTCTGAGCCGTCCATTCCCTCAACGCTTGGGAAGCGTGCCTCGCAATCCCGAGACTCTGATGATGAAAGCAACGACGAAGACGAAGAGGAGCCAGCGAGCCCCAGGAACGAAAACCCCCCAAGTCGTTCGAACGGAACAACCCACCCGAACCCTGCCTCGTTGCAAATAGAGCAGGTCATACGAAGGACAGCAAAGCGGTTGAAACTCCCCAACGATGAAATTTCGCTTGTCGAGTCCTTCGCTCAGGCCAGTATTGCAAACCAACCCCTCGAGGCGAACGACTGACGAGGCTACAGGAGCATTCATTGGACGCGCGACTGGTGCTTTTGTATAGCAGTACCCTCTCGGTTAGGAGTGAACTTGCTGAGTTGCAACGAAGCACTGGGGCCACGTCGTATCAAATCGGGAAGGAACTTGAGGTATGCACTCGCTTTTTACCATTCCATCACTCATCACCCAACCCACACAGGACAATGTCAAAAAGTATTCGCGGCTCGTTCTCCTCAACGCGTCAATCTACCACTACAAGGGTAATATGCCGAAGGATTGCTTGACAGTAAGCGATTGGCTCGCTCTGAGCACTTGCACTGCTGATCTCTCTCTTAGAAGATCATCTTGAAATACCGCTTCGGTATCCCCCAAAACATCGAGGCCAACGGGCACGCATGGGCAAAGATCACTGGATGCATTGACCGCGGGCTCACACAAGCGAGGTCAACACTTAAAAAAGTCGTACGTAAATTCTCGACTCTACCGCGGCACGCTCACAAAGAACGATCAGCTCCAGAAAGATGCTCGCCGGGGGAATGCACAATTACGATTCACTATCTACAAGCTCGCCCGGGCCATGGTTAATGACGAGAGCTACACGATCTCCCCGGCAATGTGCACTCGTGTTGCCATCATGGTATGCCCATCCTTCCAATATCTCAGCACCGTCTTGATCAGCCCACAGCGCCAGGTATATACCTCGTTCACAGGCGACAAATTTTGGGATGAGGTTGACAAGATCCTCGATTCGATGAAACCAATGTCCGAGGAGAAAAGAATCAGGTACATCGCCCCCTCCCAGGTTCAATCGCACTCGCTCACTTTATTTCCCATCCAGCTACCTCAAAGCAATATTGTCCCGCGATCGCAGGACCTACGGTGTCGCTCCGGGTGAAATGGCAGCGGCGCCAAGTGTCAACCCAACCGCAGCAGGCGAAGAGTCGCTCGTCCAGCAACGGATCGAAGACTGTATTGATATCGTGCCTGGGGGCGTTGCTGTAGCCTAAAGCCTGGGGTATAAATACTTGAATTTTATTTGTTTTGGATCCTCGCTCAGATGTGACCGGAGGATTGCCTCGCTGAACACCCAATCCTGCTGCCGAGCGCAGTGGAGCATGGCACCAGTGGATGCCAGACACCGGGCTCCCCGCATGTCGACCGGCTGCGCGGTCAGCTGGCCCGCAGCTGAGGGTGGCTCCACCGTGGTTCCACCGTCTAGTAAACATGCCCACCATGTGCGATCGGCAAACCGGACCCGTGGCTGAGTCATCACTCCGCTGTGCGTGATCCACTCGTCAGGGGGGTGGCGCCGAACTGGGTGTGATAGGCTGTCCGACTAGAACGTTTAGTACGTTAGCACCCTCGACAATCCTTATCCTCCCTTTGTTCCAGTCACTCAAACCACGCGGGCAGGTACGCCGATAAGCAGCACGGGTGTTGGAACGCGTGCTGTCAGGGGTGCTCGCATAGGTCGATTCATTTGCCCCATAGGGCGCGATTCGTGAAATACAGTTCTCACGCGCTCCGGGGGTGCCACTACCACCTCCGCGATGCCCGAGGAATACACTCCAGCATTACGATTACTTGATTACGGCGCTGAAATGTCAGTAAAAATGTCGTGACAGAACGTGTATGCACCGGCGTGGAAAGAGAACAGGTTGTGGATGGTGTCACCAAACAAATTATGTACGTTGTCAAGCGCAACAAGGAGATAGATATACGCCAGTGGCCGGAAAGCTCGCACCTGAGGAAAGCATGCCGAAGAAAAGACACAGCTCATCGTCAACCATTGAACCAAGCGAGAGAGTCGAACCCACATGCTCATGAAGCCTCTGGCCCCAATCGAGAGAAGTGAACGCCCGAAGCCTTGAGAGCTACATTTGCAGGGCACTGCGGAAATACGAGATTCGCAACACCACGTGAAGATCCGACGAGAATGAAATCGGTGTCCAGGGGATAAATGCAATTGACTGACAAGACTTTGACAAAACCTCGAAACTACTCGAGCTTCTCCAATTCCTCTAGTCGGGCCAATACGACCTCCTTGCTTGTCTCCTCTATCTCACCAGCGAGGAAAACTTCGTCGAGGATTGCATACACCTGTACGTCAATGAACAATTAAGCCGAGAAGGCAAGGTGATGGGATCGCACCTTGTAGAAGTTGAAAACCAAATCGAGTTCGCAAACGTTATCAAAGAAGGTATCTGGTATTCAAATGAGGGAACCGGCCCACTCCACATGTTATCAAAACAATCGCACCGAGAACCTCGACGAAGAGATGAATAGCCTCAAGATAGGCAAGTTCGTTATCGTTGGCGTCTACGCAGACACAGAAAAACAGGCCAGCGTATCTCCTGTAGACAATTTTGTAGTTCCGGAACTCGTGTTCAGGTCAGCCAGTATTCGTGTCTAGACGCGGCCAAAAAGACATACCTCGACAAAGTTGGATTGATACTTCTGGTCTCGTGGGGCTACTATCCGGTGTACTTCCCCACGTAGCCGGACCTACGGCGGCAGGGTCAGTACCTCTCATGGCCGGGACACCACCTAGAAATCACGGCTCACTTTCTCATCGTCGTCGTATGGTACATACCATTTGGACAACCTGGTCTTGCCCTGACGATTCTGCGGATGGTCATCAGAGCAGAACGATGGCGCTAGGAAGAGCGCCCACCTGCACGAGGATGAACCTGATCATGCAGGAAGATAGGGGATGCGGAAGGAACGCGGATGTTCTCGTGCTTGGTTCCCAGACCAACAACGTAGGCGTGTGAAGCGACTGACAATCCCGGTCGGATCACTCGATCAGCCCAGGTTGATGTCGACGGCAGCCTCTGATCCCCACTGTGGGTGAGTTAGACTACGAACTTCTCTTTGAGCTTACTCCAATTACTTCGAACAGACTGTCACACTTTCCTACGGCGTCTCCGGGGCCGCCAGATTTTTCCTCGGCTTTCTCGGAACGTCCGCCGTTGGCAGTCGCGGCCCGCGCCTTGCTCCGGCCGGGCCATAACTTATCCGATGACGAATTTCTTGGAGGTTTACCCATCCCTTCCTTGTATGGGTTTCCGTCAAAATTCATCCGTTTCATAGGTAAAAGCTCAACAGGACCCGAGATCAGGATCGCTTCTGTCCGACCCATCATAGAAACGTTCGCTCACCCCCGTCGGCGTTTAACCGCGTGGTTTCGCTATCTTGGTTGAGCCAGCGTCCCGGGTAACCTCCCGGCTTTGAAATGGCGTTTGCTAGTCTCCACCAGCCGGCTTTCCTCGCCGATATTACTCCAAATATTGCCTCCCATTGGGGACCATGGCCGCGATGTCGACTAAACCGCCAGACCGGTCCCGAATTGTAAGGTTGGGTGAGGATGAATTGCGAGCACGATACCACCCAATTCGGATGATTCACAAACTATTGCTCGTGCCTGATCATGGATCTTTGATTCCCACCTCAACACTTCAAATGAAGGTCACCCATTTTCTTCCCGATAACGAACCACCTCGGCGACTGGCGTTGTAGACCTCCCTCCAATTCACGCTTCGACCCCTTCGTAACACCGTCTCGATGCTTTTCCTTAAATCCCGACTGGATCCTCCAACCCTCCCCTCTGTCCCCAGGGTCAATGCCCCAGCCAAAAATTACGCGCTGGTCCCCTCTCGCCCGCTCCCCCACCTCGTGTCACGGCGCCGACCATACCGTCGTACCTTTTCTTCGGCCAAGATCCCCGCTTCCGTTCCCAGTGCGCGGTTTGGAGTATTCCGCCTCCTCCGGGGTTAGCACGTACTGATAACATGGATGCAGGAACAACGGTATGACCCTTTCTATGGAAGCCCGACACTTGATCGTGCAGCACGCCGGAAGTAGAGGGGACATCTGTGCCCTGGCCCGGGTGTGCAAGAACTTCCAGCTCGTCGCCGAGCGCGCTCTCTACAACACTCTTTACCTTTCAGGCATCGACACGACGATATCCATTTGCAACATTCTGGCTAGCCAACCGCGTGTGGCGGGTTACGTCGAAGCCCTTACCATCGCCGTGAGGAGTGACGAGACCACCGGCGAGGAAGAAGTATCACCCCATTTCCCGGAAGAGTATTGGAGATCTGTTGGAGCGGGACTTCGATCAGCCCACCGGCTATTGCACCTCACCGTGCAGGTTGACTTCATTGGCAACTCCGACCACGCTTGGGTTCTAGATGGCTGTCAGTTTAGGCTCAGGACATTCCATTGCGATTTAGTCTGGGATGACCACCTCGTGAGCTTCCTGAACGATCAGGACGAGCTCGAGGACCTGTATATTCTTGATTTTCCATATCCGGCAGATGTTGATTCACAAGCCACCCCCGCGGAACCCGCGCCCCCACTATCCCCCCCACCTCCCCCAGTCCAACGTGTCGTATCCCCTGTTCCGAGGGCGGGCTCATTACCCAAACTATCTATCCTGGAGTGCCCTACCACTGACGCCGTCTCGGTTCTCGTTCCAAGCCGACCGATAACGCGGGTTAAGACCTGTTTCGCAACATCGGACGTCGAGAAAAAGCGTCGGGAGTTGACCGCTCTCTTCGTCAACCTGCGGCTTTCCACCCGGCCATTGCTTTCCCTAGACTTGGGGGATTCGTCATACAGTGCCGAATACTCTCTGAATTTTTTACGACATTGCGTATCTGGAAATCGAACCATGGACAACGTACGTTATCTGGGAACGTTGGCGCTACCTGTTGATGGCCGAGAGGTTCGGATACCTTCCGCTGCTTGCTGCTCCCTGTGCTTATCTCATTACGTTACAGCGCCTGAGGTTCTACGGTTTGCTGAGGCGACTACCGTGTATCGAATGCGTCGAAGCGGAGGTCACGGACTGGGACCCTCCACCAATGTCGTTCCCAGCGTTGAGGGCAATAACGAACGAACTTCGACTCTATTGCCGAACCGTGAAGAAGGTCGTTTTCGTCTATGATTTCGATCGCGTCGTGATTACCGTATCGGATGACGGTGCAGATGGGTGTGTGCTGGAGGAAGAACACGGCGGAACAGCCGATGTGATTTGGAGAGAGGTCTGACCAGCGCCGTTATGTGTTTTCTTCCGGTGCGTTCTGATCTTCCTTCTCACGGACTCCGGAACGCTGACACGTTTCAGCTTGTTATCCGTCGACCGTGCTTTCGGGTTACTAGTATCTTACGAGCAGGTTAATTTCCGCTGAATGACGTGTACTTATCTTCTTAATTTGGGCGGCGCTCCGGCCAAGACGTCATCGAGCGCTGTTGGTGCCGCTGATCAGGCAGCCCGGCAAACCTGGTGGCAACCACGAGGTTACCTCGGTTGTCTTCCCTCGGTTGCTTCCCACACCGTCGAGGCCGACACCCACGACCGACGGGAACGCCGACGTCCGGAGCGCTATCCTTACCCGGTCCCTGGACACCTCCTTCCATTCCAGGTTGCCACGCGTTGTGCCCGCACTGTCAAGGTGATGATGAGCGAAGTCAAAATTTTACTTGGGGATCTGTTTTTCTTCGCTCCATGACACCAGTAGCGTTATCTTTACCCTTGCTGTAGTACATGTTTCGAGATTTCCAAACGTTGTTACACCCGATTCCCCCATTTGTAGTCGTTAGATTTCCTACCCCACTTGTTTCTCCGCGCCCGTGTTTCTGGGGATCGGTCACTCTGGGGATCCGCGATCATGAAGATCTGTGGTGTACCCCAGGTACAGCGTCGCGCAGGGCGATTCCGGACGTCCGAACTCTTGGCCCTACTGCGGAAAGAGTTGGCGCAATTTTCTACCTCGAAGACCTCTAGGACGCGGGGCTCGTCGCCACCTACGTTTGGCTGGGCCCCAGCCGCGCAGGACTCTGAGCCCATCCCAACCCACGAACCATACTATACGCGTATACCATTTCCTGTCCAATCGCGCCTGCAACCCCGTGGGCACTGGGCACTGGGCATGGCAGACGTGACTTGTCGAACCCGCCGGGCGCTTACGCCGTTGTGATGGTTGCTGAGTGGTCATCGCTCAAACTGTCGTCCATTGACACGAGACGGCGGGTAGGAGAACGAACGTGTTGCAGCTTCAATTGAAATTTTTGACCGGACGTGAGATATTGGGTATGGTTACGACGTATGGATCCGGATGGAAACAATGACCGGAGAGATGCGCTAGGTTGGACAGGATTGGACGATTGAGAGGGAAGATCACGCGAGGATTCCCAGGGCGAGTGGCGACACCCTATTATTGGTAAGAAGGTGGCAGGTTGAACCCTTTCTCCCACAGATCCTTTCGATTCGAGGAATCGGGTAGCCTACACATCGATATTGGGTTGGTTCAAGATAAGGAAAGGCTCCACCCCTAGACTCAGAACCTTGGCGTTTGTGCCCATCCCGGCGATATCGACCACCGCAACTGCTCGTGTTGGTATGGCTCAGTGGGCGACGTCGGTTTACATAGTTGGGCGGCAACAAGAGCTGGCGCGATAGGTTGGGTGCGTATTGCAATATTTCTGACAATTTACACTCAAGCGGCCCGAGTTCGCATGCTCCAGTTCCATTTCCGTCCCAGTTTCATGCCATCCGAGACCTCCCTGACCCGTATATGATTTGCGCGGCGGAGTGCCGGAGTACAGACCACCAACTCGAGGGATTTCCGTCTCATTCGCTCGCTTTTACAAACCCTACCCTCACTCCGGCTCGAGGCGCGTACAGGTTCGTTCCGGACAGCGTGAAATGTTGTTTCGTGGTTCGGCAGATATCAATTCCTGACCCTAAACTCGGTCTTGCGAAATATATGATACACGTTACAAAGTAAGCAGGCCTCCAGGTGAGATGTACCCAGTTACTCGGCTAGTTACGAGAACAAAGTATTCTGGTTGACAGGGCAACGGAAAACTGGGAAGGTCCTGTTCGAGTTCCTCGGGCCTCGTTTTGGAAAATATGACTTGGGGATCATAATCCACTGCGTCAGGTCGTCGTAGGGAACCAACACGTAGTACGCACGAGCACCTGGAGGGGGCAATTGGTTGATTTTGAATCCCCTGTGTTCAAGTCACATGTGTCGTTACCGTGAGGAGTGAGTGTAGTGACGAGCCAGGGGGGTGAGTGAAGGATAGAGAGTCGATCGTGGGGAAGTTGCTGGCTGGAAGACGGTAGTAGTGACCAACGCGGAGTTCAGTCGCTGCCTCTAGCCTAGGGACATCCGGTACAGGCAACTGGGGGGCAAATGCCTCTTATATCTTCCCGGAGACGGAGTAGTCGTCAAATTGTACCGAGGTCGTCACCAGCTCACTCGGATGCGGTAGAGCAAGATGGTCCCCCCCAGACAAATGACGCACCTGCGATTCGAAGAGTCACCCCGCAGCGTTGGCTGCAAATTCGCCACTCCGGAAATGCTCTCGGAAGGTAGGTGTACGAGGTGTTTGTACTAGAGCACCTCGAAAACACACTGCAAAGCAATCTTGTTGCAACCGGCGTAGCGCGAGTTTGGCGAAGGTTCGAGGGTTCGATCACCGCAATGAGGTCAGACGAATCTTCGGAATTCGGAGAGTTGAGAGAGTATCGCAGGGCCCGAGGATACATTGACCGAAATCATTGACTTGGCGACATCGGCTTCATAGATGGCTTACTGGCATAGTAGGAAAGTGCTATGGGGGGTGCTCCGTACTCGTTGTACACGTACCAGAGTTGGCGTCCGGTGGGGGGGCGGGCGCCCGAGGAATGAACGACTGCAGGGAATGTGAGCTTTGTGAATGTCCACGGGATAGATTTAGATGCGCTTGGAGAGCTTCCGAGAAGGACCAGCTCTTTATGTATAGAACTGTTCGGAGTCGACTTTCCTGGGCCAGTGAAGATGCGGCCGACAAGGAGACGCTGTTTCAACGACGAAGAATGGTGGTCCGTGTATGAACACTCCAGCAGGTTGCATAACGCTCTGATTTGAATCAGCGAGGTCCCAAATCCTACCGTGACCGGACGACCACAACCGGTCGTAAACTTTGTTAGACTTGGGGAGCACAAACTCGTGGACACCGCTTTCGTGGAAAAAGAGGGCGCAGTCTGGTCCAATTTTCAACGCCATAGGAAGCTGTAACGCAAGACGCCGTATAAGAAGCCAAAGCAAGGAGTAGTACTTTCCCGATGAACGATTAGTCTCTGTTTGCGATGGGGTGACAAAAGAGGCGGATCGATCCCGGGTTTGCCGGTAACGAGAAATACATCTCTATCGCCTTTGTTTGTCAAAAGAGCCACCTTCTCCGCTTCATCGTACTCTGATCGTGCCCAAATTAGTCGATTGGACGGGCCCCAGGAGATGGGGATTACTCCAGGGGTTACTGTAGCACAAGTATTTTCTGGGACGCCGCCTGCGCTGTCTCTCTCGACAAACTTCTCCGCCTGGAATGACCCTTGTGGTTTTCCTCAGGTGGATCCCCTGAATCCGGTCCAGACGGGAGAAGTGGGCCAAGCAGTGAAGTAACCCAGTCGATAATGTGATTAATCGCGGCCGTCTGGGGAGGGCGTGTTGGACGAGACTCTTGATCGGAGCGACACCGTGGTGATGAGGTGGTGGCAGTCAGGAGAGGTTCTATCACGGCCGCACCGGTTTTGTGGGGTGATTCTAACCCCAACAATGTTCTCGGCCGTTTGCGTGACTCCTCTCGTCAGTCGGGGTGATCACGGGGGGCTTGTGCTACTAGTCTCGGCGCAAGCCCGAACCCGGCCCCGCGGGATCCACTTCACGCCGCGCTGGTTACAATTGAAAGCCCGTAGACCGACGTTCTGCCGATGCGCGGCGCGACCGTTTCCTGATGATCATTGGACTCCATCAATCGATCAAATTTCAAACGCTCGTTAGATAAGTTGTCGAGACGAGGTCTTCTTGAATCGGCAGGTGTGCAGTGCGTACCGGTAAAGGCGTCCAGGATCGTAGTACGTTCTCTGATCACCACCTCCCCCAGCTGTAAGACGAACACAACACCCCCCAATCTTTGTCGCCAGGCCGCTCCCGTCGGCGTCTCTTTTGGCGCTACAGGAAGGATTAACGTTAGATTTCGGCCCCACGATCGACCAAATGCTTCCCTTTCTCGAGGAAACACGGTGTGGTCAGTGATCCGGCATAGTTCCGCTCGGTTACCTGAAGCTTACGGAGCAGCCGACCGGACGAACAAAACATCCAATGTACCAGTACGGCACGTTTCTCACTTGTACCTCTCTTTCTCCCCATCCTTCTCCTGCTGTGAGTGTCACAGACGAATTGTGGTTCCCCCCTCCATTTCCTCGTCATGCCAGAGTTCTTTGAATCTATCCCCGATCACCTCATTCCTTGGCTCCTTGACCAACACGTTTTCTGGGTTGCGACTGCGCCGTTATCGAAGGATGGACATGTGAATTTATCGCCCAAGGGTTTGAAGGGTAGCTTCCGGATTAATAATGCCAATGAGGTCTGGTATGAAGATTTAATGGGAAGCGGTGAGCCCACTTTTCCTCCGCCTTCGTCAAAGGTATTGATTAATGGGCTACAGGCATTGAGACAGTCTCACATGTCCGCGAAAATGGGCGAATAACCCTCCTCTTCTCTGCATTCAGCGGGCCCCCGAGGACAGTCCGTTTGTTCGGTAGGGGTACGGTTACATTTATTCCCACTTACTAATATTCGAGTCACTCACTAGGATTTACTTTCCAGCCACTGTCCATGAATTCGGTACGCCAGAATATGCCAAATTCATCGACCCAGCAACTCGTCAACCAAGTTCACGGTCGGTCATTCTGATTAACGTTTGGAAAGTTGGCACAGTAAGCCTCTTTTACTTTTTACCTCCTTGACCTCTTCAGCTTTTTCGTTACACCGAGAGAACGTCGGCTGACTCCGATGCCTTTTCATTTTCTCAGTCATGCGGATGGGGAGTCCCGCTCTTTGAGTTCCAGGGTGAACGAACGACTCACCCACGGTGGGCTGTACAAACGCAAAACCGGGACTTCGATTACGAGATGAAGCAGGGCGGGCCATCAGAAGTCAAGGAGACCGAGTATCCCGAGAAGGGTATTCGGTATTATCAAGCCCTGGTGAACCAGAAGTCCCTGGACGGTCTCCCCGGGTTGGAAGTCGCATACAAGACCCCACTGACATCGATAGTGAAGGAGAGGTTACAGCCCATCGTTCAGCCATCGACACTTTCCAAGGTCAGGAAGGAGCAGAAGGAAAAAGAGTGTAGGTCCAAACCTGCAGAAGCTGGGGACACCATCGCGTGGACCAAGGCGCATTACCTGAAGAAGGCAGAAGAATCCAAATTCTTTCTGCTGGCTTTCTTCTTTGGTTTGATCGTTGCGACCTGTCTACCGCCCGCCGCGAAAGCGGTAGTGGGGTACAACCCTGTTAGAATGGAGAACTCGACGTCGGGCTTTACGTTCCCTTTCTCTTCCTCGTCATAGTACCCGCCCTCTGGACGCGCGCCTTCTCATCTCTCCTTATTCCGCACAGGTTGCGAAACCGAGTGCGAGCCACTTCATTTGTATTGGTGTCACGGGGACCCTTAGGATACACCACGGTCGGAAAATGTATTGCTTCTAATTCATTGTAGGTGTTCAACGTATTCCTCAGAACAATGAAGACCACATCGGATGACTGAGTTATACTATGGCTTTGGTATTCCCACGGGCGAACTCTCTAACTATATGGGTGATCTAAGTATCTGTCGGCGAGAAAACGTATCAAATCCAACCACCGCCGCGCGGGGGTATTGAATTATCTGTGGGGTTTACAATTCGATGCCCTCCTCTTCTTCCGCCAACATCTTCTCGACCTCAAGAGCGGCCATACAACCGCTTCCAGCACTCGTGATCGCCTGTCTGTACCTCTTGTCTTGCACGTCACCGGCAGCAAACACTCCCCTGACACTCGTCTGTGTCGTTCCGGGGACAGTTAAGATGTATCCGTCGGCGTCGACTTGAAGCTGGTTGCGCACAATGGCGGTGGCGGGTTCGTGGCCGATAGCGTAGAAGAGACCGGAGACGGGGAGGTCTTTCTCTTCACTATTCAGCACGTTCTTGATGCGGAGGTTGTTGAGGAGGTCGCCATCGCCTTGACATTCAACCGCGACAGTGTTCCAAAGGATGGTCTGAGGTAAAAGAAAATCACGTAAGAAATGAGTTGTCGCAAACGAACTTGGTGATGTGGATGAGGTGCGGAGAGATCGGCTCACGATTTTTGGGTTGTTCATAAGACGCTTGGCCATGATCTTGGACGCTCTGAGTTCACCCCTCCTGACAAGAACATAGACGTGCGACCCATACTTCGTGAGGTCTGCGGAGGAGAACCGGTTGTGAGATACAGGAATGAGAGCGACATGTGGGGCGACTTACATGTAGCCTCCTCGGCAGCGGAATCACCACCGCCGATGACAGCCAGGGGTTTGTTCCTGAAGATGGGGACCGCACCGTCGCAGACAGCACATGCGCTGATACCACTCTGCCAATAGGTATCTTCGCCCTTGAGACCCATACGCTTCGCACTGGCACCAGTGGCAATGATGACAGAGTCAGCGGTCTCGGGCTCCTGGTCTTCCTGACCCTCGCGCCAGTACCGGAACGGACGAGCAGAAAGGTCGATACGGGAAACGGTTTCGGTGATGATCGTTGTGCCGAACCGGAGGGATTGTGCGCGGAACTTGTCCATGAGTTCGGGGCCGAGGATACCTCCCGGGAAGCCAGGGAAGTTCTCAACTGCGGATCGTCAGAATATGGACAAGGATTAGTGAAAGCGGAGACGCATACCATCAGTGGTTGTGGTCAGTTGACCCCCAGCGGCGAACCCATTTGCCATGAAACCCTCGAAAAGAACAGGCTTGAGGTTAGCCCGAGCCAAGTAGATGGCTGCGGTGTGTCCTGCAGGTCCAGAGCCGATGACGACCTGGATATACGATCAAAAATTGGCGGACGGATCGAACGGAGAGATAACCTACGACTCTGGAGTGCATTTTCGAGCTCCTCTCGTGTCTTCCGGTGACCGGGGCCATCTGATGATGTAACTGCAGAGCTGATGCGACGGGGAGAGATGAGAGGATCGTCCGTTTGAGGAGGGTGGATCTGGCGAACAGGGTTGTTGGTGGGTCGGAAGGCAGGAAGGACAGGCTGATATACCCAGGTCCTCTCTCCTTCACTCGATCAGTCAGCCAAATATTTGATGAGCGATCTTTTCAAGCTGCTGCTGAGCTGGACAACCCGACGCTCACGTGACGCACGTGACCATCGACATTCTGCTTCGATTTATTCGCGATGCATGATATGGAGGGTTCCAAACCGCGTCTCGACTTGCTTTACTCGGATTACATGTACCGGTTCCCTCTTCCCCAATGAGTCCCCCCTGAAACTGGGTTACTGCGCTCTGACCGTCGATCAAACCCTGTGGTTAATTTTCGGTCCGTTTCAGTTTCAAATTACTATACCCTGCTTCCCTTAACCCTCTCTATTCAGTATCTGTGGATCGCCAGTGAGCACTGGGTGGTGTCTGGTCTGCACCTACTTCAATATCCGTCACCCCAGAACTCTCGAGTCTTCCAACCTGCTATGGCTGCGGGCGAAGGCCGTCCAACGGGAGACTTCATGGCTGACGAGCTACGGTCAACCTAATCTGTCGTGCAGACGACGAACACATTTGAACGTTCGAGCCCCGCCCTTGGTGACGTGTAGGCATACCACGATCGTCTCCCAATCCCTGAGGACATCGTCAAGGGTCCTCCCGGTCACCAATCCATGTGATGTTACGATAAAGTACTGGAGACTTTTGTGCGCAAACGCCTCATTCAAACGTCATGCTCTTTGATAATAGGGCGGTGATGGTTGAAGCGCTGACGGCTGAACACGCAGGTACGAAGCTGATGGGGACACCTGCTTCATTGAGTGAAACGAGAGAGCTGATGTTGAACAAACAGATACGGAACGCCTCGCCGCAGCCTTGTGCACAAACTCTATTGTAGTATTTGGACGCGGAGTTCCAAGACCTTATTTTAAGCACATGCGTTTTTTTGGTCTGCCGGTCGTGTGGTGAACAACCACGAAGATCTAGTTTTGCTGCACGGGGAAGCGGTGGCGAGTGTCAGAGAATCTACTCATCCAGCGTATGCTTCACAATGGATTGGCAGATGGCTAACATCTCTTGACCAAACCCATTTTCCAACGCGGCGGACCCAGGGACTGGGCACCCGGCGCTTCACGACGTAACGATATCCACGTCGTGGCGACAGAGTCTATCGGGGGTTCAAACGTATACTTACAGCCAATTCTGGCGTGTTTGGGCCTGTCAGGTCTCAGCTCGATTTGATCCCATTTTAAATGAAGAAGTGCTGGGACCATCTCTCACCGTGGAGTCCGGTGACCTGTTCTTCATATCGGAATCCTTTCCTCCCCACCTTCTCCACCCCCCTCCGGAATCCCCCCTTCCTCGTACACATTTGAACCATGTTCAATACTCGGGCTGAGCCCTGGTCTAATAATCCCAATGCTCCAAAGATCTCGCATCGCCTGTACATGGAAGAGAAATCCTGGTTCGCTGGACATCTCATGGCCTCCATGCTCTATGGTACACGCAACGGATCCCGCCTACGTGTTCACCTATTCGTGCTCACTTCGTTTGTTCGGCTTGTTCTAGGGATGCTCGTCGTGCTATTCTTTAAATGTATGGCCGCGCTATTCAACCCCGCCTATCGCAAGGGGGAGGGTATCAGGTGGGGACTCGTATCCTTCACCGTGCTCATGTTCTCGTTGGAAACCGTGGTCACCTCGATGAGCCTCAACAACCTGTCGATTTCCTATATCGATAACCGGGAGTTCCCTGGTGTCGAGCGCGTGCCTTCTCCTGGGCCGCTTGCATACCAGGTGACCCACTACTTTCATGTGACCAATGTCATCCCCAATTTTTTCGCCGTCTTGAACAGCTGGTTAGCTGACGGTCTTTTGGTTAGTTCTTTGTTTGGTGCTGCGTTCCTCCACTGGCCCAAGCGTCTAACCCTGGTTCCTCCTCTAGCTCTATCGCTGTTACATTTTCTACTCCAGGAACATTTGGGTCATTGCCTTCCCCTGCCTCATGTACCTCAGCTCTATGGGTACGCGTCTGTGTTCTCCGCGAACGGTGGTGCTCAAATCTAACGTTGAAAATACAGTGATGGGTATCCTGGTTAGCTGCCCGACTACAGAGCGTGTGATGTATAGCTCATGGCCCAATCTTGCATTCTATTCGATCTCACTCTCACTCAACATCATCCTCACCCTCATGATTGTCATCCGACTTATCCTGTACGGTAGGAATACTTTCGCCGCTCCGGGGTCTCTATCCGGATTCGGTAGACTGTACAAGACCATCGCTACCATGCTCATCGAGTCTTGTGCCCTGTTCGCCGTGAGCTCGTTGTTGCTCATCGTACCGTGGGCCGTCGAAAACCCAACCGCGTTTCTCTTCTCGCCTATCTTCGCTGAGATTCAGGTTCGTGCTTTCCCGCGACCGTCCTGATCTTTGGACTGACTGTCTAATATGACGACGGAATGGACAGGTCATCGCCCCACTGCTCATCGTCCTACGAGTCGCCAACCGGAGCTCATTGACGAGCGACAGCATCGCCCCTGGAACCACAACTTCATTCAGGTTTAGGAGTCGAGGGGAGTTGACGGGTGGCAGCCAGACCCTTCCTAGTGGGCACCCCGCGGGGTTTATGGTTGGGCATAGGGCGAGTTCTAGTGAACTCATGGTTGATACCTGACGTCCCCTGTGAATACTGTTCTCTTCTCTGGTCAGGCCCCCCTCACTACCTTCGGGCTCGCGGTCACCCACACCCTCGTCGCTCGTCACTTGTGTTTATTTTTGCATCTCCTACACTTGTATTTGTTTCTCATACGTGTGTATAATCTTTGCGGCGACAGCTTGTGGTATTCCATTGTATCCTTCCCCCTTCAAGCTACCATGATTGCACATGGGTTCGGGATCTGGGGATCGAAGGAAATGAAAAGGTCATCGGGGAGAATATACTTTGAGATTGATATATTTGAATTTGGAAACCAACCCTATGAAGCACGGAGGCAATAAAATGCAAAGGAAGTACACGTTTGGGGCCGCAGATCAAGAGATCGCCATTGAGACCAGCATGCAACCTGACTTCACTACCGTGACACTCTAGCGCCGGTTGACTACCCTCTGTTTAACCCCCTCACGGAGGCGTCATTTGCTCGAAAGCAACAGTAGGTGATGAGGGTGCCTACATAGCCCGTGGGCTGATGGATGGATACATGGACAGTGGTTGACTCGCCTGGGAAAACGTTGGACCCGGATGCTCACCGATACGGCACTCGTGTCAAGGCATGCTGTATGTCTGCGGGATTCTGGGTCCCCGTGCGGTGGTACAGCGAACCCACTCTGTGCCAACATGATAGCCTGGCGGCGGGACGTCGGTGCTGTTGTGTCGAGCCTGGTGGAAGTGACAACCTTGGTACTATTGTCCCGTAGCCGGTGAGAGACGTGCAATTGGAGCCGGCCGACAACCTTCACCAGAAATTCCCCAGAGGTATTAACAAGGCCGCTGATGGTGGGGGTGGGGGTACAAAAGAACCAAGGATGAGATGGCTGTGGGGGTGTTACTCGTGCCAAGTTCTGGGTGCGCGAACAGGCTAAAACGCACTGTGTAAAAAACGGCGAGTCTCCGACCGGGAAGAATCTCACCTCGTGCATCGTCGAGTTTCTACTGGGTGACCGCTACTTCGTGACTGGTACAGTCTCGGGATAGACGCCCAAGAACATGAGTAATGTATTTCAGGGCTTTGGGGGGGATGCTGAGTGACGTTACGGCTTTCCGTGGATGGTCATGGAGGGTAGGCGGCGATTTCGTGGCGGGGGTTTTTGCACAGTGTTTCTGACCCACGACGACGCGTTTTGGCTAAAGCGGGAGAAGATAAGAATGTAGCCAGATGGCGTAAGAGTACACAAGCGCGTGTGATTCCGAGTGTCCGTTTTGCTTTGGGTTGATCCGACTTGCCCACTATGGGGCGCGATAAGATCAACCTCAGAGATTCACGCTCCCCATTGTTTGACTTGTGCACTCAAGGAAAGGAGTCGGGCGTGCGTGGGTTTCAAGTTGTATGCGCATACCTTGAATTGGATCGAAGTGGAAGGGGGAAAATCACCGCATATAGCGGGAAATAGTCCGCGTAACGCTCCAACGGCCCTCCGCTCGACGCATTCAGGTGGTTTCGTCGGTGGCGGGAATCGTCGCCGCGACCGTCGGAGAGAACCTGGGGCATCATGCATCAACCTTCCAATGACCACCTGACCCTCCACGCATCAGATATCAGGATAAAACAATGGGTGGGTGGAGCGGCGTGATAGAGAAGATATAAAGTGTAAGAAGGAGTGGGCTTCTTGCTGTTCTTTTGCTCACCTTCCCTCTCTCGACCCACGAGGAGAACGTCGAGGATGAGCTGGACGACCCTTCTAAGCGCCGTCCTCCTTGGAGTTGAATTCGCGACTGCCCTTCCAAATCCGCAACAGCCCCCGCCGACGCTGACCATCTCTACGGCCGTCGCATCCCCCAGTGGCCCAGCGTCGTCCACCTTACCTTCCCAAGCACCTATCCCACCGACCCAGCCATGGTGCCCTAGTGAGATTTTCTGCGCCGGACCGGTGAGTGCCGCTTGGATCGCCATGACGTCGCGTGAGAGTCCAACTTAGACTCGATCCGCCATAGCTCCTTCAAACCGTCAACGTCGCCGAACTCTACGCGGACCAAAAGACCTTCGTCGACAAACCTACAAACAAGCCGCCCGCCAGCGTCCTAGCAGATTTCGCCACTATCAACGGGTCCAATCCTACCTATGGCCAAGTTCAACAATTCGTCAACACGGATTTTTCGGGCGAGGGTCTCGAGCTGGAAACTGTCGCCATCTCCAATTTCAATCAGAACCCGGCCTTCCTCAACAACGTCAAAGACCCACTCGTGAAGGCGTGGTCCGCCGTCGTCCATGGTTACTGGACGCAACTCATCAGGGGCACGAACGACTCTACTCTTTGTAATGGCGTTACATGCGAGAGCTCTCTCATTCCGTTGAATCACACCTTCGTCGTCCCTGGTGGTCGTTTCAGGGAAATCTGTGAGTACCATAATCCAATTATTTCCGGCTCAGGGTTAACCTGGTCCACAGACTACTGGGATAGTTTCTGGATCGTCGAGGGTCTTATCCAGTCCGAACTTTACGAAATGGTCAACTCCACCCTCCAGAACTTCATGGATCAACTGGAACGATTCGGATTCATTCCAAACGGCGGTCGCATCTACTACCTGAACCGATCCCAACCACCCTTGTTTGTCCGCATGCTCGACAAATACGTCAAGGCTACCAACAATACCCGCATCTTGGAGCGTGCTTTACCTCTGGCTGAGCTCGAGCATCGCACCGCTGCCCATCCCCGACCCGATGCTTCGTTGCGTTTCATCGCCCTCGAGGACAATATCACACTCCTGGGTCAGAGCGGTAGAATAGAATATACAATACAATAAATTCGTGCGCACAGTCTCGTGTTGGTTTACAACATACAAGCTACAGTATTTGGATAATAAGCAGGGAGACTGAGATTTTGTTTGCCCCTGAGAGGCTACCCAATGTTCTGAAAACATTGAGAACCATAGCCAGGTCTCTTCAACATACTCACCACAGTATTCCCTAATTGGTCTTGAAGCCGCCCCCACCTGACGAGCAGTTCGTTCACTGTGTGGGCGAGGGAGACCTCGAGCTCTCCAACACTCGCGTTCTCGAACCCAAACACGGTTGGTGTGCTACGGACCCCAG
>Ga0307511_10002247_pt1 | contig 20219 bp, 13 predicted proteins | sample 13_EM_MG_FD_200266 | JGI IMG/M metagenome (GOLD analysis project Ga0307511, IMG submission 200266) | Populus trichocarpa ectomycorrhiza microbial communities from riparian zone in the Pacific Northwest, United States - 13_EM | ecosystem: Host-associated > Plants > Roots > Unclassified | place...
AATTAACTTTTTTTTATTTAGTTTGTTGATATTAAATTTTTTTCTATTTAGTTATCAGACTTTCATGACACGGATCTCAGGTTAGACAAGTTAACCCAGTTAATTCAGATTTTTTTTCTTTTTCTTCATTAGTTTTTTTCTTCATGTTGGTTTTTTTTTCTTTGTTTTTTTCTTTTTAATTAATCTATTTAAGTATCACACTTTTATGACAGAAACTTGCAGCCAGACCCATATCCAAGACTATTGGGTTTGGTATTGCAGCCAGACCCATTTAAAGTTGGGTATTTCAAGTTTAATATTATTATAAATATTACTCTTGGATCAGGCGTTGCAGTCAAACCTAAGACTATTGGATATAGCTTTGCAAAAAAACCTAATACTTTTAGATTTTAGCTTTTTTAAATATTTTTTATACAAAAACATTGACCTGCGGCATCGCGCGGGTCATATAACTAGTGAATGTTCTACATAGGGTTGAAATCGTGAATACCCTCATCTTGCCACGTTATTTATTAAGCAAGAAACATATGCAAACTACAATAGCACACAAAAGACAATAAACATAAAAAAAAACATAATTTTATCGATGAGGGATCATATAAAAATTATATTTTACTACTAAATATTTATTTTTAAGTAGTTTCCTCGAATACAAACCAATTAATCACATTCATATTAATTCCATGCCTAAATTGGATAAGAGAAAATAAAATTCCTAAATTAAATGAGAAAAATAAAAACACGATAGAGAAAAGTATTTTCTTAAACTAGGCATGAATTAAAAAAACCCAAAAAAATAAATGATTTATTGTAAAAATCCTTTGGTATTAGCCTTATTGGGTTGAAAAATAACTCGTGTTCGAGTTTATGATATTATCCCCTCGATCTCATGAATGTTTAACAGTTTTAGATATCAACTTTAACCATTTTCGTGATAATTTTTGCATAAGAAACATGGATTGACCAATAATTTATCTTTTAGTGGCTTTTAGAGTAATGAATTGTAGACCTCAAACCTGATTCATCAACACGGGCTATATCAATATAATCATTAAACAAATCTATATTTGTGATAACAGTAAACTTGTAATCAAAATGATTAATATAGCTTGAATTTATCAGAAAAACCAATTTATTGATTACATTTCATGTCCTATTTGCACTCAACTTTTAAGTTGTCAGTAAGAACATTATTGACAACATCAATAGCAATGTAATGTTTCATGTTAAAAAAAAATTATTTTATTTATTTACAATTTATTTTAACTACTGTAATGTTTCATGTTAAAAAAAAAATATTAAAAAATTGTTTCTAATAAAATTTTAACTTTAAAAATAGTAAAATAATTAAACAATTCGATCCAATGCGGGTTTTCATCCCGAGTTTCTTGACACATCCATCCGCCATGCAACAAACATGGACTGAAATTTGATTTGCAATCTCGAAAAAGATTACAGGCTATGTTTGAATTAGGGTTGATCATGTAACTAAAAGAGGTTTAGTTGGTTTAATTAATAACTCATCTAAGTTAGGTTTTAATCTTGAACTTCTTCTTAATCCATACATCGAACAAGCAACAACTATATACTAAAATTTAATTTGTAATCTCTAATAAGATTAATTGGTATAATTAATAACCTGGTCCAATTAGTTTTGAATTTCTTGACCCATCCATCAACAACTATGAATTGAAATTTGATTTGTAATCTCCAAGAGAATTAGTAATTTTAGATATGGTCTTGTATTATTGTAACTTATGTTTTTACACCTAATTACGTAGAAAAATTCACTTAGATGGTTAAATAGGTTTTTTTCTAACACCAAGTCACATGTATATATACGTTTTAAATTTTGATTTTGTATATATTTTAATATATTTTTTATTTATGAATATCTATTTTGAAAAAACCTATTTCATAAAAATTTTAATTAAATATATATTTTTTAAATGTATTTATTTAAAAAACACAACTAAATTTGTTTTTAACCTTAAAACTTAAAAGCAAAGCTATTGAAATAGCAAACCCACACTTATTACACAGCAGCAGCAGCATATCATTTCCGCCTTCTCAAATTTTCCATTTCGCGCTCGCCACAAAAAAATCTGCACGGTCTCCCTCCTTTCTTTTCGCTCGGAACTCCAATATTTGAAGCCAAAATACGTTACCACCTGGTCCCACCGTCACAAAGTCCTTTTTTTTTTTAAAATCAAATAAAATAACACGTATAATAACAATAATAAAGGTAAAAGTTTAAATATAATAACCCCCTATAATAATCATAATAATAATAATAATTATACAGTTCTAATTCCTTCCTCATCGGTTATCCGACTAGACACGCGACAGCGTGTCCTCTACACAGCTTCAGTTTCTCTCCGCCACCTCCACCGGCCCTTCATTCCATTCTTTTTTTAGCGAGAAATTCAACTGTTATTGTCTCACACACAAAATTTAAGTACTCAGAGTCGCAAATTTTGTTTCGAATCCTCTCTTTGCTTTGCTTTGCTTCTTCTTCTTCTTCTTTTTTTTTTTTTAACTTTTGCTCTTTCCAACAAAACAGGAGACAAAACGTTTGATGTTTTCGGTTCCTACCCCTTCATTACCTCAGTTAGGGTTATTCTAGGGTTTAGAGCTTCATTCAAGCCGGTAAAATAGAATTGAGCGATCATTCATTCAAAACTGAAGTGTAAATAGTTTAATTTGGATACATTCGATTCGATTTTTTTTGAGTCGGATGTGAAATTAGGGTTTCGAGTTGAATTATCAGACGATGATAATAAAAAAAATTATGAAAGGCGAAATGCGGCGAGGCAATACGAGAGAGGGGGCTTGTAACGAATTCGACGAGGAGGAGAATTTTGAATACGAATTGATTCCAAAGAAGCGAAAGTTGAATGGATACAATTCAAATTCAATGGGTGTATATAGTGAATCTGATGATTTTAGGAGGGGTTCATATACTTATCGCAGCGAAGAATCTTACTGGGCTAACGAGGTTCAGTCTAATTCGAAGAAGAGATTGAAGAATCAGAGTTCGGTGAGCTCTCGAAAGTCCATATCAAGATCTTCTCGAGGGCGAGTGAAAATGCTTCCTTCGAGGTTTAATGATTCGGTTGTGGATATTTGGAAAGGCGAGGAATGTAGAATTGATGATACTGATATGGGAATAGAGGATGATGAATTTCAAGATAGAAAGGATTTTTGTAGTGAGAAATATAGATATAACAGTAAATTCGATTTCGTAAGCTCTAATTCCTACCCCTTCTACGCCGCGGAAGGAAATAGAGAAGCGGGTCAGTTAGGGTGTAACGATTTTCAGTATAGAAATTGTAATACTTCAGAGTTTTTGAGTTCGGGTAATCTATTGATAGAAGACGGGGAGTTTGTGCCAAAATATAGGTATACAGGCTTGAATAAAATGAGAAGAGAAAGAGCTCATAAAAAGGACGTTTATAAACCAGAGGATTTTGCTTTGGGTGATATAGTTTGGGCCAAATGCGGGAAGAGATACCCATGGTGGCCTGCTATTGTGATTGATCCCATTTTGCAAGCTCCTGATGCTGTGCTCAGTTGTTGTGTTCCTGGTGCTATTTGCATTATGTTTTATGGTTACTCTAAAAATGGAACGCAAAGGGTATATTTCTCTTGCCTCTTCTCATGTTTCTCTCACAGGAGTTTTATTACTTAGTTTGGGCGTGGATTGAAGTTACTGATTAATGGATATGTGCAGGACTATGCATGGGTGAAACAGGGGATGGTATTCCCCTTTGCAGAATTCATGGAAAGGTGTGTAGATGATCATATTGAATTAGTGTTATTATAAATTGTTAGGATACTTTTTTTTGAATTCTTTTTTTTTTTTTTCAGATTTCAGGTGCAGTCTCAAATGTTCAAGTGCAAGCTGAGTGACTTTCAGGTGGCACTAGAAGAGGCAATTTTAGCAGAAAGTGGTTTCCAAGGCATGGACAGCAGTTGTGTGGAAATAGCATATCCTGAAGCTCATCCCACTCGATTCCAAGAAGCCAGCTGTTCAATTCAGGATCAGGACTTCTACAATCAACAACAGGCAAGTTTAAGTAGTCTCTTTTTTCTGACCTTTCTTCCTGATTCTAGTTGATGAGACTTTATGCATCACTGGGAAATTATGTAGTACAAGACAAATATAATCTTATAGCCTCTGATAGTCTGCCATAGTCGAGCTTTCTGATGCAGTAGTACATTTGTTTGGCTATTCTTAGTTTGTTCTAGCTTCTTGTTTTATTCTCTGTTTGTGATGGGATTTATAATTTCTGAATGCTAATGAACATTGGGAGATTAAATCCGTTGTTTAGAGAATTTTCTGTCATGTTTTATCCTTGCTTCAATAACCAAATAAGTCTGGGTATAATCCTCAACAGTAAGCACTCCAGAATGGACAAATATTTGGATAGAAATTATTGTTAAAAATGTGGCTAAAAGTCGAGACTGAAAAAATACTGGTGAAAATGGAAAGGACTGGGCCAGTGTTTAATTGCTGAGAAAACTATCAAGCTGGAATTGTTTCAACAAATAACTGAACTCTGTCAAATTACAGTGCACAAGGACCAATTTCATCATTTAATTTTCTCTTCTAAAATACTGATACCATAGACATTAGAAATGTCTTGATAGATAGTTTCGTGCTCCCTTTGTCTTCTACCTTTCATATGCTGTAAGATTTACAACCTCCAAAGTGTTGAGGAAATCTCTGCCCTCTTCTTAAAACCAAAATAATACAATATAATGAAAGTCTGAAGCTTCTCTCTCTCTCTGTGTTTTTTTTTTTTAAAAATTGGTGGCCTGTTTGTTGGCAGCAGGCTGATGTCAGTGTAAGAAAACACATTCAATTTTTCCTTTGAGCTGTCTATTAGCTATCTGCATTGAAGAAAATCATATTGTTTTTCTGTTGGCACATCTTTACGCTAAAAAGCTGTTACTGGTATATATGGTGGAACTTTGTTCTCTAGATATTTTTTTTTCTCCTGGAAATTCTCTTACAGCATTTGGGTTTTGACTTCGTTTTTGTAAGCAAACCTTTTGAGTTTAAGGTCCTCATTGTATCTTGGTTGTTCAGTTATCAGAATCTCATCTTGTGAATTAATTGTTCAGGATGCATGTTATAAAGACATGAAAATCTGTGATGGCTGCAATCTAATCTTGCCATGCAAAATTGTGAAGAAAAGGAGGAGATCAACATTTCAAACTGAACTTCTATGTAAACATTGTGCTAAGGTACATGAGAAATACCTTCTCTTTGTTATCTTTTGTTTGCATAAGTACCCTTTTCAAAGTGATAATTACAAGCATGTTTCTTACAGTTAAGAAAATCAAAGCAGTATTGTGGCATATGCAAGAAGACCTGGCATCATTCAGATGGAGGGAATTGGGTAAGATTATCAGTAGTAATTTGAATTAGGTTTGTACTGTTCTCTTGGTAAAACAATCAAATAAATTTTTGGGCATTGAAACTTTTATGTATTAGGTATGCTGTGATGGCTGTAATGTATGGGTGCACGCTGAGTGTGACAACATTTCCAGCAAACTTTTCAAGGTGTGTCTACCATGTATAGTCTAAATCTAATACATTCTTTTATCTCTTATGTTAGCTTGTGTTCATTCAAAAGTGGAGGCTAACTGGTTTGCTATGGTTTGAAGGACATGGAGGATATTGATTATTATTGTCCTGACTGCAAAGTAAAGTTTAAATTTGTGCAACCAGATTTAGAGAGAAGGAAGCCTCCAGTAAAGTAGGTTGCTCACTTTGTTTTTCCTAATTCATGTGATTTTTAAATTTGACATCACAGATTTATTATGGATTTTGTCCCTGGGAAATTTTAATTCTAATGATGTCATTTAAACCAGGTCAACAGAAAACAGTGGACAGGCTGCACCACTTGACAAGGTGACAGTTATCTGCAATGGGATGGAAGGAACATATTTTCCTAAACTTCATTTGTAAGCCCTGTAAACTAAGCAAAAACTATGGGTTAAGATAAACAAGTTATCATGTACTCCTCTCTCTTTCATTTTTGGGTTGCTATATATGTTACAGGACCGGTGCAAATTATTACTGGAACAATTAGTTTGAAGTGCAAATCCAGATATGATTAAACTAATCTAATTTAGTTGTGTCTATAGGGCAGTGCTAGTTTATTTTGATTAAAACAAATATTTGGTGGATTCTCTCTCTCTCTTTTTTAATATATATAATCTCGATCTAGTATAATGATGTCATTGATTTTTTTCCCTTTCCCTATGTTTCTAGAATTGAGTGCCACTGCAGTTCATGTGGGTCACGGAAACAAGCACCGAGTGAATGGGAAAAGCACACTGGGTGTAGATCTAAAAAATGGAAGCATAGCGTGAAAATCAAAGACACAATGTTACCACTGGCTCAATGGGTTTGTACTGGAACCTGTCATTTTTTTTAATTGGCTTCCTAAGGTTTGACCTATTTGATTTTGTTTCCATGTAAATAAGTTGCTGATTGTAACATCGTGGTACAGTAGATGGCATTCAAATATTGTAGATGGTAGGGTGCTTGATTCTGGTCACGTTTTCTCCAATGCTGCTGCTGATTCAATTTTTACCTTATCTAATGCTGTGCTATATCTTGACAGCATTTAAAGAACTTGCTTAAAGAAAAAAGAGCCTATAAAGAACCAAGAACGAAAAAAAGAAGAGGAATAATAAGGAATTGATTATATCCTTCATTATACAGCCCAAATTGTTGACAAAGTAGGAATTTTAATTTGTTTATTAAGAACAATGTCAAAGGCTAACCTTGAGAACCTATCAGTGTTTTTTGTTGATTATGCTGCAATATTCTGAAATGCCTTGCCTACTATATAAATGCTCTTAAAACAGTTATCTTATAAATGATATACATTGACAATATTGTAATTTAGCCCTATAGTTGGTATGAAATTCTTAACTCCCTTAGGAGTTGGGATCCATTTCAAGGCCCGGGTTTTTTGAGCTGACTAGGACAATCCAGCGTTCCATGCTTGTTCTGCGAATATGATCTTGATTGTTGTAGAATTTTCTTTTCTTTTCCCTTTTCTCCTATGTTGTGGTGCACGAATCTTACACATGTCCTTGCTATTAAATTTTCTTTGAACAATATCTGTGTTGCAGATTGCTGAATATAATGCATGTGTAGACCCTCTAAAGTTAGATGAGCAGAAGCTACTTGCTTTTGTGCAAGGTACGTAACATTCACTACGCTTTTCTTTTGCTTTAGGGGGAAGAGCTGGTTGCTTTAAAAAATTGGGTTAATTGTGAACAACATGAATTTTTATTTCCATTTCAACAGAGAAGTATGAACCTATTTATGCAAAATGGACATCAGAAAGATGTTCTGTTTGTAGATGGGTTGAAGATTGGGATGATAACAAAATTATAATTTGCAACAGGTAAAGACCCTCACTCATCATTTCTTTGTGTCTGTTTAGTATTATTTGGTCGGTCAAAGAAATTTAAGTTTGAAACTGAATTATGTACTCAATTACAACTGCCTGAGACCTATTTTCCTTTTTTAAAATTTATTTTCAGGTGTCAAATAGCTGTCCACCAAGAATGCTATGGGGCAATTAATGTTCAGGATTTTGCTTCGTGGGTGTGCAGAGCATGTGAAACACCTGATGTTAAGAAGGAGTGCTGCCTTTGCCCTGTAAAAGGCATGTTCTCAAGCATTGTGTTTTGATAGATCTTAGTAATTTTTCCACGGTTTGCCAAAGTCTTTGATGAATGACTGAAGTGTCTGTTTTGCTTAGATTCTTTCCTTTCCTTGAAAAGGAAAGAAATATCACTGTGCTGCTGAAAAAAATTCACTGTCTGACTTCTGTACTGTGAAATTTGTTGGATTGATTCCAGTACATGATGGATGATGAATTTGATGACCATTGATGTTCTGAATTAAGTTTTTTGCATTGCTGACCAAACTACTAAAGCCATCTGTCAAATCGTTTTTTTTTGGTGACCTTTTCTGCTTTCATGTTGTAAAGTTCATTGTAACCTAATGTTGGTTTGTTTTCTTATATTTGAAACCTGCTTCTTTAGGGGGTGCTCTGAAGCCAAGTGATATTGAAAAACTGTGGGTTCACGTCATATGTGCTTGGTTTCAACCTGAAGTTGGTTTCTTGAACCATGAGAAAATGGAACCTGCCACTGGAATACTTAGAATTCCATCGACATCATTTATAAAGGTATGTTATGATCTGAACAATCAGTTAGAAATACCCTAGTTTTTCGAATCCAACTTTTTTCACATGTTTAAGAATGGGAATGGTATCTACTTTCACACATCCGGAATTTAAAAGGATTATAATTTTGGTAAAGGGGAATATTTCCTTCGGAGGCTTTTGTTTCCTAAAACCGTTTTTATGAAAATCCTTTTCTTTACCATTTTGTTTAGCTTTAGGAAAGTTGGTCAATGAAAAGTGGTTCCAATCAAAGGAAAAACTTAAGCCTTTTCAAAGGCAAGTTTTTTACTTATCTCAACTTCGGAAATTTTTTTCCGGATCTTTAACAAAAAAAAAGAAAAGTGAAATGACTAAATTACTTTTAATCAAAATTTGATAGATTGGGGTGCTCTTTTTTTTTTGTATTTTTATATTGGTTTTTAGTAATGATCAAGTTGATTGAGGTGCAATTTGGTATTTTGATAAATATAAAATATAATTTGAAAATTAAAAGTGGTTGACGCGTGCATTAGACGTGCCAACGTGTTAGATGTGCAACCTCAATATGCATGTGAGTCTGCATATGGTTTCTGAAGGTGACCTTCCTTGATGAAGTTAGAATCGTCTCAGTGGCCTCTCCCTAGGTAGCAATGTGGCGCACTGATTTCCGGTTTGGCACCGGCCACATTTTCTCTCTTTTTCCCCTTCGTTTCTCTCCTCCTTGATTTCAATGTTTGACCCTTTGAATTTTCAAAGCAACTCTTCAGTTTGTTTTCCTTCAAATTTGGTCATGTTATTTTGATTACTATTTATTTTATTTGAAATAATTTATAAAATATTTTTTTTTCAATTTCATCCTCTAACTTTTTTGATTAGTGAGATTTGGTTTTTATTTTTTTGATTGTTATTTGTTTTATTTGAATTAATTTATAAAATTGGATTTTTTTTCAATTTCAATTTTTTTTCCATCTTTTTCTTCTATTAGATTTGGTTCTCGTTTTTTTTTAATAAACTTAAACAAAATTCAAACATTAACAAGTGATTTTCCAGCTCATTTTCCATGGCTAGCCTAACACCGGAAAATGTTTACCAACTCATTTTCCATGACATTGTTAAACATAAGAAAATAATTCATTTTTTATGAATTTACTTTCCAAAAAGAAACTACTTTCCAACAAACAAACTAACAAGGCCTTAGTCATTAAGGACCAAGGTTTTTGTACAATATGGTGACTAAATTGTTTCTCAAGTTGTTTCTCTCCAAATTGATGCACACTTGCTATGTTGTTATATGAATGAGAGTTCTTTTGGTCGACATTTATTTTATTTGCTTGCCAGAGGTGTGTTATCTGTAAGCAGACCTATGGTTCGTGCACCCAGTGTTGCAAGTGTGCCACCTATTTCCATGCAACGTGTGCCTCAAGAGCAGGATATTTCATGGAGGTAGGTTTTTCTGAATTGTTTTTAATACTCATGAATAATATTTGTTTTCCTGCTGTAGTGTCCGGATTTCATATTTTGTACTGTGCTATACCTTTCTGGGTGTTTGCATGTGTCTTTATGTTCCTTTTGTACTGTGCTAAACTTTTCAATTGGAAATTATACAAGAATAGAATACCAACTGTTTCTGTTAATGTTGCACTGTGAACTTTCAGTTGAACTGCACAGAGAAGAGTGGTATGCAAGTCACAGAAAAGTTAATATATTGTGCTGTTCACAGGTTAGAGCTTTGCCGTTGATCATCTGTATCTTCAATATCAAATTGTGTTTTCTCCGAATTGGAAGAGGGAATCCTGTCCATCTTGTGTGCACCCATCTAATTTGGATATTGTGTCATCTTACCTTGGTTCTGTTGCAGGAAGCCAAACCCAGATTCTGTTGTAGTCGTGCGTACTCCTTCAGGGATTTTCTCTGGCAGAAGTTTTCTTCAGAATCGGAATGGGTGCTTGAGGGGTTCAAGGTTGGTTTCATCCAAGAAAGTGGAACTTCCAGATCCCTCAACCAGAGAGAGTAATGACTTTGAACCTGTCTCCGCTGCAAAGTGCCGTGCTTTTAAAAGAACAAACTATAAGGTGATTTATCTAGGAACCTTTACTGCTTTTATTCGGCTTTGCTTTCCACTTTTCTTCTGGATTTTTCATCACTCACATTTGTGCAATCCATATACTTCTTGCAAAGATCATTTGTTTTCCATCAAGACAAGTTTATTGGTCCTTTTTATCTCATTGATATTTTTTCCTGTTTTGGCAGGTGTCTGAAGGAGAGCCAATATTCCACCGATTGATGGGACCAAGACATGATTCTTTACATTCAATTATAAGCCTGAGCACCTATAAAGTAACACACTTGTCTTTGTTGCACCTATAAAGTAACACACTTGTCTTTGTTGGAAGTTTTTATTTCTTTTTACGAGTTTGACAGTAAGACAAGTAAAAAAGTTTGATTTTGGAATTTCATGATCTACCCTTTCTGTCCTCTTGGTTGGTTAACTTGTCTGTATTTGCTGTCTGCTAGCAGGAAACTGGAGATTCTACAGTTTTCTCTTCATTCAAAGAACGCCTTTGCCATTTACAGGTCCCACCATCCTTTGCATGAGATAGTTGTTTTATACCTGATATAATTGTCAAATTCAATTGACATGTATTTATGTCTTCAGAAAACTGAAAATCATCGGGTGTGTTTTGGTAAATCTGGTATACATGGATGGGGCCTCTTTGCACGCAGAAATATTCAAGAAGGAGAAATGGTACTTCATTTGAGTGTTTGGCCTGTCGGTTGTGTTTTGTTAAAGCATCCATTGTTTTGTTTGGCTGGACTTTCAGTCACAGCTTTTGTAATACCTCTCTTGTATTTAACTTCCCTGGAAGTATTGCTTTCTCAAGACTAGGCGTGTCTTTCTTTTTTGTTTAATAATATTCCCTTTTCCAGGTCATTGAGTATCGTGGAGAGAAGGTGAGGCGGAGTGTTGCTGATCTGAGAGAGGCACGGTACCGTTTGGAAGGCAAGGATTGTTATGTGAGTTTCTTGACTTGCTGCTCATATTTCTCGGCACGGTTTTTGTTATATGACTAAGAAATTGTACTTGCCCACTTGCCATGAATTTCTTCTGGTATCTTGAAGAACTTTAATCTTAGACCCTGCCAAACTATTGGTAGGCAGATGACCTAGTGGTTGACGATGAGGATGTAGTCTGAATTGACATGTCCCATCTCTTCCAGGTCCATCACAAGGGATTTGAAAGCCAAGACTTGCTATCTGGTATTGAAGGAGCTATGGGCCAATTGAACCTCCCTGTACTATTTTGAAATATTGGAACAAATTACGGACAAACAATATAAATAACATAGTTCTGATGTGATTAGCCCTGGTAGAAGATGCCACGGTTTCCTTTTCCATTCCTTCTCCTTCTCTTTGGCCCATTAAACAGCTGGACATATTGTAATTTGGAATGAACCAGCCCTTTATGACACATGCATGAGCATATTTGTCTTGTAAAGTGGTAGAATTTACCTCACTGAACGTGTTTTTAATTATAATGACTTGATTTCACTGTTATTTTTGAGGATATCTGGCATGTGTTTTAGGCAAGTGCATTCCTGCTTTTTTACTTATTTCTATTGTTGGCGTTTCTTACGGTTCAATCAAATCTTTCTTGCAGCTGTTCAAGATCAGCGAGGAAGTTGTAATTGATGCAACAAATAAGGGGAATATAGCACGGTTAATCAATCATTCGGTAAGTGCAGAACTTAAATTTCACCTGAAACTGGATCTAAAGATACCCACTTTTTTCCTTTAATATTTGTGATGGTTCCATGTTTCTGTTTGATCAGATGTTTGTAAGACCATGTTCACAGAACAGTACATAGTGAAATACTTTCATAGCGACCTGGTACCTTGGATCACAATCCAGCTTGTTGCCAAGGACCTGGGGACTTGGGATCATTTGTCCTTTAATTCCCATGCTGTCTGCAGTACCCTCTAACTAAAAAGGAAAATGGATCTTATTTGTGGGATTTAATGACCATCGTGACACTTGCCAAATTAAACTGGTCTTTGGTTTACTTTGTTCTTAAGACTTAGTATGTGTTATATTTGATTGTACAACCTCAGCCTCACTCCGAGTTAGGAAGTTCAACTAGGTTTACCTGGGTCAGGTTGTGCAACTTATGGCGCATTCTCATGGTCAAACATTTTCTATTTTGTAACCATATTTAATATACGATTAGTGGTAAAATAATTGAGTTACAATTGCTCTTATTGCAGTGTATGCCCAATTGCTATGCGAGGATAATGAGTGTTGGTGACGTGGAGAATCGGATTGTTCTCATTGCCAAGACCGATGTTTCTGCCGGCAACGAGCTAACGTATGATTGAAATAATCTCCCTCTCCCTCCCTCCCTCCCTCTCTCTCTCATTCTCTTTAAGTGAATTACCATGGTTTTGATTCAAGTCACTGGTCCTGATATTTAATTTGGGAAGCACATGTGTGCCATTTGTTGTGTGGACAGGTACGATTACTTGTTTGATCCAGATGAGCGTGATGACTTGAAAGTTCCTTGCCTCTGTAAAGCTCCCAATTGCAGGAAGTTCATGAATTAAAGCTCGAAATTGACTTCTGATGTACCTGTGTGAAAGCATCAGACTCATCTATTAATCTGCAATGAACCTGTAATCTAATTCATTTACTTACTCTGATAACGATCCAATTTTTTGTAGCTATAAAATGTAAATTCACTAGCTGTTTGGTTGGCACCTTGATTTTTTTTTTTTTAAAAAAACAACAGCTGCTAATCCTTTTAATCCAAATTGCAACATTAACCCGCATCATCTGGTTTCAACTTTCAGTTCTGTCCTCTTACGGTCGCAGGGGTTGGATTTGAATCTGATTCTGATTCATACTAGTGTAAGAATGGATGAGTATTGTGCTAGTTTTTGTCCATCAGAAATTTTTTTGGTATATTTTCCGTATGAAAGGAGCCAAATGATGGAACGAAATGAAAGCAAGCCTAAAGGCTATTAGCTGGAAATGAGGCATGTTTCAGTGAAAATAGTGGCTGTAAACCAATTTTGTTTTTGCATTTAGAAAGTATTTTTTTTATTTGTTTTAAATTAGTTTTTTGTTTTCATGCTTTAAATTATTTATTTTGATGTCCTGATATTAAAAATAAATAAAAAAAATAAAAAAATATATCATTTCAATATATATCTAAACATAATTGGTATTATAATACTAAACAGACTCTGAAGTAAAGAGGTTTTGGAAGTGTGATAATGGTTGATTTTCAAAGTGTTTTTCGCTTGAAAATGTATTAAAATATATATTTTTTATTTTTTAAAAATTATTTTTGATATCAGCACATTAAAATGATATGAAAATATAAAAAAAATATTAATTTAAAATAAAAAAATAAAAAAATTTTAAATTTTTTCAATTTTTTTTTTAAAACACAAAAATAATCTACATTAAATCTGATAATTGCATTATAGGGTTGTAATGAGCACCCCAATAGCTCATGGCAACTTCATCAGATGTCTTCAAAGTGATTTGCAAAGCATTGATTTTTTTTATTTTTTATGATATTAGATGATTTTGATATGAGTTTATCAAAATCATTGAAAGACTTTTGAAAAAAGTATTAATTTGTTTTTTTTTTAAACAAAAAGTATTTTAAAAAAGCCAGATGAACAAACACACGGCATCTATAGAATATTTAGTATGCAAGTTTACTGGAAATCGCTGATGAAGGCTTAAGGATTTTGTCAATGGTTCTTAAGAGCATAACCATTATCATAAAGAGTCAGCTTGCATTCATGGATTATTTATATTACAACCATCCATAATTATTTAAAGACTAATTATAAAAAAATATATAAATAAAGGGAAATAAAGGTCTAGCACGCAACTCAAGAGTCTGAATATTTCAAATTGAATTTGAGGTACGAAAATAACAGTTTCTATCATTTTCTCATGAATGCTGCTAAGCAGATCGGAGTTGAGTTTGAGTTTGTGTTTAGGTTTCGAATTGTTAAAGATGATCAGATTTAAGTTTCTGTGAGTAAGAAAATCAGGCAATTAATTATTTTGTTTTACACTTCAACTGAGAAAGGTATGAAGTGGATCTATGGACAGAAATAACTAGGTTTTTGGATGGGAAGCCTCTGGCGAAGCTTGCGGCGACTTGCCGATGGTTTCACACTGTTATCATGCATGGCAGTGTATATATGGAAGTTTTCTTGCTTGCGTGATCTTCAAGTCCCAGCCCCATGTCATGTAGCACTCTTGTCCGAGAGGCTCAGCTTGCCACTGAAGATAATTAACAAAGATGATGTAGAGAAGGCCCTTGAATCCTGTGGAGCTTGTGTGCTAGGTAACATCAGAAAAGGAATCTGGACAGCGGGTAACTCTAATTTGGTTTTTTCACTCTAGAAATTTTAGTTCTGAACACATTTTTGTCAGCAAATCTAACAAATTCTCGATCACAAGCCAAAAAAATTGCCATTGTCTTCAGATCTGCAGCTTATTTCGATGCCCTGCTTGTGAACTCGATACATGTGAGGGCGAGCTCAAACTACTCTACTGGCTAACTAGAGGAGCTCCGTGCAGGTCAAAAGATGAGCTAGATTCTTTAGTTAACAAAAGAATGAAATGCTAAAAAAAAAAAAAAAAAATTTCAAGTGAAACCTAGAGTTTATGCATGTTGGAACTATAAGTATGCACTTCACTTTTAATACAAAAAAAGCAAGTGAATTTTATTTTTAATTTGTCTTTAAATTTACACATTAAACATCTTCATGTTAGAATAAATTTTCCAACACTCCAAAGATTTTACTTTAAGAATCATTTCATAAATGTAGCATGTTATTTGATTCAGATATTCATTTATTCTATTTAGAGTATGTTTGTGTTTGCATTCAAAAAACACTTTTGATATTTTTTGAAATTGTATTTTGCTTCAAATTAATTTTTTTTATGATTTTGAATCTTCTTGATGTGCTGATGTTAAAAATAAATTTTTAAAAATTTAATTAATTCAATATATTTTCAAACAAAAACACTTTGAAAAACAACCGTAATTTCAAATACTGCCTTCAGCTACAGGCCTACTGTATAGAACCATTGGCAAAATGACTGGATTTTGGACTAAAAATTGCCATGCAGATAACTGTCTGTTGCATTCTTTTACCTTATTGTAATGAAAGAGGTACTCAATACTCGAAGAAAAATTGCTTTTCTGTACAGGAACAATGCAGACATTAGAAGCAAGGCATATAAAGCTGTTTCTGTGTGAGGGATTCCGGAATGGGAGCTGGAACTATGAGCTGATTGGATCCTATACAATCAACAAGTCTGTAGGTGCAGCTTCTGGTGGCATTTTTGATCTCAAACTCATCAAGGACCGCGCAATGGCTGGTAAACTTCATCTTTGATAAAATGAACTTCTTCTTAGAACTTTCCCCAGTTTTTCCTTCGGTCAAGAGTTTGCTGTCCATTTGGGTTCTGCTTTTAGTGAAATCACATTTTTACGTTTCAATGAACCAAATTTTTAGAAGGGTTTAATCGGTGCTTGCGTGCTATCTTGATGTTTAAGATAGAGGATTGTCCATGCCACTTGTTCTGACTTCTCATTTTGAGCAATATCAGCCTACAGGCTTACTGTTCTTGATATGATGTATATGGAATTGGCAGGCGTGTTTAGTTTCAAGTCACGGGCAGGACAAACCAGTGACTTGCAGCCAAAGGCTATCAACACTTTCCATTCAGTTGCAATCCGCACCAATTTACAAGAAAATCAAGGTAAGGCCTCCCTAGTTCCATATAATCAGAACTTCCATAATCTTGCTCTTCTGCATGTTGCTATCCATGACAATAATCGCAATCACTTCAATTATATCCCTGCGTCTGCCCTTTCTGATTTTAAAGATTTTCAAGCAAACTGAACTGCTAACTTCTTGCTATTTCCTTCTGCCTACCAATCTCTTATTTCCTGGGGAAGCAGGGCTTCTTACAAAGTACTACACGATGAGAGCAGGATCAGATGAAGAAGTAGTTTCCATTAGAATCTCTCAGCAGCTTGTGTAGTCCTGCCCCAACACGCAAATCTTCTAGGCCAAGTTCTGCGTTCTTCTCCCACAGAAATTGCAAAGCGTTTTCAATACTGTTATTCAAATTCAAAGTCGACCAAGAGAAACCAAATTAGGGCAGGTAATGGCTCGTTAGATTTTCATTTACACCTGGTTGCTGATTCAGCGGGACAACCAACTAGATAAATGTCCTTTTGGCTTCCTTATATCTTGATATTTAATATCTTGTTATACTGTGAAGTTCCGCCATGACCAAAAGTTAATAAAAGTTAAAAATATATACATATATTTGGGTGAAACGATCAGGGCTACTAGCTAGATTCAATTATAATTTATACAAATATATTTCAAGTCTATACGTAAAACTCTCACTGTCATTTTCTGACCAGCCAGGTTAATTAAATAGCGGATGGGGTTGTAAGCCTAACCTGTTTTTCTGAGCATATCAGAAAGACATATCTTAATGTTTTTCCAGAACAGTTTCAACTCTTAAGAAACAATGCGTGTGGTGCACGTAGCCACTTATGCTCATGATTTTATATGGAACCTAAAGGCTCCTCCTCTGTTATTTAACTCTGACCATATATAGTTGACTTTCAGGCTAAAGCAATTACTTGAAAATTGCCGCCACGCAAGTGGCCACGAATGCCTGAGCTCCTTCTTATAATGGTTGACATTATAAATGTTTGTTCTAGTGTGGTTTTAAATGAAGAAAAATCCTAGTGTTATAAGAAGGCCTATTTGTTCCTGAACCAGTCTTTCAACGCTATGTGCATCTTAGAAGTTCTCTTTCTCATCAAGCTCCTTCATTTTATCAACGCAGCAGCAGATTGCTCAATCTCCACGTGCAGCATCGGTGATGTCCCTGTTCGATTCCCTTTCCGAATAGAAGGTCAGCAACCTCGAAACTGCGGCTACCCTGGTTTCGATCTCAGCTGCAACAATCAGAGTTCGACAGTTCTAAAACTTCCTCACTCCGGGGACTTTCTCGTGCGTGACATCAATTATCTCACACAACAAATACAGCTTTACGACTCGGATAATTGCCTTGCTAAACGCCTCCTACAACTCAATCTCTCAGGCTCTCCTTTCCTTGGTTTTTTCCATCAGAACTACACCTTTCTAAGCTGCCCAACTCAGCTCGTGAAGTCTCGCTTCACCACCATCAATTGCCTCAGTAATTCAACAATATCAGTTTTAGCTACCTCTTCCTTGAACCTTGTGAATGAAATGTCCTCATCATGTGATGTTATTAGTACGCTGAAAATTCCAGTTTCATGGCCAGTTAAGTACAATGAAGGGTTCACATCTGATCTCAGTGAGAATCTTCTATTAACATGGTTTTCTCCTGATTGTAATAAGTGTGAAACACAAGGCAGCATGTGTGGTTTCCATGGAAATGCTAGTCAAGAAATTGGTTGCTTCTATGATTCTAAAAAAGGTAACATTTCTTATCTTTATTTCTATTTGTTAAGCAACGACTTCATAACCATCTTTACTTGCAACTTAGAAAAAGAAAAAGCGGAAATACCACTTAGAAACTGCTTGACTGGGTCAAAACTATGGTATTTGAGGAACAAAAGACGTTGGAAAATTCTCAACTTGGTGTTGGTCAGTAGATTCAGTACAGTAATGCATGACATAGGAATCGTGCATTAGAATTTAGAGGTGTAGAGGAATTGACTTAACTAGATAATTAAATATCAAGCTACCGTCATTATCTAAGCTACAAAAAAAAATATTAATTAGGAAGAATGTCAAGTGGGATATGACTGGATAATCATTCCCAGTAATATCATGGATGGTTCACCCCCACCTTGGTATCGACCTTTGTTCAGTCAAACAGGCCATGATAAAGTGTCGTCGACCTTCCATTCAGTTGCCCCTTCTGCTTTTTTTATTGGTAGAAGGTGCAAAAATGGGACACTGGTTCAATAGACATGATTGTTCAGTGAATTCTAACCAGTCAAAAGGGTAGAGTGGCGTATGCCAGGAAAGTTGATTTACTGGAAAATACGAAATTTTGGGATCATCCCAAAAATTTCTTGTTTCTTATATTTTAAAAAATTGTCATAAAAGCAAAGTAGGCTGAAGAAATGCAATGAAATCTTATGCAACACTAACAAACAGAATGAGCCTAATCAACTTAAAAATAAACAATAGATGAAGTGAGAACATCAATAATATGGATCAAATATTGACAGCTTCTAATTTCAGGCAAGTCTGCCAGTGATCTCAGAGTTTTTGGGATCTTTATCCTGTTGATTGGAATACCAGTTCTTGTATGTGCAAGTGGGATCGCTATTTCTTTATACCTTATGCCCTGGCATCCTCGAACCAATGAGGCAAATGCCACGCAGAGGAACTCCACCATAGCAGCAGTATCACCGCAACCTACCATCTTGGTGCTAGGTCTTGACGAGTCCACCATCGAATCATTTGACAAGCTGGTCCTTGGGGAAAGTAAGCGGCTGCCTGGTCCCAATGGTAGCACCTGTGCTATATGCTTATCAGAATATAACAGCAAAGAAACAGTAAGAATCATACCAGAATGCAAGCACTGTTTCCATGCAGACTGCGTCGATGAATGGCTACGGATGAACAGTACTTGTCCAGTTTGCCGGAAATCACCATCCCCTGCTCATGTTAGATCATCAAACATTTGACATTAATAGATTTGATCTCTCTGTCTCTCTCCCCTTGCTAGATTGCGGCTGTTTTGTCCATACGACCCCCCACCACCAACACACAGGCACACACAATGTTTCGTTTTTCAACATTACTGTTTCTTATTTGTTTTGGAGGAGCAAAATGTTTGCTAGTTTATAAATGACTAGGTTAATTGCTTTTAACAAAAGACTAGAAGATTCAAGGCAAAAAATGTCTCAGCATTATTTCGTTTTTTTTTTGCCAAGCTTGCTAGTTGCTGCCAAAGATGCAAGTAGATTTGGTTCTGATTAACCAACCCACGTTCTTGGTGCCCAATCGCACCCATTATTTCTTTGGCTTAGCTTTTTTTTGAAATTTCACTAAAAGTATCCTACGAGAGCGAAAAAACTATATGATGTCAACGGTAAAATGTTGTCATTTCTTATCCACCATCATTACATCCCGATTGTCATTGAAGATCAGTCCTACATGGATCATTCTGCATAGGCTCTACGTCTCTCCTTCCATTGGAGTTCTCAAAGAAAACCAACACCCATTGTTAACGAGATAGGATGATTTGAGGGGAAAAAACACATAAAACCCTGCAACCCATTATATCTCTGATAATCCCTGAAATCTAACATGATCAGGAATGCATTACATAAGAACCCTGCGGACAGATAAATTAAAATAAGAAGAAAAAAATCTTCCGGATCCGTCTTTGATTTAGCATCACCAAACCTGCAACCCGTGGTTGATCAATTCGAAATCTAATTTCAAAATTGAGAGTCTAACTTGACTTGAGCACCACGCAGGTCAAACTCTGCAAGCAGTTTGGCACAAGACTCATTGACAGTGATTAAAGCTTCATTTAACATTTGATTGCTTTCTTGATTTTCAATCTTCATGAAATTTTAACACAATAAAAAATAAGGTCTTTGGAGTCTTTTATCAAGATTTTAACTCGATTCAACGATCAGATTAAAAGTTATGTTTGATTTATCAAATTGTATTTTACACTTTTTAAACTCTTCAAAACCTTAAAATTTTAAATATTAATAAAATAATGCAATAAATATCATTATATCACGAATATAAAAGGAATTTTTCTATGTCAGACCCTCTACCTCTAAAAAACTTGCCCTTAAGTTATTTGTTAGAAATTAAACTTGACCACTCTAAAAAAATATTACTTTGAATATAACATTGTAGCCAACATATTTAAGTATATGTTTTTGACATGTAAACTTTAAATTTTAATTTATGATGCGTGTATGTTAAAGA
>Ga0307511_10002248_pt1 | contig 20213 bp, 25 predicted proteins | sample 13_EM_MG_FD_200266 | JGI IMG/M metagenome (GOLD analysis project Ga0307511, IMG submission 200266) | Populus trichocarpa ectomycorrhiza microbial communities from riparian zone in the Pacific Northwest, United States - 13_EM | ecosystem: Host-associated > Plants > Roots > Unclassified | place...
GCTCAGAGATCCTCCCCCATTTACGTAGTCCAAATCCCTGGAGAACGAGGAACAGGACGAGGACAAGAGGAAGGTGTTCGAGGAAGCTAAATATTGATGAGGCGATGACCCCTTCTCTGTCGATCCAAGAGATCCAAAAAAGAGTCGTCTGACAGGCTGCGTCAATTGCTCGAACCGCATGCGAGCGTCCTAGATCCCACCTTTGACGAGTAGATTTAGCACGTGGCTAATCGAGTACGAATCTGATTATTTCTCCCCGTATATGTCCCGGCTTAGGCTAGAAGATATCGTTTAGGAGGCCGCCGTTGTCGTTTAGTGTCCGTGCTTGGTACCCCGGAGCTGATGAAGTTACGACTGTACAGTTCTTCAGTGGCACATTCATCAACGAACCCATGAATCTTACGTGTTTGGGACTGGGAGATCCGAGGATGTCTCGGGGTTCGCGATTGGAAGAGTTGTTTATCCAAATCCAAGTCGTTGATGATTGATGGAACCACATCGGTAAAGCCGCCCAGCGTGTGGGCCAGTTCTCTTTGATGGAACGTTCTTTGGAGAAACAGGCTTCGGAGGACCCACTTTAGAGCGGGTTTTCTTCGGGATCTTGCTAACAGGCTGAGAGACCCTCAGACTTCTCGTGCCCTTGACCTCGAGGAAGTCACAGGCGGTGGTGAGTGGCATGAGAACGATGTCGGGTTTGAACAAATATCCTTCTAGATCGCGGTAGGATGTCACGCCTTCGTCCAATGGTACAAACAAGATGCGGTTTTGGAACTTGGGCAACCCGTTCACCTCGATTTCCGACAAGGCGTCGAGCCCGAGGTTGAGGGCGTCCAAAAGTGGCGCATACATGTCACGTTCAGCCCTGGTTGAAGACGATTTGCTGCGCGACGCGTTAAAAGTGTGTATGGGGGGTTACGAGACAGCGGGCCACGTACTACTTCTCCAGCCCCTTCCTCATCTCCCCAGGGCCGGCAACCGCGGAGCCGGCAACCGGGACCACCTCCCTCCAACAGAATCAGAAGCGTTTGTTTAGGACTTGCTCATCACGTAGGGTGTCCGATGAATTGTCATCACAACAGAAGACCAGGAGAAACCGGACCATGTCCATCGGGTTGCAGCGCTGGGGCTCTCGCCATGTCGACAGCAACCACGTTCAATAGCACCCTTCCTGGGTAAATAAAATCGGTAAACGGATGGCAAACCTGGAGACTCTTGCGAACGCGCCTTACACTGCCGAGGAGTGCTTTATGGAAACCTGACCCTTTAACAGGCTTTGTGGATTGTATGGAACGGGAGTGGGCCAACGACTGTGCGGTGTCCCGGTGGGAAGTGGAGGGGTCTGTCCGAAGGAGAGATGGACACGGGCGGGATGGAGGGTGGTGCATAGCAAGCAGCTTGCTTTATGGTGAATTGAGCCTACGATGAATGGGGGAGAAATGTGGCGATCGCCGACAAGCGCTGGTAGAATCGCTCGGTGGGACCTCCGTTCTTCTCACCCCATCTTACCATCTATCGATAATCTTATCTTTGCCAGGCCGCAGGCGTGTACCGCGTTGGCCAGAACGTGTTAGAGTATATTTAGCAGAGGTTGTTGAAAATCTGCGCGCCTCGTTCGCGTTTGTGTATTACCCAAGGTCTTCGTCTCGCCGGCGCGTAAGAAGCCCATTCGTGAATCCATTGTACCAAATTTTGAAACGCATCGCCCGAGTGGTTAAGTCTACCCCAAAGGTGCAATCTTTACTTCTCCGTGCGCTCCGAAAAAGAAACTCAACTCAACTCCATGCATCAGCCAGTAAGATAGAAATAGACATTTTCTCTGAAGAGGAGGGGGGACGAGTGGCCAGGTGTGAGTCAATCGGCTGGGGCAGAAGAAGAAAAAGGGTGAGCCATAAAGGTAAGCGCTAGGGATGACGAACAGAACCACCCACAGCAGGAACATCAAAGGCGAGCTGGCGATCGTCCCAAGGTGGTTCGAGAATCGCTCGTTCAGTGTCTCCTATCAGATCGAGCACAGGAACCGCGCAACGTTGAAACCACCATCCAGACCTTCGAGTCATTCCATCTGCCTCCTCATGAGTTCCACAGGAGAAGTCGCGCGACGGTTTGAAGCCAACACCAGCTCGTCCACCAAATGCCGACAATGGGAGGACGAAGTCTTCTCTGTAACGTGGGACACAAGTTCCGAAGCGCTTCCGCGAGTTTGTACAGGTAGCCGCGACCCTAAACCCATGTTGTGTGTCCTCGGTGGTGGTTTGGAGTGGTGTTGCACGCCTGGACTTTCAGACCTCTTCCTGAGGGCCCGGCGATCAACCTGGGGAGATAGGACGAGGATTTGGTGTCAGACGTCCCTGGCCATCTGTGAACGCCTGAAGTGATGTAGGAAGATAACCCCCCCCATAATAGTGGAAATCGCATAGCGTCGATGGGATGGCGAAACGAGCCACCGTCGGGCGTTCACGCAGGTGGTGTGGATGAGCGTGACCCCGGGCGGGGGCAGGCTTGTCGATGGACCGTTGACCCGGTTCACTCACAACTTGCCCAACGCTGCGACAAGTGCGGCAAGTGATGTCGGGAGGCTGGCGTACAGAAGGTCTGAGGTTGTGAGGTTATCGGCCGGGGACCCATTACACACGGGGAGGGGTGTTGACATCTTCATCGGAAGCGATGGATCGGTTGAGGTTGAGGGGACCGCTCGGATGGAAGTTCCAACCGTTCCCCGGGATCTGGCCCGAGGTTCGACCGGATATCGATGGCGAGGGTGAAGCTGACCGTGGAGGAAAGGCCGGGCTGAGAATATGGTCAACGCCGTGCGGTGACAAAGGGGAGAGCAGAACCTACAAAAGTCAAGGCGGTGTTGATATTCCCATTGTGCTTCTGCTTGTACTCAGTATCGTGCTCCACCGTCCTCCATTCACACATAGTGGAAATCGAGATGAGCGTGGTTCTCGGTCGGTTGGAGATAAGTGCATTCGGTGAGCCTCTTAGATTCTATCCAGAGTCAGCTCGTCGGTCCTAGCAACTGATCCCGCAAGATTCCAAAACGCACCATCGGGAGCCGACACCAACTGGTTTCGCATCTTCGTCGCCTCTCATTGTAACACCCTCCAAAGCTCCCCAAGATATCCCGGGAGACTCGGAGTGCGAGTCCGTGCCGCGTGCATGGCGCTTGTTAGTAAGCTTCAAGCTTTAAGCTTTAAGATCGCGCGTCCAGGGCACTGGGCCCTCATCAACATGACCCTCCTCTAACCCAAAGCTAGGGTGGTTGTTCGGTGAGGCATTCTCAGGGGGTTTGAAAGTCATTGCACTGGCGAGTCCGGCGTCCCTGGGACCATAAATCTGGGTTTTTGCTTTATTCTGGTGGTTTGCGGAGGTTCGACGTTCGACGTTTCAGCTGTCCATTCGGATTCCGCTGATCCGTTGCCCTAATCTCCTATTATCCACCACGGCGCACAACCGTCTGTGCATGGAATGCTGGCTACACAGGTTAGTGTTGGAATGTCGAGCTGCGGCTGGGACCTGGGGAACCTGCCCGTGGCGGTTCACACGCACCGGTCTGTCTGTCTCTTGTGCATTATTACTTTGCAGTAGATATACACACGCTCTAGATTTCACCATGGATGTGTGGCTGAGATTGCGATGATCCGCAGTGAGAAGGGGTGGCATCGAGGTCGTAGCGTTGGGCAGTGGTTTTTTATTTTTATTTTATTTTATTTTCAATCCGCTCCCTTGCGTCCCTCTCCAACTTTACTCATATGAGATCTATGGACAAACGTATCGTGGATTTTTACCGTGCCGAGTTTATGCGAGTCGAGGAAATCTAAACGGGAATTAACATCATTGCGTCATCAACACGAGGCGAATGTGAGGCTGTTCATTGTTTCCAAGTCAGGCAGGTCCACACTTCTTCGGTTATCTCCACGACGGCAACGACGACGGTCGACCAAAACGAAACACGATGAGCCCCATGTGGTCCGCGAAGAGCGCGTCGGTCGAGGCAGCGATGAAGAACATGCTGGCAGCCGCAACTCAGCAACTCCTCGATCAGTGGGACCCGTTCGACGACGAGGACTGCGAGAGGAGGGACCGCAGTCAACAGGAGCTGGACGAGTAAAAATATTTCGCCTGTTCCCTCCTCTTTCCTTCCTTCTCATCATCTTCTTTCAAGTCTTGACAGGGGCGGGGATCCGCTATTGGAAGATGACGACGGTCCACCCCCAAGGACAAAAATACCAAAACACAAAGCTGACAAGAAAGCGGCCAAAATCCTTCACGAAAGGGTCATAGTCCGTCCAATCCACACAATTCTGACCCTTTCCTCGATTCTGACCCGTCTTTTCGCTCTAGTACTACAGGACGGAGAGTGACCGGAAGCGACGAACCGCCGGTCGACGGAACAACAATGGATACGCACACACCGGCGCCGTCGATGGATACATGCAAGGTCACCCCACCCGACAGATTGACGCGCCTCCACGTTCACCCACAGATGATTATGATTCCCAAAATCCACATCTCCTTCCGCCCCAGCCACCGAGAAAGCGAGGATTCTCCCTTGGAGCTCTCTTCAGATCCAGCAAAAAGAAGCCTGTTTCACCACCCTCACCCGTCATACCTCACCACGACAATGAAGATTCCATAGACTCATACGAAGACCGGCACCCCAGACAAGCCCCCTTGCCTCCCCCCCACGACATTCACAACCCCCCATACCAGCAAGAGCCCGCCTCCCCTACAAAATTAGTCAGAAGGCACGGGAGCACCTCCAGTCGAACGAGGGGATATGACAACCACCCATCACCACCAATGCAAACCAGAGTATCCTCGAGAGACGGCGGTGACCCCGATCGCGTCCACAGGACTTCCTCCAACCGTCATCGAGAACGGGACCGGGACAGGGATAGGGATAGGGAGAGGAACCGTGATCGCGATAGAGGAGCTGACCCGCGTGGCAGCGGACGACACGACAGATCCTACTCGTACGATGAACGTCGATATCCCCCTTCCTCACGGCGCGACATCGGAAATCCAGATAAATACGGATCTACTCGTCATCGCGAAGGCTCACGCGAGCGAGAACGCTCCTCGAAACACAGAGATGACGAATACCGTCAAGGATCTTCCTCTCACCGGCATCGATCGTCCCGCGGGAAGCACGACGGCGATGACGATGAGGATTCGGAAGAGCGCAGGAGACGCAGACGTGAGAGGCGGGAACGCGAAAAGGATAAGGATCGCGAGAGGAAGAAACACGACGATCCGCGGACGAAACCGCAGAGCCCTCACGACCAGGAAGGAAGCCATGGCGGTGATGGTGGAGGAGACTTCCATGACGCCCCAAGTTTACACGAAAGCGAGCATAGACCTAGGGATGACCCAGACGCGTTGTCTGTTTCGGATCATATTGTGAGTCAATCGTTTATCCCGTCGCAGGCAGCGACTGATCATAACACGTATAGAACGGCGGCCTTCATGTCACTGGTTGATTCCAGCAACGACGACCTTCCAATTTCTTCACGCCTTTCTCATCCCGCTTCGCGGTTCCGTTTTCTTACATCTCCATCCTACTTTGCCGTTCACCTCCCCATATATCCTCAGATCCCGTCCCCTGATCGGAATTCCCCAACGCCACGATCCCTTCCACTTGGCCAACTATTCCCAGCTTATCGTTATCCCCCGCTCACTCGCATTCTACACGTGCGATCCAATCTGTTTTTTATCTGTTTTCTGCACGTATCACATGCACGTTTCCCCGCCGTTGGGTCCTTTCCCCCTTTTTTTTTTTTTTTTTTTTTTTTTGCAATCTCATACTATGTACCCTTCTATGTGTATGCTCTCTATCCTCCTCATCCTTGCGGGATGTTACCATCTGTTTGTCACTCTGATTAACTCTTCAGGATATTGGGAACATCACACCTTTCCACTCGCAGCCCAAACACATTCTGGTCCAGAACCACAAATACTGTTCGTACCGGTCACATATTGGTTACATTGCTAAGTGGGCAGAAATACGTGGTAGTTCAAGAGAGGGTAGCGTCACAGATTACACATACACAAGCGGTTAATTGGAAGGGTGGTCCTCGTGTTTCTTCTCGACCTCACCGGGAATATTGTCCAGCTACGAAACCATAAGCTCAGGTTACCATATGGTGAGTAGAACCGGGTGCTTACCACGTCGAGATCGTTCAGTGCCTCCCCGATGATCTGGATACTCTTCTGGAGATCGGCTTCTTCGATGACCAGCGGAGGAGCGAATCGGATTCTAGGCGGAGAAAACGTGTCAAGGAGGACCCTCCGAGAAGTGGGCGCATGAAATCATACACGTTGACGTGGGTGGGCTTCGCGAGCACACCCTTGCTCTTCAACAAAAGGCAGAACTGCCAGGCCGTCCTACCCCGTTTGCTTTTTGACTCGTCGATGACCACCGCGTTCAACAACCCGCGTCCTCTGACCTCTTTGACGAGAGGAGAGTTGAATGCACGAATCCCAGAACGGAACTTCTCCCCGAGGTCCTCCGCCCGCTCCGACAGACGTTCGTCGATGAGAATGTCGAGAGCGGTGGTGGCGATGGCACATCCCAACGGGTTTCTGTGGGGCATTAGAAAACGGAGATTGGTGCGCGGGAAAGGCCTCTTACCCCCCGTATGTACTTCCGTGTTCTCCAGGCTTGATGCAGAGCATGACCTCCTTGTCAGCCAACACGGCGGACACCGGGTACACTGGAAAAAATGTCTGAGGGACACATCAAACAACGGCAACCGCTACTCACTGCCACCAGCGAGAGCCTTTCCGAGCAAAACGACGTCCGCGCGAATGTTCTCGTGATAACTGGCAAGCAGTTTCCCAGTTCTGCACAGACCCTACGTGCAGAAACCTCTCAACTCGAGTGCTGCGACGACAGTGGAAGGGCTTACTGTTTGTATTTCATCGCAGATCAATAGAACTTTATGTTTTGTGCACAGCTCCCGAACTTTCTGAAGGTATCCAGCTGGGGGTACTACGATTCTGAAAGGAAGTAAGGTTAGAAGGGCGGATAACCGATGTGTATGAAACGGTTCCGTACCCAGCTTCACCCTGAATCGGCTCAATCAAGAACGCAGCGGTGTTCGGTCCATGGATTTCCAAGGCCTGTTCAAGGTCTTCGATCACACCGTATCGAATCATCCTTTCGTTTGAATCCGCGTCGGAAAACGTAGGTCCAACGCCTGGAAGATATGGCCCAAAACCAACTCGACTGTCAGGGTCTGTGCTCATGCTAGGGGGTAATGGATGTAATCAGTGGAGGCGTATCAGAATGACCCGCAGAAAGTCATGCACCTGATGATCCCGAGCGTCCGTCCATGGAAGTTGCCCTCCACGCTGAACACGATGGCCTTCCCTTCCTCAACACCCTTTTTCTCATAGGCCCACTTACGGGAGAGCTTAATGGCCGTCTCGACGGCTTCGGCACCAGTGTTCATAGGCAGGACCATGTCGTACTTGAAGAGGGAGGTTATCTTCTGGGCGAAGGGCCCGAACCCCGAGTTATAAAATGCCCTCGATGAGAGGGTTAGTTTGGACACTTGGTCCACCAGGGCTTTCACAAGCCGTGGGTGACAGTGTCCCTAGTGGTTTTCCATCAGTTAAAATCTCTGTCTAATTGCGTGTCCGCTCTGGACTGACTTGGTTGACGGCGCTGGATGCGAGTACTTCATGAGCTGATGTGTTAAGATATCGATCGGGTTTGTGCTCACGAGTACGCCGATAGCATGTCGATGTATTCCTTGCCTTCTGGGTCCCATACCCTAACAACGGAGATTGCGAATCAGCTCTCGCAAACTTCGGCACCAAATCGCTCGTGGGTGCGATCCGTAAACTTACTTTGCTCCTTTGGCAGTATCAAAAACGACCGGAAGAGGGTGGTAACTACATTCCGATTTTGATGAGAACGACGTTGGAGAATGGAATGAGAATGTCTCACTTGTGAGCCCCATACTGATGTTCGAGGTCGATGATGTTGGCCGAGGTGAGTTTCGGCTTCGGGGGGGATCTGGTCGGAGCGGCAGCGACTGGGGCCATTTCTCTCGAGATTGTAGGGTAGTGGAGGTAACGAAGGTGGGAGGGTTTAGATCCGGTGGGGCTCCTCAAATCCCGAGTGGAGAATTGCTCTTTGAGCCGAACCCGATTGGTCACCGACGGATCATCTGATCATCGCGCTTTCCATCCACCTCCCGACCATATCCTCGGCGAAGGACCGTCGATGGAGACGACAGCGCAGATCCTCCTGCTCCATTCTACATCAGTTGCTGGATCAGCTCAACGGGCTAAAATCCCTCAGAGGGCGAGACCCAATCGGGACCACAGGCTGATGGTTGAGCTTATTCTAGGTATAATCACGGTCATCCCTCGGACAAAGCGGTCCTAGAGAACAAAAATTTATTGATAGTAGCCGAATTCGAGGATCGTTGCAATGGTGTAGGCCAATCTATACCAAGGCGGTCATCCGTTCATAAGGAAAATGCCAAATAGATGAGAGCACGATACAGGTCCTTAGGGCCTTAAGTATGGCATTGGGTTCGGAAATGGAGTCAAATTGCAACTATAACCATCAATATCCTCCCGGGAAACGTGCAAGGAAGCCGTGCGCACCGTTACTCCAAGGGAAAGCGCCTAGCGCGATGATCGAGTGCAACATCCTCAAACTGAATATTGCTGAGGGTAGGAACCTAGCCACAAAACCCAGCGGGAGCTTGACACTGTCTCTTGGAAGGTACGGATGTACTTGGGCTCCACAGAAGCACTCTTTAGCATCCAGATGCTCGGGGGGACGCGGTGTCTTTGTCCCGCTGTAGTTGCCCGTGGCGTCGTGAACCGGCCGTGGGGTATTCGACGCTGATAGTAAGAGAGCGGGTTAGCGCTTGCGTCGATGTCCCTTTGTTCTCACTTCATCATGGATGATATATAGTGCCTTCAGCGTTCGGGGCTTGCCGCTGCTGGTCGCGCTGCGCTTACATGGCCGGAAAGAGAAGGGCCTCACATCATTCAATCGGCCTCACCCTGTGATGGACAACCGACTCCGGGATATTGTTAACTATGGACTGGCGACCGGTGTCTGGCGCTCGATCACATATGGTCGTAGCATCGCAAGGACGTAGGAGAGTGATGAAGAGAGAGGGGAAAAAAGTGAAGGAAAGTCATCCATCCATTTCGTCGACCAGATCAAACCCGATCCGAGGAGCTTCTGGCACCCGATCACGTTAAACAATTCGTGCATCCAGTGAGTCAGGGGGCTGGGTCCCTGTCCTTCATTATTCAATCGCATTTGCGACTACATGTAGGTGAGGGGAGAGGGTTGAAATCCCTAAGAACTGACGAAAACCGAAAGGAAAGACCTGGAATTTCATACCCTCTTCCAAGAGCAGGTCCCGTTTCGGTAGCACGTGGGTATTATGCCCCATGCATTTCGCTATTACATCAAACAACCGGGAACTTTTAGCCCGGCGGGTGCCAGAAGCCCCCTAGCGCAGTCGTTTGGCTGTGTCCCCAGAAGAACCGCGGTAGGCTCGTTCTCTCGGTAAGGAACGTTTCCGCCGACGAATCTAACAGCTATACGCGAGTGTCAGCGGTGCCTTTTATTCGGGCGAACAATGCCGGTGAAATGTTGGGGGTACTATTCTTACCTGCCTCCAAGGTATCGATCTTGGTTTTCGTCCCCAAAGCCCAGGCCTTTCACCCTGTCCAGTTGGACACTCTCTCTAGCTCGGCTGTCTAGTTTCGTTCGCACTCCCTGCAAAATAACGAGTGTTAGTAGAGTCCAGACAGTGGACTTTCGTGAATTCAGAGTGGGTCGCGTTTCACAAGTCCTTACCAGGTCAACCTCATCTTCGGATTGAGCTTTGCTAGAATCAGGGGTCATGGGGAAGTCATTGTAGGGATCGAGATCAGAATCTGTGCCCTGGGATGTGGCTCCAGGCCCAGCAACCAAGGCCAGATCGGTCCCTTGAGAATAATTACCGCCCAAGTGGTGTTTGGATGCATGTGTGGAAGGTTGGCGAGGTGCGGCGGCAGGATTTTCCGGGCACTGGCCCAGACTCTCCCCACAAACGATCCGCCCTACTGAGAGGAATGAGTGCATGAACACCCTCCGATATTGACTCGGGTGTCATTGGGAGAATCTGACCTCCACTTTCATCCACAGTAATCCGTGGCCTAATCTTGGCCAATATGAACGAGGTGACGTCTCCCACGCCTTCTACCTGCATGAAGATGAGAGGTCCAAGATTTAGAGGTCCATTGTGTTCTCATGACATACCGCACGAACCCCCGCCAGATCTTTGTGGTGTATCAATACGGACGTAGCGTTGGAGTTCTATTACCAGGAGTGAGCGACCCAGCCGCTGCGGGTACAGAGAAAAGGGTTACCTGGAATACATAGTCCGAGATGACGTCAAACACGTCGGGTTCCTCATCCTGAAGTGAAGAATCAGAGCAGAAACCAAACATCGCGGTAGGTCATACATCGGACGCGTCGTCGTAAGCGTCAGTATCTGGGTCAGAGGAAGGGTTCCCAGCAATTGGCCCTCCAACTCCGTCCCAGGTCATAGGGCCATCCTCATGACTGGGGGTTGGGTCTTTTCGAGACATTCGCTCCGGGTGGGTGCTTAACGGCATGTGTAAAAGATGGGGGAGGGGGACTGCAGATGATATTCGAAGTGGATACTACACTTTATATACTCCCACGTAGGTGGTCATGTGAGTGGTACGCAACAATAAGTGATCTTAAACATGGTCGCACTGTGGTTTTCCCAATTTTCCACGCAGGCACCGGTCCGCCGTGCCTGCGATCGACCGTGGGGCCTTCCCATGGCATAGTAGGATTTCCAACGGTGTCGTCCTAGCTGTTCCCCGAACCGAGGTCGTGTGGACTCGCGGACGCCAGGAAAATACCTCCTCTTGTGCATCGTGTAATACCGGACGAAGGCGCACTGGTTGTAATCCTCAGAATCCGTTCCTCTGCTTATCATTGGTTCCAAGGACGGATGTTAGATTCGTGAGCAACCGATGCAGGGGTGCATTGTTGCGGTCCGCCATGGGTATGGGTCAAGCCTCTGGCTTGCCACGTCCCCGAAAGAGAGATAAAAGTTGAAGCGACCATCGGAACAGATAGTGACCTCCGATTCATAGGAAGCGCTGTCGTTTGAGTGCCACCATCGCAAGGTTTTTGGTAATATCGAGACCGGTTACGAGAACGGGTTTGGTAACGCCCCCGTCCTACTGCTTCTCGCGGGCGGTCGTTACCCAAGAGCTACTGTTTTTTTTTTTTTTGAACGCGTGTTGTTCCACAGCGTCTTCTGCATATGCATTGTGTCTCATCACTAGTGTCGCACTGCGTTTTCCGGTGAGTTTGTAGGAGAAATGGGCCCTGGGTTTCAGGAACCTGGCGGGAGTTTTAGAGATTAGAGGAAATAATCCAAGGAATCGGACGCGCGGAGTCTCCGTGGAGCTGCCGGGGCGAGCGGAATTCGTGGGCCCCAACGCCAAATTCCTCAAATGTATCTCCACTACGGTAGGCGGGATGGCCGCGGAAGAATCTTTGTCACTTGAAGAGTTTCTTCGGTGTGTTCGAGCGAGCGCCTATTCACGGAGAACCGGTGAGCTGCCGCGATCATCATCGGACTTTAAACCCAAACCCATCCAAAGTCACCGCCAGACGACAATATTTCCCGGTGAGTTCCGCATGGAAGCGAGAGCACACACAGAGGAGTTGTCCTATCTGGGACTTTTAAGTTTTTCATTGAGGCATGACGGAATAAGGCTCAGGACCACGTTCGCGCGAAATTCAAAGTCTGATCAAACCTGCCGATTAGTGCCGAGAACGTTCTAAGGAGGTTGAGTTGCGCCCACCCTATATTACACAAGCTAAAAAGTTGCCAAACGGAGCGGAGTCGGTGCCAAACATGCCTAGTAGTGTTACCGCGGTGAGAAATGAACGGAGAGGCCAGGAGCGGGCCAAAAACCTTGCCAGCCCTCAGGCCTCAGCGGTGGGTCACGTGACCTAAAACTCGCTCAAGCGTATAGTAGCCCCTGGTCTCGCGCGGAATTCTGCCGTGGCCATCTTGCCGTCCTGGACGGGGTTTGTACAGAAGTTAGTAGAAGGGGGGGATTTGGAAGTGGCAGGGGGTCGAAAGGGCTCGGGTTCCCAGGGTTATGGTACGGTCTTGGCTGGTGGTGCTACCAAGCAGTGGCCGAGTTCAGTACACAACGCCGGCGTGTACAAGTGTCTGTCAGGTGCCGGCTAATTGAAAGTGGCGTGGGCTAGAGTCCTGTTAACAACAGTCGAATTGCTAATCTGCCTGTTACTGACTGTGAGAAAGACGGGGGTCCAAGCGGCCGTGAATCAACGGCAAGGTTAACAAAACCGCGCAAAGAGCGGGATGGATGCTCTTCAAGGTCCGAAGTTGGGGAGGCGAGTAAATTGCCCCGGTAAAACACAATATCTCGCAGTGACCCGACGTTCAAGGGCGTAGATGCGAACTACAAGACTGTACCCCACCCCACCGTGCTGAGAGGACAACTTTCAACTGCATCGAGGACGCATCCCCTCCCGGGAAGTTTTCGAAGTTCTCGCTTGGCCTCGGAACGGACAAGTCTCGGACAGAATTCAAGATGTCGACTGAGATGCCACTTGGAGGTCCCGTTTATTGAGAGGAATCGACGGTTCCATTGATCTCCGGGGCAGAGACTTCGATAATCCCTGGGACCGCCTGGCGTCGCATTCGTTACATTTTGCTCGAGTTTTGTCAACCCAGATATCCACGGTCCTACATTACCTTAATACCTACTCCAGTGCCTTCCCTCCCCCACCGGATCACATCCCCAACGTTCACGACAAAACGAAATCATATGTCGGAGATCGTCCCGGGCCACGCTCGTCCGGGGTCCGGGTATCGGGCCGGTGGTTACCGGGAGTCTTAGGCTGCCGTTGGGCGATGGCCGATCCGTGCCTCTGCTGGTATAGGCCGCCCTAACAGTTGGCACCCTTTGCGTTGGGTTCAGCAGCTCCAGCCGCCTGGATCCATACATGGTGTATACACGACCACACCAAAAGTTATGAACCGTAACCGAGTCTTGGACAGGACGCGACGAGTACACTTACTCATGATCACAAGTTGTGCTACCGTTGCCTCCCGAGCCCAGAGACTTCGTTGCGAGGCCCCCACAGCGGTTCCTACTTCATGGTTTCCCTGTCCTCGTCAACCTGAGCCCGTTCCCGTTCACCCAGTGCTGTGGGTCACCTTCCTGACACTCGCAATAGATCTGTCGGTCGCTCAAGTTTCGACGATATACATAGCATAACACCTTCAAACACGCCTGGAACACCAGAATGAGTTTTCTGCTGCAAGAGCTCACGTTGCTCAACAGGTTGGAGGAGGGTGGGAAGAACCTCGAGAGCGCGCGGCTGGATGAGTTTATTCCAATTGGGGCAGTTCCCTGTCAATCCCGTCATGCCCCTCACACTCCCGCCTTTGGGCCCCAGGTTGTGAAGTTTGAGGTCCCTTGGTCGACCTGGGTGCCTGAATGAGCGTTCGTTGAATAGGTCTTCGACGAAGCCCATGATCGCCTCGAACGCTTTCCCAAGCCTCTATTGCGTCGGCGAACCCTCTTTTTTTTTTTTTTTTTTTTGTTTCCCAAAAAAAAAGCCTGCTGATCGTCGAAGACGGCGACCCGGTTATTCGAAAATAAATCTGTGGCCGAACAATACTTCGGGAGCTTGCTTTTCTCACCGCACTGGGTCCCGATGTTTCCGGTTACAGATTTCACCAAACACATCTGGAAACTCTGCTTTTTCATGCTTGACCGAACGCAAGCCTCGGATTTTGTCTCAAGGAGTGGGTCCATCATGGCTCTTAAACGTGCTTTTGTTGTCCAGTGCGTATAGGTTGTTAGTTATCTGATTTGGAAGGGGTTTCCTAACATTTGGAGTCCGCCTCTGTAGGACCTAAGCGGGGAGGGATCGGAAAAAGCAAGAGTGTCGTCCTGGCATAATGTCGTCGCCTGTTGGGATGAGAAGTGGGGAGTGCTTGTTCGGATCTACCCACAATGTCGGTCTAATGTAGCACTAATGCTCCCGGTCCAGCAGTTTTGAATCGTCCATCGTTTCGTGACAAAGCAGAAGGGCCTAGTTGGGGAGAAGGGTCACCCGCACAGGCCCTCATCTAACCCTGTTCCGGTGCCCGCCTGGCGCAACCTGCCCTCGGCACGAATACTCCGTCCTTCAGTCGGTCTTTACGGTCCCCGACCACCACGGAAACACTCCCACCGCTAGGTCACGTTCCGAGGAACGCGAGGGCGCGACGCTTAATCGTGTTGCCATCTCTGGGACCTGCTCTGAGATCGGTAGCATCACGGCTCCGCTGGTTGTGAACGGTATCCCACTCCATCGACCGGAACCCCTTACTCTCGCGACGTTTCTGTAATAACATCGGACCTGTAGGGGCTGAGCGCTGATGGATGATCCCAGGATCATGGCGGCCCCACTAGACGAGGGTTGGGGTATTCGTTCCATCTGGACGAGTGTACCGTACATTCAATCCCTTGATGTCCATATACTATTTTTTTAACCCCCCCCCCCCCCCCCCGCGAATTCTGTTTCTGAGCTTCACGTTAAGGAGATCTTGCTAACGCAAACGTATTCCCCTTCTGGCCCCCTGACCACCTATGTCGCGAATCCGAACCTCATCGATGTCTCACGTTCCGAAGCCCACGCTGACAGAACCACGCGCCGACCAATGGGCTGTGTCCGATACTACTAAGTGTGTTGATGGAACTCGGGGAAATTCCGGTGATGCCAGAACGTCTGGATATGCAAATGTAATCCTTTCATCAACCATCACCCATCGGCCTCGGTTTACGGTTTGCGGTACAGAGTTTTGATTATCGCGGAATGGAGGTGACGGAAAGGGACTTTAACTGACATCCGTAGGAGGGGGAGGCGAAATTTCGACGAGGAAAGGTGGACTTTCACCAGACGGGGTTGGACGAGTCTCTTCAACTAAAAAGCGGCCCTCCCTGAATGAAGGATGGACAACGTCTGAGTGAGGAAGATTGAATGACTATTTCCCGTGCGTTCATTGGGGCAGGCCAATTTACCACATACGCTTATTGCTTTCCTTCGTCAGGGAATTTCTTCGAATTCCATCTTTCGGGCCAACCTGTAGGACATGCACCGTCCCTCGTTTCTCCAGTTTCGTCGTGTACATAGAGCTGAAGACAACAGGTATTTTCCGGGCCTGATCAGCTAAACCGCAGGTAGCCAAACCCTGTAGATCGAGTCGGTCACCGGGGCATGGGACAAACACGCACGGATATTGAAACATCTATTATTTCCCAAGAGGTTCACAGCTCCGTCTGTTAGAGGCGAGGCGATGGAGGTAGAGATGGTATATACCTATTCACGAGTCGGTTCTAGCGAGTAGTAATGAACCTTCCCTCTTCTAAACCCCTTCTAACTCCGCCTGTGGGGAGAGAAACTCCAGCTGAAGCCGCGAGGCTGCCTTGACCTCCGCTGAAGGGAACACTATCCGCCATCTACTTCGACTAATAATCCAACATCGCTTGACATATCCCTTCCAAGAATGTCCGGAGTGGCTCGGTTCCCAAACCTCCTGCTTCCAGACGAATGCGAGCGTTTGAGCTGTTGAAGATAGTGTTTGAAGCGATGTGGACGAGGAGCAACAAACCAGGTGGTGGATAGGGCGTGGAATTTGACGTTTTCTTCTGTCAGGAGCTCGATGGCCCTGTGGCAGTTACCATGGCCAAGCTGCGCGAGTATCTGGGTTCTTGAGATACAATCCACCAGTTGGTCCCTCACATTCGATGCAAACCCGGTTTCCAGGGTGGATCACCCCGTCCGTGGGGTTTTCCTGTCTGCCCACGGAGGTCCTGTTTGTCGCGAGGCCCAAACCTTCCCGATCGTCTTTGCGTACCCATGATTGGAGAAGAATTCGAACGCGTGGTGCGGTCGTGTCGATTCCTCGACATCATGTCGGAAGCCCTGAGTGAAAACTTTGGTTCGGGCCCCCACGGAGCAGGGAAGATTCTGGAACTCTTGACACCGACGGAACCAGAGGAAGTGGCGAAATTTTTATCGCGTCCCAGGCAAGCGACCCATTGATAACATTCAAGTTCTCGAGTCCGGTAACATTGACCTTGGCGGAGAAGTGGACAGGCGCAGAATCCTCTTCGTAGACCCGAATGCTGGCCGCGGCGCAAAAAGTCGGCTAAGCCGGAACGCTAAAAAGGCGCAGGTTGTCACGGCCTTGTAGAACCAGCGATGGCCGACCCTGCATTTCCAACGTCCGCATAAACTGGGCGAGTTTCACGGACCCTTGGGCGAAATCTGTTCGAGTGGGAGCTCTGATATCCAAAATGCGAGCGTTCTTCGGATCTTCCCCCCGGGTTAAAAAGTGGTTTATGATCCACCCTCAGAATCCCGACTATCGACGAGGAGTTTTGAATGACGCCACGGCGGGGTTAAGACCTTTCGCTCACCTCTCCAACAACAATATAACGCCTACCGGTCCGAAGCGATAGACGACTGGTAATTTGAAGAGGAGATTCTTTGAGCCGAGCAGCGGTTAAACGTATGTCTCGGGGGAGGGATTGGGCGTCCAGAACCCTTACCTCAAGATGAACCCTTATAAGCTTCTCTCTGTTGAGTTTCTCATAAAGTAGTGGGGACACGAGAAAGAGCGTCAGCCTGCCAGTGAAACCCATTGTGACAACGGCAGTGTCGTGCAGAATCGCTCGAGTATATATACACACAGATAGCGTAACCCTATTGAGCGCGACGATCTGGAGATGGCCGGCAAGTTCCGAGCACGTCGACGACGATTGATATTTCAAAATTCTAATTATCAATGGAGCTCTCTACGCACCATGATTGTGTAGGGCGCCCTCGAGACACACAAAAAAAGGCATAGGCAATACCACAACCCGCAATCAACCGGTTTCTGGGTGATCGCTAGTTGAGCGGCCGTGTTGTAACGCCCGAATGCTCCCAGCCTCCGGCCACCCCAGCCTGATCGATGAACAATGAATTGGGGTCGGATTCTCCGGAAAACGGCCAATCGAAATAAAACTAGCTGGAAAACTTTTGTGCATAGATCTTAAACCGGATCGAATTTGAAGGGCGGAGCGGAGACGAAATTAAAAATTCTACCGCGCCCATTGATATCACGGAGCACCCCGATAACCCTCCCACCTCCGCCCTCCATTTGAGGCATAGGGGCCCGCTACGAACCGCCATCATGCGTTCAAATGAATCTGACAGGACGCGACGCCAAATTGTCACCCTCGCAGTCGACTTGGACGATGGTGGAGATTCCAAGTCCCCAGAGGGAGTCCTCGAATACCCAAGTCAGGAAGGTGGTTCGAGCTGCATCCGGAGCTCTAGAGCCTACCCGAGCAGTGTTCTTCGGAATTTGCACGGCGTGCAGAATTGTGGACAAAGGATCGGTCTCAATTTACCGCCAGTTCGGATCCGAGCACTTAAGCAATCGCCTCGATTTGTGGCAATGGTCTCGTAGTTTTGGTCACCTTGATTCTGACCGTATTGCTGGATTTCCACGGGAACGATCACTCGGAGCTGGAAGCGTTTAAAACGTGAGGGACCATCTTTGTTTCGATTTACAACTTCTCTGCTCAGCGGTTCGCCTACAGATACAACCGCACCCTGAACGGTTTACTTAGTTACGGATACCTCCGATCCGGGACTCTGTCACTCATATGCTTGATTCATCCCGACAGTGCTTATTTACTGATCCTGGCAATATCGAGCGCTCTAATCCTCCCGCAGAGAGATTTGCGGAGCCCACCCACTGGGGAAAAACTTTGTACCCACGACGTTACAACCATTATTGCATACTGGTGCTCTACCAAAAGAAAGCGCTAACTGAGTCCGGCGAGAGGTATTGGTGTGGTAAGAAATTTACGGTTGGTGCTACTAGTGTATCAAAGAAAACGTATTTGCAAGGATTCCATCACCCACGATACTTTACAAAACAATGACCTAACTGGACGGCAAGAAGGACAAGATCCGTGGAGCGTCCGTTGGAAAACAGGGTGCACAACAATGTGAAGGATTCAATGATCACCCGAGTGTTGTTCACAGCGTAATTCTGAAGCTCTCCAGAGCCCTGCGGTCCTCAGAAGAGCGGGGATGATAAGAACTTTTTGCTCCAACCGAGTCATTCGCATTCCAAAGGGTTGTTGTCGGTGGCCCGGATGGGCTTCGCGGCGCCACAAGTGCCAGAGCAGGTAGTGAGTACATGTGTTCGCGGTTCGGATGAGACGATGGCAAGGGTAGGCTTGTGAACTCCGAAGAAACGGAGGACCGTGGCGAGGAGGACGTCGAAGAACGCTCCGTGCCTTGGCTGTTGTTAGAGTTGGTCCGACGCCGGACATGATCGTCGTCGGTATTCGCAGACCAAGATGGGCTGGTCTCGTCGATAGCCATGGATTCGGAAGGTTCCAGCTTCCTTGTGCTAGCCTTTCCAGGTAGGAAAATGCCGTCGGGGACGCGAAGTCTCCGAAGGTACTCGTAATGTGCGATAACGGGGAGGCGCATATAATCGTCACCCTAAACGCCACTTTCATTTCTGTTGTGGGGCTTCGATGGATGGGTTTACGTACGGAAAAGTATGCAACAATATGCCATTTGCGACACCCTGATATATGTCGGACGAGGGTGCTATAGGTCTGTTTGATGAAACCTCCTGTTTTGGCGGGACGATCCTGTCGCCGGACGGCGGATGGAATTGTAGGGTCGAGCGCTTTCCTAGCCCTTCAGTTCCCGTGTCAATAATCTAAACAGAGAATTCTGTGGGCTACGCACCTCCTAGCTGCCTTTGCATCCCGCTCGTCTTGGCTCATCTCGATTTGCTCCTCGTACCACAAGAAATCCCCTCGCATGCGACTTTGAGACCTAGGGAAGGGATGGTCAGAAACAACTCAGTAACAATACTTGAACGCCATACCAACGGCGGCCATCTGTCCACCGAGACAGCCCACCCTTACTCTCAGACTCTTCCCAAACAAAAATGTTGCCGGATTTGAGCTGGGCCCTCTCGTTGCCATTTAAACGTCTTGTAATAAGAGGAAGGACGTTCAGGCGGACGGCCTCGAACAACATCAACGCATCTTGGGCATCCCGGATATCTGTAGAAAATCAGGTCGTTATCCCGGATTGTGGGTGGTAGAACATACGCAAAAGGTCATGTGTGACATAGCGGCTGGACGAAGTCGATGTAGACGTTGGTGGAGAGGGGACCGGAGAAGGCAAAGGGGCAGGGAAATTCATCATGGCGGGACAAGATGTGTAGCCCGAGCAGCTTGCGTGTTTTATACATCCACCTGAAAAGCCAAAAAGTGCCCCATCAATAGATTGACGCGTCGTCCGGAAGGGACTTCCAGAGGAAAAAAAGGAACGTCGACGAAGCCCGATTCGAATCTGAAGGGCTGTGAAATGGAGTACACATCTCCATACCCTATGCTTCTCTCACATCAAGGATCATCTGATAAATGTTGAAACATCTAGCCACGACTGAAGTATCGTTTATATCTGTTTCTCCGGGGTGGCACATCCGATTGTATCGATTGTGTGACCGAGTATGAGAGCGGGAAAGCGGGAGACGGGGGGCTCATAAGCGGGAGGGATAACCCCGTACGGACGTCCGCCGAGGTCCCTCCGGCCAAATGAGCAATCACAGGGGACACGTTTACTGTCCAAACAAAATTGCCTGTCAGGAGAAGCGACGCATGTGATGAGCACCGGTGGTGGACAAACCTACTTTACCCTTGCTTCCCGAATCATCATCAGTTTAGAGTAAGGAACGCGCCTAAACAATTGCGAAGGACCTTTCATACACGTGAGGACGGATACTCGGCGAAACCCAAGCGAGGTTGAGGGTTCCCGCTTCGGAAGCAGACGCGAACGCCGTTGCATGAGCCGTCTCGGATGAGTCTCAAACTCCCCGTGCGCCAATCTCAATCACCATCAACGGAGGAGTTGCAGGGATTTTTGAGTTAGCAGATCAGTGTGGTTCACGGTTAAGCGCGTCAAGCGGACAGGATCACTGACCACTCGCTTGTTTCCGGATGCCCGCCTGTTGCCAAAATTGTTCTGATCGAGGAGTGCCATCAGTCTTCTTTTGGAACGGGTGGGTATCGATATCAAG
>Ga0307511_10002249_pt1 | contig 20208 bp, 17 predicted proteins | sample 13_EM_MG_FD_200266 | JGI IMG/M metagenome (GOLD analysis project Ga0307511, IMG submission 200266) | Populus trichocarpa ectomycorrhiza microbial communities from riparian zone in the Pacific Northwest, United States - 13_EM | ecosystem: Host-associated > Plants > Roots > Unclassified | place...
AAGGGCAAGGGACCCCCCGCCTCACCCCCACCCGCGCGAAAACAACCAACAACGAAGGCTATCGTCGTACGCGCTCTCCCCACCAAGTACAAAGTAGGGGAGCTACGACGGTGGATCAAGGAAAATAACAAGGACCTGGTCATTACGGGAGCTCGCTGGCTCCTAACAGGGGACCGCCGTCCAGGGAAGACGCACTCTTCCCTGGTACTCTACCTAGCTGACTCGCCGGAGACACCACGATTACGGATGGGGAGGAAGTCTTTCCACACCTCCGCCTACGATTGGGACCGACCGTCCCGATCCCAACCAGGACCATGAAGAGGAATTGGAGAGGGCCGGGAAAGGGCGTGGCGGAGGAGGGACAACCATATTTAGGGGAGGGCCGGTAGGGAGGGCGTGGGGGAGGAAGGAGTTTATTTTATTCCGGAGGAGAGGGCCGGAGAGAGGGCGTGGCGGTGGAGGGGATAGCCATATTTGAGGGGAGGGCCGGGAGAGGGCGTGGCGGAGGAAGATACGGGGGCCGGACGGAGGGTGGCAGCGGAGGGGTGCTAGGGTTGTTATCTGTATTTAGATCGTGCGCGGCCCCCAGATTAACTTGGGCTGCCTTGAAACCTATCGGGTTTCCGGTGGGCTCGTCATAGCGCCCTCCTACAGGGCTGCATACGAGTAATGAGTTTTTTAAAAAAAAAAAAAAAAAAAAAAAATGTGGGCAGGGCGTAGCAGACGTAGTCAGCCGAAGCGCACAGCTACGACAGCCTACGAACCTCATGTTGTAAGCCCTGGTATTCTGTTCAGATGTTTACTTTTGTGTTCCAGGTTTTGTTGATTTTTCCAACTTTTTATGTTCGCATGGGTTTTGATTTTGCTTTCATTGTGTTTTTTTGATTTTAAATGTCACAATACTATCGAGTTCAATTCGGTTCTGCCACGGTGCTACACTGGATTACCTCCGGTTGCGCTCCTCTGTGCAGGCCCACGACATATGTTCCTATGCAGCGCAATGTTTTGAACTCCTCAAAATCCAGGGTATTTTCGTGGAATACACAAGGGAGGTATTTACCTTGGGGGTGACCAACTACGAATCAATTACGGAAGTACGTGTGTCCCTGCTGCCATCGATATCTAACATCGCCAATTTACCCTCAAGTGCGCAATATCTCCATCCCTACCCTTTACGTCCGAATGCCTTGCCTCCATGTTCCAGGTTTCCTCATCCTCTACAGTTAGCGCCCCCTATGCCCATATGTTCCAACATATAGAGCACTTGTGACACCGATAAATGCGGGGGTTTCACCCCTAGTCACGTGTGAGTTTTCCACTCGAGTTTGAGTGCATGAGTCAGTGTTTTCCTACCTGAGGACTGTTTTATTTCATCACGTGTGTATTTGGTTAATATTTGTCTACTTTGGACGTTGTTGATTCTGCACTGGCTCGTTGATGGATTGATGTGATGATTTGTCCCTGCCGATGGTGTAGAATAAATGGTACGTATCTGACCCCAGTTGTGTTTCTGACGGTTCGTTATGAATCCCTTCCTGGGGTCTCATCGGTGTAATGAATAAATACAATTTAAAAATGTCAGTATATTTCGTATATCGCGTTCATGGCATTGCCTCTTCTATATCGATCATTGGCGGTTAAGCAACTATACCCTTGTACACTTTTATAGACAAACCTCCATGTACATAACAAACCTCCATGTACATAGATACTATAGGTCTCCTACTCTCTTCCTCTGAATTAGCTTGTCCTGGGGGGCCACAAGGCATTTTACTATCTGCATGAATTGTAGGGGATCTTCGAAACAAAACACTGATATACACTGTCCAGAGAGAACATTCACTACACATCGATCTGCCATTGTAGCTGTGCTGTTGATGATAGTATGCTACTACATATACCGCATGCATAAGGTGGTAGGTAAAAGATTCAATGTGTAGTATTACGGGGGTTAGCCAGGAGGTCAAAAATCTATGTGGGAATGGTATTGTTATAACCTTAATGCCTAGATAGTACCGACATAGGTCGAAGGTGATGTGGATGGTCTATGAGGAGTACACGAGCATTGCCTAAGTTAGCTGGCGCTTCATAGGCTGGCTGATGCTTGAAAGATATTTATCAGCATCGACAATATTAGTCTACTGTCAAATCTAGAGAATAAACGCCTGCAGAATCAGCGGCTATATCAAGCTGCACAAAGTTGAGCCTACAAGGAAGACCACCGGTCAATAATCCCTGGGATAGTTGTTAGTGGTCGCGCAGGCATGGGGATCGGAGGGAACAGTCCTCACAATCGATACTTACGGAAGGGTCCCAGCAGAGCACAGGACTACCACTAGCTTTCATACATCCGCTATCGCACTCAGCTAAAGATGGTCTATATTACACTATCTAACTCATCATACGATTGATCCGGATTGTGGGAGCCATTCGACTAGGAGAGTGATAATTTGGTTACTTATGCATCTTCTGTGAAGCACTAACCAAAGCATGAAGCGTCACTTATTTCCGCAATGCTCTTGTAATCATCTTGGACAATCTCCATCACCTGCAGCCTAATTTTGTGCTCCCTAGGTATCCATACTCCAATAGTATCATTTTTCAGATATATTTGTGGCCTCTTACTTAAGCCCCTAGATATTGCACCTTGAATCTTTTACCTCCAACCCTATACATAAAGCATAGGCTCACTGATGTGTCTTGACCGATTTCAAATTGCAGCTCAATCCAACAATATTAGAATATTTGAAATCCATCTTACTGTATCGGGTATCTAGATGTCTCCCTCACGGTGCGGCCGATCCCCGTCGCTTTCGATACTAGATTAAATACCGAGCAAGGAAAAAAACAATATTAGAACGAGGAACTGAAGCCAGTATAATCCAATCCCCCCAGTACTGCACTGCACCCGTACATCTCAGCCCGAAAAAATAAGGAATGCCCAAAGTTCTCATAACACATTCAAAAAATGGACAAATAGGTACGGTCCCAAGGACGTGTTTCTATTTCGGAACTCGTTTTTTGCCACCATCTAGTAACAAGCCTTCGGATGCTCGGGTTTCAAGTAGCTGAGCAGGCCTCCAATAGCCAGCTGACACATATTTCCTCGTTGCCCGCAACACCCTTTTGAAGACACGCTTGCTTTGTGCCGAGTCTCGGTGAGAGCAAAATGGGTTCTCCCTTTGTCATTGGTATTGTGTGCTGAACCCTCGTACTGCTATTGTGTGGTGGCTCTCCCTCGTTTCTTGGGACTTATGTTCTCATGCCCGCAAAGTCGTTACTCGGCTTGATGATCCACTATGCCTCTCTATTAGACGTACTCTCGCAATATCCTATCGCCGTGTGGACGAGCCCACTCAACCTACTTCCCACGTTGTAGTAGGTTAAGCGGGTATCAGCTAGTTATTGGCTAGCCGAAGCCTTTGACCTGGAAATCACATGCTGCACCGCATTGCCTCGTAATATTACAATACCACATCTAAATCTTTTGTAACACCATCCGCGAATTGTTGGTAATTTCATTCATAGTTCTGGCGAGGGCACCTGAGCTATACATGCTCCTCGGATGTACTGGTGTGGCTGGAGATGGCATGTATAGGCACCATAGTGATCCGAGGCTATCATTGGTGGTGGTGGCGGCGGTATTTCTGCTAGCGCGGACGAACATTTTGCATGTACAGGGTACGCCGGAAGGGTTTGGCGCTCACCACTGCCTATTTAGACCCTGTCCCCCCTGCTGTGCTACTACCTCCGCATATGTCTGTGATGACGTTTGCCTGCACACACTCAAACATGGCTAGATTATGACGGACATTTCGCTCCTCGTGCCTTGCCACAAAGTTTTTTTTTTTTTTTTTGGAGTCTATACGCCTGATCAGCCTAAGGCTATGCGGCGCCCCCGTTCCCTCCCCTTTTAAGGTTCGGTACGGTACACCCACGGGAAAACGGGCTACATAGCGTCCTGCCTTCCAAACCAAAGAAATATCCAAGGAAATACCCGTCATCCGCCACCACACCCTCTACCGGTCCATCCCCAAACAACAGTATACCTCCTCCGCCACGCCCCTTCCGGCCCTTCCCCATACAAATATGCGTCCCCACCACCTCGCCTCTTTCGGCCTAATTGGTCACATGACCAAACGATACCACCCTAGCGGGGAATCATTTGGTCATGTGACTAGGAATCAACGCAGGTCAATCTTGGAGAAAAACGTCTCCACCAGATCCACCGTGTAAAAACCCTCTCCATCTTTCTCCTTCCTGGCCCACCTCGCCCTATCGTCCATATCTTCCCATGTCCCCCATCTCCGCCCTATCTCTTCTCCATGCATACAGACCAAGGCTATTGCTTGCCTGTCTCCGCATATCTCCCGCATTTTCGGCATTCAGGGTTGTCTGCTTTTCCGATCTTGTGGCGCCAGGCTTGTAAGTTGCATTTTCCGGTACGACATTGAACGTATGGGACCCTTGCTTTCCGGTTCCACTTCACCACCCTACCCATTCCCGCTCCCTTCACCCTTCGCTCTTCCTCTCTCTTTCTTTTCCACGCCTGCTTCAAGCCCATTTGGGGGTCTTCCGGATATAGAGCCGTCGCATGCTTAGCCAGCTGGTCTGCCTTCTCATTGCCGCAAACCTCGTTGTGGGCCTTAACCCACCCGAAGGATACTGTATTCGGTCCCAGTCTGGTCTGTCGCTCCTTGATATCCATCATCACTCTTCGTAAATCCGCAGTCCTAGCTTTTCCTGTCCTTCCTGCATTTCTAACAGCTGCAATCGCTGCTTGTGAGTCCGACAGGATAAGTACATTAGATTCGCTAGGTGCATCCTCGAGCGCCCCTCTAACCCCACACACCTCTCCATCCCACACTGTCGCTAGCTTGCCTAGTGTCGCCTCTCCGACTCCTTGTCCTCCTTCCACGTACCATTCAGCTCCCACCACGCCATCTTCACTCATGCTTCCATCGGTATATACCCCTGTAGCATCACAATACTCTCTAGCTTGGTTAATGGCTTCCGTCCATACCTCCGCCTTAGAGTCCGCCTGGGCTTGGAGCATAACCACCGGCACCTCCACCTTCTCCACTCTTCCTCCGAAACTCATTCTCTCATGTCCCTCCTCTTTCAAGCCTTGCCACAAAGTTATCGTAGCGTAATAAACCCACAATCACCTAGGATGGTGGATATTGAGCATCATATGAAGCATGACGATTATGGAGCTAACACTTTGTTCGCCTAATACGTACTAGACGGGCTAGATCCAGATTGGTCGGGCACGCGTTCGTCGCAGGCAAAACCAGTTGAGTATGGTGGTGTAGTTAGCCCCACTTCACGTACGTAATCCGCATACCAAAGTGCCACTTGGAGCGCCCTTGCGGTTCCCCCCCTTGGCAACCTTACTGGGAATTTCCAACTCCACTTGGTATAATTTGCCGTCGCGAGTTTCCTCCCGGCGGTCATCCGACTTAGTTCATGCCGATCCATTTCCGATGAAACTTCGGGGTAATAACGTATTGATGGTGGTACTATTTTCTCATACCCGCTGCATGTAGTTCGCCAACCACCCCCAAAACCCGCTACGTGCCTCCGTCAGTAGCGTCCTTTCGTCCCCGTTTAGAAAGGTGCCGTACTAGTAAGGGTGGCAGCGGTTGGGTGTAGATATAGTTCTTGTGGGGCCTAGCGTGCGTGGTGCCCTCCTGGGTGGCTACTATTAAGTGTTAACGACCAAGTACTTGTACTGTTGTTGTTATCCGGGGTATTCCTGGAAGTGAAACTCTCGTATTATTCTTTACCCCTACCAATTGGCACGTTTGACGGCGGGGGTACTATGTTTTACACTTAAGTATATGAATTTGTTCTGAGTGCCTTCCGCCCTATTCCCGGTGAGTGTTAGAATTTCGTCAGTCTCTTTCGGGCTTCCCTCACTGCGGGCGCTGTCGATTCACCTGTGAATTTGGTGCTTTGTGGAGAATTACGGCTCTTGTGCACATGGTGGCCTGGGTTGCCTCCGAGGTCGTGCGTGCTGGGGGAGTACACACTAGTGGTCTTTGCCTGCATCGGGCCTGATCAAGTGTGTTTGTGGCGATGCTCGGAACACCAACCCCGAGGCTGATCTCTCGAACTCAAATGCACCTGTCGAAAGGCATGGTGTGTTAGCCAATCAGTTTACATCGCTTATTGCTAGTCATACATTTTGACAAACATACCAGTAGGTGCTGAGCTGAGGCCATCTCGTGACTATCAATTCCATAGCAGGAGGTTTGTGCCGGTAGAATAGAGTGAACGGTTGTTTTGTAATTTACTTAACATAAAGTGTCCACTAGCGGAAGATAAATACAACACTTAACATATTTAATCAACAGACCAGCTGCAGCCCCAAGTAGATTGAAGGTTTACATGTACAAATTTATCGATACAATTGCCCCCGAGTAATCATTCAACCTCATGGATTCCAGATATACATAGGTGTCATCACTGCAGTGCACAATGATACAGTGAAAACTAGAGGCAGCAAAGCTTTCCACCCCAGAGCCCAACTAGAAACGACAACCGGATATACATAGCTCAGGAGGAGGGTAACTGCAACGTTCCCCTATTGCAATCGAGTGCGTTAAAGTAATTGACTCGGGCAGAAGGTGTTGATGTGATAGACTCCGGACGGGAACCCGTCCCTGTTGTTGACCTCACAGTCCTCCTGACTATCGTGCCCTGGTTCGTCTCCGGGGTGGAATATATGCTCGTTGTAGCTATCGTCGTCACGCTTGATTGCTGCCTACTGATCCTAGGCAGCACAGTAAAGCTAGACGTGCCTGCTTTCTGTATCCCAGTACGAACCAATATCGTCGTGGTCGCCGTGGCAATTTCCAAAATGCTCACGGTAGGTACTCTCATGTTTGGTCGCCATATTTGGTTTATGCGCAACAAAACAATCGCCCTCGTCTGCCATCGAGCTGTCGTTATCCTCCTCGTCCTAGAGGTGGTCTGCATTCTAGCTCGTGCTATCGTCGCCGTGGACGTCCTACATCTACCTGTACTAGCGCTCGTCGTCAATCGTGACCTAGCTGTTGTCTGCATGCCCGTCTGAGGTATTGTCGTCATCTTTGCGCTATGTATCGTAGGTTGATATCGTGGGGGGTGATATCGTAGGGTGATGATATCGTGGGAGGGTGATATCGTGGGGTCCACGTGCCGAACACAAGTCGCGCGAGGAGGGTATGATCGATTTATGCTGAGAAAATGAGGACCATGGCCTAGATATATATAGAGGTGTAGCTATAAGCCAAGCCAAGCGGCTGGTGAAGGGACCACTCGATCGTTCCACATTTCCTAGGTATGTTAAAGATCCAGACCTCAAAGACCCACCTCACCTTACTTTGAACCTAAAGAGCCACTCTCACCCACTCCTTCCACAGCCTCATACCCTAGTGCTACCGCATCATCGTGGTCTCTGAACGGAACCTATCGCTTTAGGGTGTGCCTACTTCATCCCCTTTGTTGGTCTCCTTGATTTCAAGATCCTTTCCTCGTCGTGCCCGCCTTTCCTAATTCCTGTACGCTGTCCAGGTCCTAGACCTTGCCATGGGGTCGTTCTCAAGCCTTGATCTTCGTAGTACTCTCCCTGGTCATTGACTCAATTATTGCGTTGTTATTCGCTCATTAGCTGTATACTGTGGGGTGGATCGGTTTTGGAAACGCAACGCCATGCATCAAGAACGGGAGTGACACTGATTCGTAATTGATTGTCCATCAATGAGGTATTTGCCATCATAAAACTACGTCGGGTCAAGATTAGCTGTGTGGGCATGATCGGTGTCTAGGCAAACGTAACACCCAGTGATGACGTTTGATCCAAACTGCACACTCCAACAAGCTCACACTGAATTGCTTGTCAAATAGAAATGTCATTCTCAACAATTTTTAATTCGTGGGGATTTCGAACTCAAGTAGTCATTCCTTATTCATAGCGCATCACCATCATCGTGACCATCACTTGAAGGTATGCCCCGATACTATATTTCGCGCTGAACTCGCTAAGTTGCCCTGTCACCATGTGGCTATGTTGTTAGTAAAAGTGCGGCATGGTTAAGTCAGCGTTTTGAATGAACGTCAGTATTCTCACGAAACTTAAATTCTCAGCTAGATAAACCCAATTGTGTTTACCTTTGTATCGCAACCGTTATATGCCTGGGTATGGTAAGATGTGGAAGCCATACCCATACACATACTACAACCTTGTGCAGTATCTGCGGCCAGCTTGTGGCCACGATAACGCCAGGATCCTTCCTTTTACGGCACCTTCGCCCCCTATTATGGGAGACGCCCACTCGAGCTTTTCATCGAACCTTCCGATCAGATTGCCGACTTCACCACAACTCTGTCCATCTCAACTCCGTCGTTCTCGTTCACCCAGAATAAGATGGTCATCTCATTTTCGCTCACAACTCCCACCATGGCTGATAGAAGAGACCTATTTACCTCCCCCAACCAGGTCGCGCACGAAAGCCTGTGCAACCGGCAACCATGAAGATCAGGATAGGTGAATTTGAGCTCGTACAACGTTGTACGGACAAAACAACTATATAAGTGTATGGATCTATTCTGGCAAACGGTTGGGAAAGCATAATCTACTATAGGATTTCTGTATGGGTGGTCACGGCACAGACAATCTCACAGTGTACGCAATCATCTCCCTCCTTGTTAGTGTAATACATACTGACTGCTTCTCATATGGTATAGCTGGACATTGAAGAATTGTGATTTATGAGCTAGAAAGGGGACCAGCGTTTTCAGCAGGTAAGCGAATGGCCGCCCTTGCTCATGGAAACCCTCGCCCTGCCCTGTTATCACAGCACCTGGTAACAAGTCCATCAATAGGTTGAGAATGAGATGGGGGAATCCACGGGCGTAAATAGGTTATTGGAGATCCGTTCGTTTGGCAATGTAAGCCTTGTTATATTTGGACTTGGAACCCTTTGTTGCATGCAAACCCCTGTCTGGCCTATTTCCAGAACACATGCTGACGATGATAACCTCTAGAAATACGATGCTGGTGCTCCATCTCGATTAGACTAGATACGACTCACCCCCCCAGACTTAGATCAACTCCCAGATCATCGTGTGGTTAGAATCAAGTATCAACTTTTACCATGTCATAACGATAACATCATACAGGAGCTGCCCTCCCACACATTGCATCAAATACAGTTTGAACTCCGTGTCCAACCCCGCACAACACCCTTATACAGAAACCTGGATTGGGCCGCTTGTAGCTCCCGCGGGCTACGGCAACAGCCTCATGCTCGGCATTCTGTATGTCATCATATATTTATCTCTTATCACGATATTATGTTCTACAGTCATGATGCGTCTGTCTATGGCTATTGCGTCCATATATTTGCCCTTCCTGTTGTTGCTTTTATTATAGTGCTCCTTCATACTGTTTACCTACATCCCTGTACGCTGTTACCTTCAAACGCCTGTGCATGGAGACACCTCGGTTTCCCCAACTTTACCGAAACAAAACAAGGAAAGTCTTCATACCGCGCAACTAGCATTGGAAGCACCGTATCTTATGATACCCATTGTCTGCCTCTTGAACTATAAGTCAATTGTATTGTCTACTACACCTGTTGCGCTGCCTACTAGTACCATGTCGGATCCCTAACAATATCGTTCAAACATCCAACGGCCAAATATTCCTCTCAAATACCTCAGCCTTCCTGGCAAGAATATCCGGACTAGAGCCGAGGTCGGGGTAGGTATTTCTAGACTGTCGAGATCCGGCCAACAACATATCAGCACTCCCCACGCGATGCGGCCAACGGACTCGATCAACTCCAATACACGAAGCTCCCATTGCGGGTATACTGGGACTGTTTTCCTTGCTCGTTTTCTTCGATATTGTTCCGATTTAGTTGCCGGAAATATAACGGGATTCAAAGCAAGAACCCAGAGAGAGGCCACTACATGTACTTGTGCAAATAGCCTTAACCAGTGAGTGGCATGTGTATACTAGACTCGTTTCCTTAGTTCTATTTACTCGGTTTTCGACATCACCGCTATCTCAGCTCTGGACGTTCGTGGGGACAGAGCTCCAGCCAGATGGCTCTCTTAATCCAGAGGATAAGGTGATTGGCCTGCAGGCACAATTTGTCGTAAATCTGGTGCGTTCCAAGTCTCTCCGGTGCAGGTATTTAATTAATTTTTTGTCCCTACTCGGTACACGCCTTAGGCTGGAGTTGACAGCTAGAACATTTGGCGAAGGGGTTGGGACGGAGAAAGGGACCCTATCATTTATCACTCGTATACCCTGATCACCGGGACCTATTGGTTCCAGAAACCTCCCCGGGACCAGCAAGAAGTGTCGTATATCGTATAAGGAGATATATTCTCCTGTCAATATTGTAGGAGGACCAGGGCCCTGTTGCTTATATGGATAGGTTTTTTACCACTGTAGACACATGACGCTACCACAGTATATGGCATACCTAAACAAGCTGATGCTTGAGGGTAACAGTGTGAACGGATCTCGCTACCAATGACCGCTGAGGGTATAGAAAAAGCAACTGAAAGGAAGGGCACATATTCTGCCGCGTTGGAAATATATATGCGAACGCCAGTAGATAACGCAATAGTGATGGGCTTTTAGATACGAGAATAAAGAAACGCCGGGTAGCTGTAAGTAAGTTCAGGGTAACTTGTAAGACATCGCGCAAGCCATGACTTATCGGTTAAAAAGGAGCCTGGAAACCCCAGTCAGTGGCAAGTATGTATCGTGATGATCTTGGATGTGGTGGATTGGCCTTCCAAAAGAAACCGAGGTTCATTGTTAATTTCCCCTTTTTAGGGGACGCCTTTGAGTAGCAAAAAAACCTGCAGTGGTCACAACTCGAGCTTATTCCAATGTTCCCAATTACAGTCATAATCTCCTAAGCTTACGTTTATTCTTTTGATTTTTACTATAGAGTTTAGGCTTGCAGTATCTAAAGGTTTTTAGTAGAGTTCAAGAAATAACAAAGATTAACGTAATACTAATTCAACTTAACATCCGCGCTTTCCCAGTTGCCCTGTGTACTACCTTCTCGAAGGGAAAGCAAAATGCTGTGACACCTATTTATCTCCCACCTTCCTCTTCCATGTCTGGTTTCGCCTGCTATCCTTTTACCCTTTGGTGCTCGCCCGCTGAATCCATGTCCCGACATAATGCACGACGGCCCTAGGCCGAGTTATTCAACTTCAAGTCGCACCGCCGGCAGAGGGGATCCTCCTGGTGCTCTAACGCATACGTCGATACACGTAGCCTCCCCTTGGCCCTCCCCCGCCTGCCTTCTCTCCCCACCCCGTACTCTGCTAGAGTAGGGCCCGTGATCTTATGCCCCACTGTGAATAACCCTTCCCTGCCCCCTTATGTACAAGGTCTCGATGCTGTTTTCTCCGCTCTATTCATTCATGTCAGCCGCAACCAATCATATCGCCTGTGCTCTACCTTTGCCGAAGCAATAGGCCATAGTTGGAAGCCACCGACCTCGCAACTTCACAGTTGCTCTCCAGTACAAAGATTTCCCAAAAAAACAATAGTACGCAATCTCTTTGGTCCTCTCCGATAATTCTGCCAAGTCGTAGAAGTCCTCCACGGATAATGTTACTGCTACCCCCTGAACATTATCCGCATGGGACTCTGGTGGATCCCAGAACCGGCACTCCCTCCTGCTGAGAAGACCCTGTTGGGCCAACCTATGTATTTTAGATGGTCATAATCCTTTTTTCCTACCAGTAGTTTCTGGGGCTTCCGACCAAATATAGGTACTCAGATATAGAACAACTACTCGTCATATCAACAACTTCCACTAACCGGAGGGCTGTCCACCCGCACCCCGCACCCCTGCACTCAACCGTTGAATGTCTCTCCCTGTCATTCCGCTCGTGATGTCAAACTTCTGAATTCGTACTTTGTTCTGTCTACCTTCCTCATTGGCAATTCTATGCGGGAAATGTCTAGAAAACGAGGCAACCGAAAACCTGGATATAACCAAGATCGCTTATGCAAACCACCAAAGCAGGTAGGATGCATAACAACCTCTATTAACGTTAGAATATCGTAACTAATACAATACGTCTTCTCTCTTGCTTCACCTACGCCGTTGTGGCTGCATTCCCCCCCAACCTCCTCAACCCAACCTTTTCCGGTAGTGTTCATGTTCGATCTCGGAATCCGTCACTAAGCTCTAGTGAATCCCGACTGTCGCTCTTGTATCCTATCAGTCGTAGTGAAGGTTGCCGGTCTAAGGGCTGTTCGGTGCGGTGCTACAACTTGCCACAAAAAACAACAGCTAGGTATCCTGGGGCGGCGTGAGTTCTTTGGTGTCATTGCTGCGCGAGAATCGCATAGTCATTTAGTGTTAGCCTCCTTGCTACAATATGTAATTCTCGCCAATTCCCTTGCGCTACTTAGGTATGTTTGTTGGCTGTCTGTGAGAGGATGGACAGGAAGAGATATTACTGCTTCCCTCATTGGCCACCCGCTTGCGATAGTAGTCTTCCTAGGTTCTTATACGTCCTCCTACTGCTAACGGCTGGGGTTATCGAGTGGTGCCGTCTAGTTCCCCGTAGCTGCTCTGGTTATTATGGTCAGGCTCCTGTGCACAAACTGCCCTTGGTAGATCTTTTTAGGTAGCTGCGCCGAAGATTCCTAGAACTATTTCCACAACCTGGGACGCCGGTCCTGTGGGCAACAGCATTCCTGAGAGTCACCATTGGTTCCTTTTTGCTGTCATCAAGTCTTAAGTCCCTTGCCTTTTTCGGAACCCCTTTCCTTGCTCCATGTCAACAACTCTATATTCACCCTCCCACCTCATTTTTCCTTGTCCACTCCTCCCGCCATCTCCCTGAAACGGACCAAATGCCACCAGGCCTCGTTATGAAGTTCCTATAGCGGCACCAGTGAACCATCGGCTGTTACTGTGACCCCACAATCTCCTGTCTGGCACCGGCCACCGCACTACGAATGTGTTCTCGCTCGCGTGCATATTCAATCAGCGCCTGAGACAACTTTTCACGCTATCACAATTCCCTGCGCCAACCATCTAGCTTCTCGTCATCCAAATATTCCGAAGGAACGCCCTTAGGGACCCCCGGGCCTCAGCCCGGCATCAAGCGACCGGCGGGTTCTTCTAGTACCTGCCAACGCAACACTGACGGCGTTAGCCAAGGTACTGATAGTTATAGTAGCTTGGGGGTTTTATACTTTAGTATATTGTCTACTGTACGAATTAGTTACTCGTTTGTACTTTGTCCTTGTCTTCTCCGATATTTCGATATTGCTGCTCCTTTCCTTGAGAATTGCGCTTCCAACAGTTATGAGTGACCTTCGGAGTTGTGCTGCTTTGGTAGTAATAGAGCCTCCGTATAACGTCGGATGAATCCTCTGGGATATCCCAACCCTAGGGGGGGTTGTGTGATTATGCAGAAGTTTCCATGATGCGCTCGTCTCGAATGCCGTTCCCGCCGCTGCCGGTGACCCTCTGGTTATTGAGATCGGCCAGGTGGGTTCCTCCAGTCATATCTCTCCGTGCAATGATTGGACGGACGCTAAGGTTCGTACCCGCGCTATAATACCCTGAACACTTATAGTTCGCTCACCCATATATCCTTATTCGCTACCCACTACGGACCCCCACCATGTTCGTTATGAAAGAGTCTTGAACGCCATCATCCACTCTGGCAACCATTGGCTGTTACTAGACATATGGCTTTCATATTGCTCTTCCCCTGATGCTTCCGCTGGGGCCATAGTCCAAATACCTGACCTTCATCAACCACGCAAGACCCGGCATACACGTTCCTGTTCCACTTTTCGGGCTGACAATGAGGGTACGTAATAGAACCTATGGTCACTATGATGTGGGCTAATCTCATATGTTCGCCTCGATGCGGTGGACCCTGGGTACGGACTGCAGGACTTCGCTCAAATATCCTTTATTTCACCCGACTACACCAGCGTCTACATGATATAGCACAACTCCATTTAGCGCTTCCGTAAAGCAATACCCATAAGGAGGGCTCGATGTGTCAATTCTTAGACTAAAACGTCTACTTCAACTCTGATTTAGATGGTACGTTGGCACCTCTAAAAACAAGAGGTACATTCACTGACTTTGTGCCAACTCAGCCTAGACACCAGCGTTGGCATCCGACCAAACTGTCACTACATATGTCTGATCGAGGATCTCACACCCGGGCCAATGTATAGGGTCAACTCGGCGATGAACCCTGAATACCGTAGCTAGGTACAAAGTTCCAGGACGAATATGAAGACTGTAGCCAACATTGGATGCAGAGAAAGCCCGAAACGACACTTCGGTGGATAGAAAGGGTCGCCCGGAGAACATAGTCAGGGCGGGGTTGACAGTGACAGCTAGGCCAATAATACAAAACACAACAGCTGAAGAAATGTATCCCAAGCTACGGAGGTTCTTATTCTTCCACCCCTGTTATTATATGGAGAGGCCTTTCGTCACAGCGCCGGCTAGGGGGATATCAATTACCTGTCTAGTCAGTGTACTGACGCAAAATATATGTAGGATATATTCGAGTGAGGAAGCAGGGTAAACACCATCGGTGTCACCTTCAAATGTTCATACTTCACACACAATTTTGAGGTTACACTACCCTAAGTAGTGCAGAATATTTCGGTATCTCAGCTATACATCCCCCACCTAACGGGGCTCCAGGTATTCTCTATGAGGGCCAGTCGATCTGGGTTATTAAACCGAAAGAACTACTACAACCGGACTTCCAGTTGTGACGTACAACACTACAGAAGGATGTTGCAATATCGCCGAGGACATCGTAACTACAGAAACGGATACAGTATACGACAGCAGAAGCAGTACTCCCATCCTCAGGAGCATGCAATAAAAGACTTCTTTGCCCCAAAAGCATTCTTAGCCTAATTATCATGTTAGTATGGATTTACCACATATCTAGAAACCAGGACAGACATGACATTATGAGAACAATAACTTCAGAGTACAACCCGGGTTCGACCATTTATACATCACAATTAAGATATCATCAGGATGTCGCCACAAACAAGCGTGATTTTAAAGAGTTAAAGAGTTATACGGTAAGTCGGATTCCTCACACACCTACCCGATCTAGGCTAAGTGGGGAAGTTGCGGCTTGTCACTTCGTTCTTGAGAGCAATGGGTTCCCAGTCAATTGCGGCACAAATGGCTGAAAGAAGGTTTCACAGAGATATGAGGCCACTCTGGTGGTATTAGGCTCATAAGCGTACCTGGAGAAGTGGAAACGGAAACTATGATAGTTCTTGAATCAATTTCTAGGCATATATTCCGTGGGAGGGAAGTTACTATCAACGAATAGCTACGTCTTTCACCCACCTAGCCAACCGCACAGAATATAATTTATGCATACGAGACATTCAACGCTTCCTCTGTAGCACGAGGAGTGTAGCCTATCCCAGAGGTCCTTTACGATACCCTGGATTGACTTTACCAGTACGCTTTATGAGGGGCAGACTCTAGATTTGGCGCATAATTACGTGAGTTGACACATTGATACTGTTTGAATTTCCGTCTTTATTACTGCTTCGTTTCTGTACCTTGTAAGTAGGTAGATATATGGCAGAGAGCAGAAGGGGGGTGGAAAAATCGCGGGTTGCAGTCCGGGATGCGGCCCCTCCGTATGATAAAGGGAATACGCACAGGGTTCCCCGAAAAACACAACGTCCCAAACCTTACAAGATGAAGTTCATGAGCTATCGCATGTAAGGCGGACAAAACGACAGGTGAAATGTCCCTGGTTGGAAGCGGGGTACGCCTACCCCGTTAGGGTTTGTGTGGGATTGATATCCGAACACAAAAGGTACGTTCACCACGACATCCAGTTAATTTCCCCAGCATGTGATCCCCTGTGGAGCTACATTACCTGCAGGCACCCTCAGACTATTCATAGCTGACATTTGTATATCAATCTGCGGGCAACCAAACGGACAGAGTACCACCATAGACCTCATGAACACAAGCAGTGGTTATGCATGAGGTCCCACGTCGTTAGCACTCGGAACTGGGTGTCGGTGGATCGAAGACAATAAAGGGGTAGCTGATGGTCCAGAATTGTCGCATCCTGGTCACCCAGGTGTGGAGATGGTGACATTGATGATGGGCAAGGACCTCTTCTGTACGAAAACAATGCCTGCGAGCGCGGCAGGAGGGCCAAGCGCAAAAGTGTAATGCGAACAGCACCCCCAACAATACCAATACGGATAGCGAGCCAGTATCCATGGTTTACCGCAGCGGACTTTTGAATCTCGAGCGGCGGGAGGAGCTTTCTATGGTTTGGGTATGCGCGAGGAGGGGAAAAGATTTCACATGCAGAAATTCAGGGGGTTTCAGTGACTTTCAGGCAGAGCATAACTTTGCCCCGTTAAATGCGGGAATTTCGAGAAATGTCTCAGGTTTTGTACGCAGATGGGGGTTGACTAATGCAACCGAGAATCTACCTCGTGATTCGTTTTCTGAGATGAATAGTCCGAATAGCAGTACAGATATACTCCCTTCTATGAGGGCCATGATGATACTGCCGGAGGATTCAAGGGTGCCAAGTAAATCTGGCCAGCCGCGGCGCTCTATGTACAACAAGTTGTTAGGGAATGAAATGAAATTAAGCGAAATGAGACTGAAAGCCTCTTGCTCACATTCTGAGGGAAGAGCACAATCTAGGCGAAAATCTTGGAAGAAAACTCAAGAAAACTCATGGTAAAGAAAGTTGAAATATGCCTCTGTCGCGTAAGGGGGAGGGAACCGGAGGTAATCAAGTGACCTTGAACTAAACAAGCATAGTAGCCGAAATAAGAGATAATGACGAGGGGGCCAGTGAATTCAGGGTAACTCTTGCAGCATGTGCGTGTGAAGTTTGAAATATTTTTTGCCGCAAGGGTACTGAATATGCAAAAAAAAACGAAGGATCCTTCGGTTCCCTTCTGCCTGCGCAGGTTACATAGTATGCTACTAACCTTACCATAGATATCTTTATCTTCTCCATAACTAATTTAGTTGCGGGATTATAGCACTACTGCACATGGGGGGATCTTGACCCACCAATTTGGTCCATGGAAGGAGGCAAGGATCCGTGGGGCTAAGTGGAAGAGTTTTTCAGTTACCTATGTGGGGCATTGAGTGGGCATCGATTATGTAAGGAAATCTATGTTTGCCTTAGAGGTTTTGCAGGCAGTTATTCCACTTATCCAGACGGGGGCGATTGTTGCAGAGTTTTTTCACCCATTTCTTCCAGATGGCTTCCGGTCATTTCTTTTCCACCTCCCTGTCCCTTTTATTTGTCATGCACATACGCCGGGCACCGCCAGATTAACTTGACGGCCCCTGGAACCCAGCGAGCTTCCGCTGGCACATCATGGCGTCTCTACTGGGGCCGCGGATGAATAACTAAGTATATAAAAAAAATATAAAAACATAATAAAAACAGAAATACACTAAATCCATTGAGAATGGTATTAACCAGAGCTAAACTACCTAGGTACACACAGCTCCAGCGACCAACAACTCTGACCAACGAATTCCGTAGGTGTCGTTCATCTACTCCTCGATATCTGCTGGAAGCGGTTCGACTTTTATCTACCTTTGAAATATAAGAGTGCACGTGAGATCATGGTTGCCATGGCAACCATTTCCCTATGCTATCACATGGATCATTCGCATGGCGATACAGGAAGGGATAAGGGTCTACGACCGACAATTGCGGGTATGGGCTACCAGTCCTGCTCGCTCTGGTTTGCCCGGATTTTACGCGATAATCGGACGCCTGTATGTGTGGCCTGTAAATGAAGGGTGCATATCCACTAGTACCCTAAACAGTGTAGAATATTGTTGGAAACCACAAGAACAAATGGTAGGCGCCCGGATTGACGAACCGGGAAGTCGCTAGATGTCGACCCCACGCTGTATAGCTCCGTAGAAGTTCAGACTATACTAACACATTATAAATTGAGAAGGGGTTATGGGTAACCATCGCATAATCAAAAGTGGGAATGCGTCAATCTCGTTCATGAGCTCATACACGATATCCAACATCAACGCAAATTTGATAGAACAGAATTGCAATGACGCAATTTAGATTTGCCCACTACGCTAAAATTTCCGAATCAGTAAATTCAATCATGCGATGTGCAAGTATCTAACGCCGTCATTGTATTTGAAGCAATGCAAAAAGAGGAAGGCGCAAGCCAATGCACAATTGCAATCGTATGTCAGTGTGTACCGATGTGCTTGGTTAATCTTATTAATTGGCCGTTAGTATATGTTCTGGTAATACGACTGGAAGTCAGCCTTCATGTGAAAGAATACTCACAGACACATCTGAGGAAGGGGACTCACCGAACATTTCTTTCTCGTTACCATCTATAGAACCGCCATTTTTTAGAGCTTCGCATCGTTAGCAGGGGTAGGAAGGGGATCTTAATTCAGGGGGATGGTCACAGGGTTCTAAAGATCGATTTGAAAATACTTAAATTCCCAGACCAAAGGAAAACACCAACAAACTATTTACTGCCCCCCTATAGACGTTTTCATAGTTAGCAGTGGAGAATTGAAGCGGGGTTTACATGCAGTGGTATGGTCCCAGGGGTGGAGGGAATAAAGGCCTACACTATGGCTTACGTAACAGCGGAAAAAGAACGACTGAAGGGAACAGAGATGGAAGAACTTAGGGGCAACCGGGCATACGAGATACTCACCACTCGAGCACAACAACTGTCGGTTGATTTGGGCATGACAAAAGCCATATAACCCAGTACACACGCGGAGGCAGCGGCACAAACGGACGAGTTGGACGAAACCATGGAATCATAACGGGAGACGATGGCAACTATGGAGGGAGAGTACGAGCTAAAGTTGGTAGCCTTGGAGAGGACTACACTGGCGGTCATTGATCTGGCCAAAAAGGCGGCCGACAAGGTGGAAAAGTACAAGTAAGCAGCGGAGGAATGTAGGGAAGAAACGAAGCAAGAGTACGATAAGTGGCTGGACGAAGAAATTGCGGCGCACAATACTACACGAGAGGAGTTGACAACGATAAAGCGAGAGTGTAAGGCATGGTTGGAATCGATGGAAACGATGAAGCGAGAGCACGAGGCAGAGGTGGAGGTTTGAAGGGAAGAGTGGAGACCTCGCACCACATATACACGGAGTTAGCAGCACAGACGGAGGAAGTATTAGATAAAACGACGGCACTCCCGGAGGATGGCAAAATAACGGCACTCCCAGAGGAAATCCTAACACGAGAGGAGGGGGGGAGGGAGGCCTCAGCAACACAGACGGATGGCTCTTGGGCTTTGGACAAAATAACGGCACTCCCAGAGGAAATGCCAACACTAAAGGAAGAGGGGAGGAAGTCATATGCACAGGCAACGAGTCAGGGGGTACTAATAATGATTGCGCCGCCGCAATCAATGCTAGCAGCATACACGGTAGCTTTGGACGATTGGAAGCCCTACAAGGACCTAAGCGGCTACGAAAAGGAGGACAGGGGGTACGAGAGTGGATGTCCGGGGTTAAACTGGAGGAGAGTCGGACGGAGGAGGGAGAGGGCCGAGACGCCTACCACCGGGAGAGTTGGTCAACACGATCGGCCATATGCACAAGCTGTTGTCATACACGGCGTTCCCGTACGATATAAACTAGGCAAGATGGGTCAATGGATCTAGTAGGATAACACAGGGATCGAGGTGATGGGAGTGAGGTGGCTATTGTCAGAGGATAGGCGACGAGGGAAAGAAGCCTCCTCGCTGGTCATATACACTAAATCAACCAAAGAGATAGTGGCTATGAGGTTAGGTGGGAGGTTTTTTTCAACAGAAAAATACGACTGGAATAGGGGTCACCCGAGGCAACGGGACAGCGGGATTTGAAGGAGATGGACGTCACACACGTTACACGTGGAGGGGTTTTTATTTCTGCATCGACAACGTTACATAGGTTGACACACGGAGTGAGTGGCTGGACGAGGGTATACCGGCGGTGATGGGGGGGGGGGGGGTTGCTTGTAGAGCAGATGTCTTTTCCTTTTTCTTTTCCTTTTTAGTGCGACGCTTCTACAGGGGGGTATCTGGTCTTGTACAGAGATACGGGGCAGGGAACGGCCCAGGGGTTGGATAATGCAGCCGGGTCCTCACTC
>Ga0307511_10002250_pt1 | contig 20195 bp, 16 predicted proteins | sample 13_EM_MG_FD_200266 | JGI IMG/M metagenome (GOLD analysis project Ga0307511, IMG submission 200266) | Populus trichocarpa ectomycorrhiza microbial communities from riparian zone in the Pacific Northwest, United States - 13_EM | ecosystem: Host-associated > Plants > Roots > Unclassified | place...
TAGTGAAGAACTCTTACGTTTAAGATGATTAGCTGTAGGCTTTGAAGCAGGCTTTTTGGTGGCGCATGAGCAATAGGATCTTATTGTCGTTTCTTTGCCAGTCATTTTTCTTGTGATCCTCATCGATTCGCTTCCCAGCTATTACTCAACTTAGAATTTGATCCCCTCTGTCTTAGTACCATCCATCCACTTAACAATTCAAATCATCAGTCTCTCTCGCAAGCGATCAACCCTCCGCTCCACCAATTCTTGCTCTTTTGCCGTACAAATTCCAAGCCAATGTTACCCCCGATTTAGAAAGAGGCCCTCTACCACCTTCACATTTCAATCCTTGCTCACCTCGACATGAGTTACGCATGATGTGTCGGAGTTTCTGGAATAAAGAGGATTGTCTTTAGCTTGCAAGGTCTAAAACTGTAAAAGATATAAGGACTGTGCTGTGATAAACCCCTCGGTGGTTCATAGTTGCGGTAAATCTCGTTATTTGGAGAATCCCAGAACTGCGGAATGGCTAGCTATTGAACATTTGTAGGGCTCTGAGTTATTGCTAGATATCAAAGTAACGGACATCAAGCAGTTGGTGGTAGAAAGACTGGTAGAAAGACTGTTAAAAGGAGACGGGATATGAGAATGTTGTTCACCTACAATAACAATTCTCTAACCTCAATTCTATTTCATTAGTGTAAGAAAGTACCATATATTGCAGAAGAGATGGCACACTTGAATCGTAGATTGATTGGGAATTTCCGTTCCTCCCTCACACAATTCCAGTTAACATTCCACGCCCAATACGCAATTTGTCCTCCCATTCATCTCTTCCTAGGGTCTAGGCACGAGGCAAAATAGGAGAATCGAAATATTCCCGACACTGTTATCACAACGACTAAGCCACTGCCACCATGTAGAGGGATTAGTACCTTCATAAGTAATAGGTGACGGTAAATCTTTGAACTCCAGGATACGCAATACCCATAGGAAGCTCCTGACCAGTATCCAGCAACTTAACGATTGGCTATATGAACAACCTGGGTTTGAAGACAGAGGTGGTCCCATCGGTAAAACCTTTTCATCCACTAGAAGCTGTCCCCCATGACACTTGGCAACGATATATCGGCACCCGATTGCCTGCGGAGACAGGATTCCTTTGGCATGATCCTAGTCCCTTGCAAGAACGATCCAGTCAGCCCTAGGGGACCTTACAGGTAGCTCAACAGCATAAGTAGCCAGAAATCTTGTGGTTGGGCTAGCTACGGCTACTCCGGGAGAGAGATGTTTGCTATGCCCGCATATGAGGTATGGATAATTTTCTTGCCCCAGTCTTTAAGGTGTTTGTTTCACCTGGTGAGCGATGGGTAAACGGATAGCCAGGCCAACAAATCGGTTCGCATAATTCTGTAACTCGGGTTCCAAAACCAATATATAAACAGTTCGGAAAATCCTTTACTCTAGACTTGCGGAAAGTCTCCCTCAGCTGTTGAGCTCTGGGTGAGATGTTAGCAATGTTAGCATAATAGGTAGGTTCTAAGAGTACAATAAACTCGGCATACAAACTGAAGCACTCGGTCCTCACGTGTGGAGCCCTAGTAGCAATGTTAGATATCCCAGTACAAGTGCTTCGGACCCATCTCAGACTGCCAAACCGTTGTCTCAGTTGCGGAGCCCTTTTTCAGAAGCCAGCATAGCAGCCAGTTTCCAATGAAAGAAAAAAATAAAGAGACAAGAGATATTATATGTAGGAAAGACCTTAGCATCTTACACCCTGGGTGCGATACTAAGACCGGCTCCGCATTATTCTCAGGATGAATGGCACACACTATATATGGTTGATACGAGAATTCTCCAACCACTTTCAAAGCCCTTGTTACGTGGGGGAGAGGAAAAAGGAAAACTTACCTGTAGACGAGGGCCTACCTGCATATTGTCTTACGAACGAAGACGCTCTCCTCTACGCGAACTACTGCGGGAGGGGGCAAGAGGACTTACCTGTATCCATTCCAGTTCCAAAGTCGAACAACTGCTGCCTGTACCGGACAGGTGGTCCCACTATCTAGTAGTGACGATGCTATCGAATATCGGTGATGTCGCAGTGTGTGGGATAGTGCGGGGTCTTGATGGTGTCGGCTGGGGGTAATATTGGGGTGTTGGTCGGGGAAGGAAGGAGCGGAGCGAAAGAGAGGGAATGGGGTACTTGTAGTCTGTGGTGTGCAGTCCACCCCTGTCTTTGGGGAACAGTCACAGGTATTATTGTGATTCAAACATCATAACACCGCCAGATACGGGCACAGTACTTCAGTTACCAGTGCTCAGCGAGTTACCCTGAAGTCACTGCAACTGGCTAGTTGTATTTCTTATGCCAAACCGTTGTCTGATATTTAGGGTCGTTCTTCAGGAGCCAGCATAGCAGCCAGTTTCCAAGGAAAGAAAGAAATGGAGAAAGCAAAGAAGGTATGTAGGAAAAATCTTTGTATCTTGCACACTCGGTGAGACACTTAGACCAGCTCCGCGTTATTCTAATTAATAAAAATACAATTGAATATGGTTGGTACGAGGATTCTCCAACCACTTTCAAGGTCCTCTCTATGTGGGGAGGATAAAGCGAAAACTGAGGGCAAACAAATAAAAAATGCTTACATCTCGACCTACTCCGTGTTACTTTTGGAGACATGCTCCTCTACCAGTATGCTTACATGCGGAGACTTGCTCCTCTACGAGATCTACGGAGGAAGACGACAAGAGGACTTACCTGTAACCTCATTCAAAACCTGAAAGACTAACCCCAGCTGTCTCAGAGAGTTGGACTTTATACGTTTTTATAGTGCAACCGGCACAACCATTGCTCCCAAGAGAAGTGATGGACTTTGTTCGTTTTTCAAGTGCAACGGCACCACCAGAGCACTTCTCCCGCCGGAAATTAGCCCTCAGGCTTTGAAGAGGTTTCAGTGACGTATTGCGGATGGTCCCTAGCAGAATGTGTTTTTTGGTTTTGGTATATCAGTACTCGCATTCAGCTATGAAGATGTGAGTGGTGGACTTACCATGTACTTGTGGGGTTGTAGGATATTCGTGATATCAGGTATTGGCGATTTCGGATGTGGTTGAGGTCTCGTGTGTGATGTTGATTGTTAGTGGGGAAGGGGCGAGGGAAGTGGGAGAATGTTGATGAAGGAACGAAGGAGAGCGAGAGATGAGGGGGATGGGGTATTTATGGGCTTTGAGGTGTTACTCCGAAACCGGTTAATTTGTACCCCTCCTCAAGATCAGCAGTCACATGCGTTGTTTTGATCCCCATATCATAACAACAGGAGATAAGAAATTCCATTAGCTATCTACGAGGGGCTGTGCCAACCGGACTATTTCCGGATAGTCCTTTACTTTGTAACTCAACATAACTTTCCCGTCTCCTAAGCCTTGCGTGTATTTATGCAGAGAATTGTATTCGCTCAGACAGCCACATTGTAGACTTCCGGTTACAATCTTATAATTGCTATAAACCTAGATGATAGGCCTAGTCGTCGGATCGGTACTCATCAATATTATCCCTTGGCAGACAAAGGGTGTGGTGTCAGGGGTGGGGTATTGAGGGTTCAATCAGTTATTATCGCGCGACAGGTAATTATAACCCAGCATAGAGACATTACTAACAGGTTTGGCCTCACCAAGTGGTGGGCTATGTCTCTTAAAGTGAGTGCCTTGTGAGTTCTCCGATGGCGCCCTGGGCAGTCTAGATTCGTGGGATGCTTGGTCTCACTTCCTTTTATGTTCACATGTTCCTGTTTTTATCTGTAGATTGTTCTGGTTGGCACTCTGTAGATCCTCGCAATTTCGTCCTGATCCAGAATCCAAGCCACATGTCGAAGTCAGGTCCTTCGCCCAATCTCGTACCTCCAGCTTTCAAGTTGTGGGTATCGAGCCAAAGCCCCACTCCACTATCTCCAGGTTCTTCTCCCGTCTGGCATACGATCAGACAGATTTGTGCATAGGTCTTTTTGACCATAGTTTTGTGTCCGGTCTAAGATATGCGACTACTCCGGACCTTTTTAGAATAATATTCTTGTTACTTGCTTTCTAGATGTCTAGGAGATTAGTGTTGTATCCAGTGCCCCCCCTGTCGTGTAGGTAGGGTTGTCACGTGTAACTCGGGTATGAGAGGGGGAAATAGTATGACTCGCTAAAGATTCGTCTGGTACGTAAGTTAACGTCCATCGTCCATCGAGTGTACTTAAGCTTGTTATGAAGGCAAGAGAATATTTCCGCGCATTTCATTGGTGACACAGTTCGCTGAAATATCCCCTTCGTTGCTGTAGTAGTAGCATTTCGTAATTCCATTGGGGTCCAAACCAGTGTACATGGAGAGACTGAAGGCGATGGGCGGTAAACAGACGAATCACATATTGGTTGCCTCGTGTACTCCATCATTTTAATTATAACATCATAGTAATAGGCATCTACTATAAAACATCATATATTTTTTAATCTTATAGTGTGAATGTAGTAGGGCGATATCAGGCGTCACTGGAGCACTCCCAAAGCTGATTCCTTCACATATCCCAGGACGCCATGACTGCAGCTCGGCTGAGAGTATATACGTCAGAAAATTGGACGCATAACAAGTCAAATATATTATGGAACGGATAACACACCTTCACCGTCCATCAGGCTGGTTGACCGACATTAGCTAGTAGCTCTGGTTCAGAGCAACTGCCGGTCCAGACCCAACACCCAATAAGTCTATATGAGAAGAACGAAAGTCTCAAATACTTCGCGACCACTCAAATCCTATGGCACCGCATGTAGTGATTATGACATCCCTAAGTAATCAGTGACGGTATAAATATTCCGCTCCCCATACTTGGTGTTTACAATGCGGCGCCTAGTATTCCTCCGTCATATGCGTAAATGGCCTTTAAGCCTGGAGAAGATTCCGTTTCATGCATGAAAAGTGGAGGAGTAATTCACTAAGGTGGCTGGCAGCAGATGGGTTGTTAGTTATGCTAATATAATGAGTACATATGGGTCTCTTTCTTTGACCTACAAAATCACTTACTTAGCACTGGGAGGGGGGTTAATTATGCTAGCCGCAAAATTGTCTTCAAATTCCTTCTTCCTGGATACATCCTTCCATCTCTACGAGCCCTAAGGGAGTCATTAGCAACATGATCATAATTGGATGGGATCGTTCTCTTGCCTCGGCCAACGAAATCGCTGGCTCCTCCATCCAGCTCGGGAGAGGATTGCCTTGCGAGTGGAGCCAGGTGATTTGCGCTTGTTAATTCCAGAGTCATTCCCGGTCATGAGTGGATTTCGATGAAAACAGAGGAAATACCGAGAAGCAAGGAGTAGTGGTTGGCCATCTGATTTCGGTGAAGATGTTTGGTCAGAGGAGCGCCTAACTTATATGCGACCTGCCGAGTCACGCTACCAACTCCCGCCAAGGCGCTAATGAATCCGTATCCCTTGTTACTTCCTAGTTTAGTAGTGAGGCAACCAAACAGGGAATTCCCAACCTCAGCTAACAGGGATCTGGTTGCAAACAAAAATCAGAGAGTTGGGAGAACGTTGCATCAAACCTTTGCGGCCAACAACCAACTTTTGTTTCCCCCAAAGTCAGTGCACGCTACCACAACCACAAATGCGAAATACGATTCGCAAGGCCGCGATGGAGGAGGTTGACGGGAATTACATCTGTAGATGGGTGCTGCTGGGAGACGGTGGGCATGCTTGGGATTGTGTCGGAAGAAACACCTGTGACTCGCTAAGTGACTTACACTCGATGAATAACCCATTGCCTAATATCCCACTAACGAGCCCGGTCACTAGGATACCCTGCCGATATCTCCGTTGAATCCGTACAAGAGGGTAAAGTGACAAACTATTATAGTTGCTACAAGAGACATAAAATCAACAAAACCCTCGGCATAGTTTCTCCTGCAATAGGATTTTGATGTGGGTGTTGGTCGGAACTCGGCAACGAGAGCATCCAGAAACAAACTGACAACGCCAGGAAGTTGCCAGACCCACTGATAAATGAACTGATCCTGGGAGCAGGCGCCGAGTCCAGCATTGGCATAGTTGTTAGTACTATCACCTCCAGACCCAAGCGGTTCTCCTTTGGCATAGGACGCCCATCTAGGCCAACTATCGTCCAACTGCAAGTAACACTAACCTTAGGACATAGCAAGGTCGGGCACAAGGTCGGGCACAAGGTCACCTGGAGGAGGCGAATCCGAGAAGCCTACCCAACACCGACCCTTGTATTCACTGACGGTTCCGGCAAGGGTGGCAAGGCAGCTCGGGGAATGATCAGCAACAATGGCGCGGTCGGCTGGGGGAAATCTAACCTGCTGGGACAGTATATGTGGGAAAGAAAGCATTGGTAGCGGACGCAGAAAGAGCGGGAGTGATGAGCGCACACAAAGCCCATGCGGAGTCTCCGGAGATAACCATCCTCACGGACCCAATGGCCGCCCTAAAAAAAAACGTCACGAAGGTCAGGTATCGAGGGGACGATAGGTACCTACGTGCAGAGGAGACACCAGCTAGGTTTTACCAACGTGACCTGCGTCAAAGGCCACATTGGCATCCCCGGCAACCAGGCACCAGACTAACCAGCAGGGGAACGCAGCCCCGCAAGACGAGGGAGTCCGATCATAACGGCGCCAGGCATCAGGGCACAAGTCAAGACAAAATCAAAGCGTGTAGGGTTAGGGGAGGATTCGGAGTTCACCGTACGGCGTGGGGCCATCGAGCGCTAGTCGTATCCGCGTGGTGCCGCACTAACCGGGGCCCATAGTTCAGTTGGTCACACTGCACTGTCAAGAAACCCGACACCCTATGTTTTGAATGTGTAGAGAAGGAGACTGGAGACAACACCGTTTTTCAATGCCGGTTGCACTAAGGGTCATGGGCAGACGGGACAAACAAATCTGGAAGGGGGAGGGGAAAGACCGCTGTGATGTGGCAGAGGACTTCTTTGTGTATTGTCATCATGTCCGTAACTAGAGGAACTAAGTGAGGTCGAGGGGCATTATTGTCTTCTTTTGTATTGCTCTGTCTCGTTGGGAAGGGGCCAGGATATATCGGCTCGGCTCGTGGGCTCGTGCCCAGCCTTACTGCGCTGGGGTGGTCGATTAACTCATCCCGTCTTGAAAACTCCCGTGGGTCTGGGGGGTGCACCATGGTCTGTTTCTGGACTCATAGGTGAGTAGTGAATACAATCAATCAATCAATTCCTGTATCTTAATACGAGCAAGTCTTCATTTTACGCTAACTATGCACAATACCATCTTTTCAACAGATCTTGTCTAATCCACTATACAACGTAACTAATACATTGTGCAGAACTTTCGCCCTGCTATCTGAACAGCTGATAGAACTATTCCACACCCTAACAAGTATCAAATATAGTTTATGAAATAGGATCACATCCGAGTAGAATATCTCACCCGGAAGTCGATGAATAGCAGGGGATTTAGGTATATCTCAACCATTTCTAGGCGGGATAGGCCTATTGAGAGAGTTGATGGTATAAAATATATGTGGGACGTATGATCCCTGATGTGACGTATGCATGCGCGCATGTGAGTGACTAACGAATGTATGTTGTGGAAATCTATGGTCCTTTTTTGGGGGAAATACGGTGAAGGTGGCTGAGGCGGGAATGTTGGTGTAGTTAAGCGGAGGTAGAGGGCGTTAAGGTGATGTAGCTGGCGAAGGAGCTGGATTTGGTGAAGGTGGTTAAGGTGGTTATGGGGTCACTGTAGTGATCGGTTACCCTGAACTTCCGGCTACCGTTTTGTATTTTGGTGGTGGAGACACTGCGGTGGCGAATGCGGCAAAGCTGGCAAACGAGGTGCAGGAGGTAGAGGTGGGTAAGGTGGTGGGCTTGGTCCAGTTGGCGAAGTAGGCGGGGTTGAACGTGGTGACGGTGGTGCTTGGGGGCTCACCGTCGGAGGGGTTACTCTGAAGTCAGTTGTACCGGTTGTTTTTGGTGGAGGAGGTAGGGCAGCGGCGAATGTGGTCGTGGTGTCAAACGTGATGAAGTAGGTGGAGATGGACAATGTGGTGCGCGTGGTCTGGTTGGCGAAGGAGGTAGAGCCAACATGGGGTCTGTGTGGCCCAGGGGTTGACCACTCCAGCGGAGTCTTAGCTCGGCGATGCACGCCCTCGCCATATAGCGTAGTATCAATACAAGTACTGATTTACCAAAAAAAAAAAAAAGTGTCACAGGGGTGATGAGTTACCCTGAACTCCTTCCCGACCACGGTTTTGTATTCTGGTGGTGGAGCCACTGCGGCGGCTAATGTAGGGAAGCTGGACAACGAGGTGAAGGAGGTAGAGATGGGTAAGGTTATGCACATGGTCCAGGTGGCGGGGGAGGTGGAGTTGGTGAAGGTGAAGTTGCTGACGGGGGTTAGTGGTGATAGGCGTCACCGATGGTGAAGAGGTACCCTGAACTCGCTCATATCATGTTTTTTTTGGTGACTTGCTAGGTTACTGGTCAGGGTAGCGATTGTGAACAACGGCAGCCACCGGCTTTACATTAGCTGTTTCATGTCAATCGCTGAATGCTAGTTATATATGTGGTTTCCAAATTAGTACCCGTATTTATACTATGGTATATGGCGAGGTCGCGTATCCCCGGGTGAAATCCCGGCTGCAATCCCGGCTGGATTGTCCAACCGCTGCGCTCTCTATAGCTACATGAACCTCGCTATGTAACCGCTATTTCTCCGCTGCCTACATTGCCCCCCTCCTCTCTTCCCCGCTCCGCTCACTCTGACAAGAGAAAATTCGCCACCGCTCGGCAATACTCCATGTCGAACACCCAATATCCACCTGCGGATCTAGCGTTAGCCAGAACTAGAATAATCAGGACAATGATTGGAAGGCTGTGATCTGCTCAAGTTCTGGCGTGTGCTTGCTTTAGATGCATAGGTACAACACTCGTCACCTATCACTGTGTAACTCTCCGCACTGCAAAATCTTTCTTGCGAGGATGACGTATTTGTGGGGATATCCTTATTAGGGATTATCCAGATGATTGCCCAGTTGCTAACAGAAAGGTATAGATAGAAAGAGTCCCTTCAGCCCATGAAATTTAAAACCCTATTAAAGGCCAGTAAGCTCACCCTAGAAGGTTCCCGTCCACAGGGGGATAATAGCCAAAACTATAGTCCTCAGGCAGATCGGTCCTAACCGTCCAATACTTCCTAAACTGATGAACCAGCTTGAAACCCCACTGGATTGAAATAGCGGCCAAGTTCATCCGGGTGTATTGGCGCTCATGTATGGGAAACAATGACAAATCCTGGTGTTATGAGATCTGAACGAGAATAGAGAAAGAGACCGAGATACAAAACGTGCGTGAAGGGACAGCTTTCAAGTAGGTAGAGTTCATCCGAAGAGTTGTGTAGGGGACTACTGGAAATATTAAGGAGACCGGAACTTACATTTCGCAGACGATCATACATTGCGTCGTCGGGATGTGTTGCTGATGCCGGGGAAGTCCGTGGAAAGGTGCGCCGTATCCGATACCATAATCCCTTCGGAGGTAAAGAGAGATGTTGGTTAGGTGGGGATACTCGGTAGGGGAGTCCCTGCCTCGGGTTCCCAATGTTCGTTCATTTGTTGAACACTTCGAGCTACATTCTCAATTTAATTACTAAAGATTTACAGAGTTCCCCCGGCTGGAAGGTGGGAAAGTACTTACTTACATACTAAGCAGTGAGCTATCCCAGTGAGCTATCCCAGCATGATTCATTCTTGGTGTTCTCTGGCATCCGCGTAAACTGTGACTTCCATTCATAATGAGGTCTGGGACGGATGTTAGCTATGGCAGCGTAAAAGCTCGGTGGAATTTCTTGCCTCGAAATCCAAAATCACCTCTCCATCCGCCGCTATGGGGTTGAAACACAATGGTAGTCAACCCTCGGTTTGTAGTTTACGTAACCTAAACGAATATTACCCACTATGCATGGTTTATATTTCACTTTATGTTGATCAAATTATGCCCCCCCGGATCCGTGGCTGACTGGTTCGGTTGCGGGTTGGGTGGGATTTCCCACTATCCCAAGGGGCAGTGGGGGGACCCGGGTTCGACTCCCGGTATCAACTAACAATTACCTCCGGGAGCAACGGGCGGATTAGCCGCGTACTCCTAGGACTACGACTCCTCTACGACTAGAGTGCTCGGCGAACCGTTTTGTATTTTTATTTTTTTCATTTTACGCACAGATTTCTAGAGAATGATTTAACCTTGGGAGTGAAGAGTTTGGTAGCCTAGCCTAATCACTAGTCTGGTGGGCACCAGCCCCTACCAAATCCCTAATAGGCAATGGGCACGAAACAACCTCTCAGTCATGTCATACACATTTTTTGTAATTTTAATTTTTTTTACATATTGACTGCTCAAGTACATGCAAATCAAACACAAGTAACTTCAAGGCAGTGCAGGCGGAACAACCATTTCCGGCTCACAAAATATCCCAACCTCCAATTCTCATCTGTCTCAATAGTATCCTGTAGTGCGGAAGAGTTTCTATGCAAATCCCCTGGCTGAGAACGATCTTCTCCTTTATGTAGATTACCAGAGACGGCGTCTGCTCCTGTGCCCTTGTGCAAACTAGCGGATTCAGTAGGGGAATGGATACCAAGGGAGTCCTATCGGGGGTGCCGGGGAACGGGCGAGGAAGGGTGGCGCTTGAAAGAGGCTCAATTGCTTTCATGGGAGGCAAATTCAACTCCAGTCTTGGGCGCGTGGAAAGCTTTCTGAGTCAAAAACACAATATATAATCCTGAACTTTGTTATCCCTCGAACATACCAGATATTAGATTGGTAGTCGTGGTCTAGTTCATTGCCAAATGGACAACCACCAGTCCAGCGGCACTAAAATCTAGGCTGTCATTCGGGTATGTAAATGAAGCATTTCATCTTGGTTTTTATAATATACTATCTGTCTTTCCTGATTTTCTACAACGTTATACTAGGGTATGCGAGTTAGTCAAGTCTGCCCAACCGTGTGCTACGTGGATAAAGAATTTATAACTAGGACACAATATCCAAAACAGCAGAGAGAATAATAAAAGTAGGTGTTCCCCACCTGGTGAGTCCTATAGGGACATGGCTGATAGCGTTTGTAGCTTCTCCCATATATGTTTCCAGATATCAGGCAAGCTAGCGGCTGATTGGAAGGTTGATTACTCACGTTTTTTTTTTTTAAATACTCCTTACTTATATGCGATCCCGTTGGGGGGGGCCCTCCGGAAACCCGGGAGTAGTTAATTACTCACAGTCTGGATGCTTCTCAGGCTATATCCACAACCAATGGCCGTAAGACCCAGGCCCATAGGTTATCTCCGACTCACTGAAGGTAGTTTGCCCAAGATACAAGGACAGGAAGGGGGGACATAGCAGAGATAGAAAGTCACTTCCGGGTGGTTTCGCATGTCATAGACTATAGATTCCCCAGGATTTCCCCAGGGACAGTCAGCACTACTCACAAAGGCACGTACTGCAAGTTGCTCAGACATATGTACAGAGAAGAATGGGAACCGTCATGGCACTGCTGAGAAAGCGGTAGCATTTCCACAGAGTGAAGAAACGCTGCGTGGCCAAGGTGTTTCCTTCTTGATTCGCTTAAGCATGGTATAAGGAGGATAATACGAAAGACCCCAGAACTGAAAACCAATCCCTCAAACCGTAGACTTTGCCGGCACTGTATTTCAAACTAGCCATATTTGCCTGTGACCCATGGGATCCATCCGGCTGCCACATTATGCGCCGAATATAGTGATTTTCCAAGGTGTTTTATGCTACAAGAACCTGGTTGTCACATCGACCAGTAGTCCTGTTGCTTCAAAGGTCATGTTTGGAATTGTACTCGATACACAGAGCCAAAACATTTGAAAATGGATGAATATCACCGCTCCACTCGTGATACAAACCTTTTGGAAGCCACTTAATTTTCTCAGTCACTTTACGATTGCAATGTGAGGGCATGCTTCCCAATGGGCAGCAGAGTATCTCACTTCCCATTGAATATAAAACAAAGCAGGTGACACTAGATCTGACTCCAGCATATCTCCATAGGTCAAAGGATTGTAAAACAGCTGCACCCCCGTGGTTGATGTCACAATAGTCCCTGGTGTGGATCTCGAACAAAAATAAGTTTCCTATGTACTACCACCCCTTGTGAACAACCATAATTATGTGGTTGGTTTGTCTTTCAATCTTGATCACGCGGTGTGCTTATCAGAGCTATATAGTAAAGTCCCCATATACCGAGGGTGATGTGTTGTATGCTAAGAGGGACTTAAAATCACATTCCTGACGAGAATGAATCGAATACTACCAAGACTGTCGTAGTAGGATTATACAAGTAAGTGAGCCTTTTGTACCGTAGCTAGACGCAAATACACCCAATTCGAGGTAATTGTGTCGGCAATATCTCTTCCAGGTGACTAGTTTCTGAACGGTGTATAGGACATGTGAAAGGAGTATCTCCGGAGCGGCTTGGAGAGTTGATTCATGGCACTAAGAATCTCATATCTCAGTTGAGAATGTAGATATTTGGCTCTTCCGAGGGGCTTGTGCCAACCAGGCTAGATATTTAGTTCCAGCAGGTCACATTGGTATGCCGAGGTTTCGGCAGGTCCCATTGGTACGCCGAGGATTTTCGAATACCTAGGACATGCCCTAGATATAACTCAATTTAGGTATCAATTTAGCAGTCCAGCATCGGTCAGCCCTTAAGACAAACTGAACTCCAAACGCTGAACTCACCACCCTATCAACACCCTCCTGCGAGACACAACCACCACCTCTTTATCTCTCATCCTCTTCGGTATGAGGCCAATAAATGCCTAGACCTTGACTGAACTCGACCAGCATTTTTCTTCAAACCCCTCCCTGCCCACGATTCCGGGGTTATAAGGTGATTATTCCGAAGGAAGGATTCTTCAGTCTATGGTATGGATCGTGGCCCATATCTTCCACGTAGTGTGCTGACAGTCAATATAGCCTACTCGGCTATTATAACAGATGACAACGTTTTTAGCTCGCAATAATCGTTGTTTGTCCTAAACTAAACGTTCCATTCCCAGGAAATCCCTAAATCCCGCTTAGGTGTGAAATAAGTACCTACGAGGGCATTGGATATACAGCCGACGACGGACACGGACGGTGAAGGCGATGATCTTGCGGGCGATGCACCTGAGGCCGATAGTGAGGCACAGGGGTGGCCGAGGGGGCTAGGGAGCGATTTTTGCAATTAATGCGAATGATAAGGGTCGAGTTATAGTCGCAGATGGAACTTCAAGGCAGGGTTGAAGCCAGCAGCATCGAAGATCTGAAGAGAATGGCGAGAGAGCAACGCTAGTTTGAGGAGGTCGAAGAGTGCGGCGAGCGAGCCTTGATTTGTAGCACAGTGGTTTGTGTTTTCGGCGGTCCCCCCCACAAGATACAGAGGGTCTCGCTATTTCGGCATTTGAGCCTGGACAGTCCGGACAGGGCGGATGATGGGTAACCCCCCCAGAATCACACGCTGTGCCTAGGTGGGTATACGGCGACTATACACTGTGACGTTGGACTCTACCAACGTCAACTAAATATCGGCAATGTGTGCTTCAAGCACCTGCATACTATTCCAGGGGTATAGATTGGCAAACCCCCAGTCGGTATGTGAAACCCTGTTAAAGGCAAGGTGCGGTAGTCGTTATCGTATGGCATATATATTGTTGGTTTTTAACTAACGCTAAGTACAGGCATTCGTATGCTGGTGCTAAACATGAGGCATCAGTGTCCTCTAGAGATGAGCGACGACTGTTGGACCGGATTCCCCAAGCCGGGGCCTTGCCCTGTTCGCAGATTGGTATTTAGAACCGCATAGGAGTACATTTGTCACCTGATATATCTGACCTCGAGGGTGGCCGTTTTGGGGGGTTGGGTGGGGTGAAGATTGGATCTTCCCCGGAATTGGAGTCCCACACTGCAGAGCATGTATCGAAGAACCGAGCTCTTACCAAGGAAAAGAATCAAGGAGGCACGTGACGAGCCTGTGCAGTGGTGGGTGCCAGGTATACGCCAGTCAGGTTGATTGTCGACGGCTAATCTCGAATGGATTTCGCATTCAGTCCCCCGGACTGGCCTAACGGGCCTTTCCCTTTGTTCCAAGCTTGCGAATACTGACATTGCAAAGCTTTAACACGGAGGGTAAGGGCGATATCATTGCGGACGATATCATGCCGGTTCGAGAAACTGGAGCACTCGCCGCGGCTCCTAGTGCTATACCCACTGGAGGTGTACTCTTACGGAGATATCCGAAGAAAGCTAGCATTACAGACAGCGTGATGTCCAAGTTCAGATGCCTATAGTCGATGTAAGCTCTTTCTGATTTCTGTTTTAAATATTTTTGAAATTATCTTACAACCCATACTGACGTTCATAGCTGGAAACCGACGAACGGATGCGATCGAAATACTCGATATCCAGGGCGAGAGAAACGTAGATGTAAGGCTTTTCCGATTTGTGTTTAGCACACTTTGACCATACCCTCCAAGGCTATTCTCCTTCCCCCTGTGCTACCTCTACATGTGCTGATAATGGCAACTTGGATAGGGCCAACATACGGTTAATCGTGTGGACCACGTAAGTCAGTGTCCTCCAATACACTGAATGAACCCTAGAAAGACATGAGGAGGCCGACAGTGGAAGGAAACCAGACCGGACCTCGGATGGGATATCGGACGGGGAGGCTGAGTTATTAGCCACTGGTGGGACACAGGTACAGGATGAAGACAACACTCAGCGTGGCATCCCAGGGCGAGGAAGGGATGATGAGGCTGAGATATTAGCAGCTGTGGCTCTTTCTTCAATTCCTCCGCTCATACACACAGTCAGTCTAACACTGACCTTTCCTCGTCGGAAATTCCGGCAAACTAAATCCAGATCAACTGGTCGGGGGGACTACCAGACGAACACCTCCCCGTCCAACCTTTCCCCGTCGGAAAACCCGACAAACTAAATCCAGATCAACTGGTCGGGAGGACAACCAGACGAACACCTCCTGTCCACGGGAACTCGCTCGCGCACAGGATGCGTGTGGCTTGGGAGTAGACGGGGGTATGGGTACAGGGCATAGCAATACGAGGCGGGGGTCGAGAGTGGAGGCACATGGACAGGGATAGACCCTACGGCGTGGGGTCCGGGTTGAAGGAGTGGTTTTGGCAAGGAGGTGGTTGTCGCATGAGGTTGATCAGAGGCCCTAGGAGCCCTAGGAGTTGGATCTAGTTTCTCTTATATGTGCCAAGATCGCCATGCGTTAGCTAAAAATGTTGAACCGGAATCGAACGTTATTACCTAGAGACTATACTCTAATGATACACCGATGTGTAGCCCAATTTATGTGTAGGGCTGAGCCATGGTTATTACCCAGTCTCACTAACACACTCTGAGTTTTCGTCCCCATAGCTTCCCGAATATTGATACGGAGGTTAGCTGGACTTCCACAACGAGAATATCCCCAAGGAGATTGACCAGCCAGGACACCGCCCGCAACTCTCGGCAACAATAATATCCAATCCGATCTCCGCAAAATAACAAGCACAACCCCATGCCTGTCATTGTTCCGCGCTGCCAACCAAACCGCATCGCCGGGGTGTCCCCCCAAAGTACCCCCACCTAGGGTACCTACCCCATGCGTAGCAGGATCGTTAATGGGGCACTGACACTGGACAGAAGCAACTCCACCGTCTCGCCCACGGAGGCTAAAGGTAACTCCCACATATGCTGTTGCAATCTTGTCAGGAAAACGAAAGAGACAGGGCAATCCAGGGACGATGGCATCGACCCAGCCCCCACAGAAGAAACTACCGAGTATACATTGGTCTAGGAATAGCACCATCACAGCCCCAAGCAAGATACTGCCCATGCTACTGAGGCGGGAATAGCCATTGAGCTGATAACAATCGAACCCCCGCCCAGCAAGTCTGAACCTCCAGCAACACAACCACCACAAACACAGCCATGAGGGCATTCGGTAGTAGATGATTGCAGCCTATCGCCACCACGGCCGTATCTCCGACAATGCCAGTATCAAGCAGATTCGCACTATCACCACCGGATCGCATCTATGATGGCGGCAAGACCAGCGGCGACAATCTAGCTAGATGATCTAGCAGCGCCGACGAATCCCACTACACGAACCCACTGACGACGACTAAACCAGTGGTGACTACGAACCCAGCGAGCCGGTGGGCCAAAGGCGGACAAAGCACAATAGGGGTTCACGACCATGTATATGGGATTATACCCCACACACGAGTGTAACTGAACATGTTTAACTGCTTTGTTTGCCAGCCTGAGCTCTTGGTTGAAATAAACTTTGGTTTCAACTCCACCGGATGGTGGTGCATTATGCATTCACTTCTTCACCATCACTGAAGGAGAATCCAGGAGATGATCCGGGTATCAACGGGGGAGGGGTCTGTTATTCCCTGACAATAATGGCACGGATATCATGCGCACTATTTTTTATACCTCTGTACTTAGCAGATTAACTAACCCAATCAGTTCACTGTGGCTCATCATGGTCTCCTCAACAGTATTGGAACACAGTGGAGTTACCATAAACTGCTCGGGCTATTCTCCGCTCTGTGCTACAGTTTTCTCTATGCCAAAATGCAGTTATCTCATATAATGACGTAGTTCTGCACTCATGTTACACTGCGAGCATTTATTACCATTGCGTCCGCATATGTCCGCTTCCTATTGTTTCTTTTCCCAAGGTGTTTGTGTACTGCGTTCGGGAGAGCAATATGGAGAGAGTATCGAGTTGCATCCCTGTACGCTGTTACCCGCAAACTGTTTATATATGTAGGCACACTCCTACTTTCTGTTAACATTTACAGGCAAGTGTTCACTTTGCGCTAGCTGTGCAAATTACCATCCTCTCAACATCTATTCTAATTCACTATACAGAGAATCTAAAACATTGTCTAGCGAACATTTTCACTACGCTCACATTAGCCCTGCCATCCGCACTGCACATAGAACCATTCCGCCTCCTAACCAGTAACAAACATCCTTTGTTACACGGGATTATGTTTCAGTAGAGTATCTCACCAGGACTTGGACGGTCACCCAGCAACGGATCAGCAGAATTTTTAGTGATATCACAACTATTTCTGGGCGGAATATTCAATCGACTCATGCAGACATTCGGGCATATAAAATACTCGTATGAAGTATGATATCTCACGTCAGGTAAGCATACGGGCATGTGAGTTGCTACCGAATGTATGTTGTGGCAATATAAGGGTCTTTTTTGGGGAAATACGAGGAAGGCGGTAGAGGAGGTAAAGGCGGCAGAGGAGGTAAAGGCGGTGACGGTGGTGGAATTGCAGGCGGAGTTGGAGCTGGTCAAGCTGATCCAGCTGACCCACCCGGTGGAGTTCATGGAGGTGGTGGAGGTGGTGATGGAGGGGGGGGTCACTATGATGAGGAGTTACCATAACCTCGATAGTACCATTTTAATTTTGGTGGCGGAGTCACTGCGGTAGTGAAAGCGGTGGAGGTGGCAAACATGGTGAAGGAAGTTGAGGTGACAAAGGCGGTGGACATAGTCCAGTTGACGAAGTAGGTGGGGTTTACGGGAGTGAATGCGTTGAAGGGGGAGGGTCCCCGTGGCGAGGAGTTACCCTGAACTCGCTGATACCGTTTGTATTTTGATTGTGGAAGCACTGCGGCAGCGAATCTGGTGGAGGGTGCAAACGTGGTGAAGGAGGTTGAAGTGGGTAACGTGCTGCACGTGGTCCAGTCGGCGAAGTACGTGAGGTTGACGGCGGTGAAGGTGGTGAAAGGGGGGGGGTCCCCATGGTGAGGCGTTACCCTGAACCCGCTTGTACGGTTTTTATTTCGATCGTAGAGGCACTGCGGTTACCGATGTGGCTGAGCTGAAACTCGAGGTGCAGGAGGTGGAGGTGGTAATGGCGGTGGACTCGGTCCAGCCAGCGAAGTAGGTGGGGTTGACTTGTATCCCTATGTAAGCATCCTCACCGGAAACTATTTTTGCGGGGTCTTTGTGGGGATATTTGTATTAGGGATCATCCAGGAGAAGTTCCTAGTTGTTGATAGAAATGTATAGTGGGAGCGAGACCCTTTAGCCTATTAAATTCAAAATCCAGTTAAAACCGAGCAAGCTAATCGTACCACGTTCCCTGCCACAAGCGGATCACCACCAAAACCACAGTCCTTATTGAACTGCGGCCTAACGGTCTAATACCTCCTAAAAGCCTATCCACAACGTCGAATGTTTCAACCCCAGGCCATGCTAGTCCCCAAGGATAGAGCCACTTACCATCTTTTTTCTGATGATGGCGAAAGGATATAATAGCTTAGTATATGTCTGGCAAGGACAGCGAAGACCGAGCACCCAAGAGCAATAGACAACGGGAATGAGTCACTGGAAGCCGTCGGAATATGGGCCGCGGGGTATATTTTCGTAAAAAACCGCTTCACTGATATCACATTCCTAACTTCAGTAGTAAGGAACATGCGTCCCTGCCCAGTTTGTTTGAAGAGGTAACATACATGTGTTATATGCCGGCATGCCAGCATAGTTATTTGTATTCCGACTTTTTCATCAGTCTTCTTCATGAGGCATCCGCACTAGCCGGCTTGTCAATCTTTCAAGGAGGCTCGGCTCATCTCGGCCCGTGCCCAGGCCTGTTCGTCATCCGCTGGGGACAAGCAAAACTGGTAGATATTTTTGGAAGGTTGGTATTAATTCTTTACTGCCCTAGTGGGTTCCTTGGTGACTGATACCCTACGCAAGGTGACGACTGGCAAATATGGTAGCTATGCCAAATCCTTGATTGGTCCCTCTCGCCCCAGTCAGCAAAAAACTTCCTCATTTATTGAGTCCTGGTCACCTATATACCTCAGAGAGGTCACTTTCCTCAGCCTGTAAATTGCCCCTGCATCCGCTATCCTATGCACCTGAACCTGGTTATCCTAGAACGGTCTCTTCCGGAAATCCGCTTGCGTTAGCCTGCAAAGTGAATGTTCAGACCTGGGAGAAATTTTACCAAAACCTGCACAGTGAACTCGTGGCTTCGCTTGACAAACCGAATCGTCTAATTCTTCTGTTAAAGTGACTTGTTCTATAGCTTGCTACGTAATGCCGGTTGAAATAGTCCCTCACTCCGTTCGGTCTGCACAACGAACCTTCTTAAGGCTTGGGTGACCGGCGGAAAATCTATTGCGAGAACTCCGTTGCTTCAGCCTGGATTTCCCAGTTTGAGATTTGTATCTTATACCCGGAATATATGATCGGATGGGTGCCCTCGGTTGCTTCTACCTGCAAATTGCGTCGTCTGTTTCTTTTTCCTGAAAAGACTAGTTGCATACCTATCATGTTGAGCCTGCCGGAAACCTGACTGGATTGAACTAGTATCCAAGTTCATCCTGGGGTATTGGTGTGCATATGTTCTGACCCATTCAGCAACACGGCCCATTCACCAATCTGCATCAACCACCACCCCCACCAGCGCCGACCAACCCCGTCTGCACCCAGACAACCCCACTACCGCTATCGCCACCGACCAATTCCGTCTGGACCCAGACGGCACCACCTCCAGTGCCAGAGACACCAGAAGCTGGCCCTTCCACACGAACCTTCGCGGAGGCAGCCACTCAATCCTCCCGCCCACCACGCGAGGCCAAGAAAACCTCCAAGCGAGCGGCAACTCAAGTCCCCCCCGCTGACCCCTAAACCCCTCAGGCAAAGGCAAGAGAACCCCCGCCATACCACCACCACCAGCTCCGGAAAACAACCGACCGCGGGAGCCATCGTCGTACACGCCCTCCCTACCAAGTTCAAAATAGGGGACCTGCGCCGGTGGCTTCAAGAGGACAACGAGGACCTCGCCATCACGGGGGCTCGTTGGCTCCTATCGGACGTCCACGCACGGGAAAGACCCATCCTTCCCTGGTCCTTTACCTGGCCGTTTGCACGGAGGCCCTACGACCGCGGATGGGAAGGAAGCCCTACCGCACTACCACCTAGGACCGGGACCGACCGTTGTTAGAATGCAGTGCATGTCATTCCGCCCATACCTAGCTATACAGTTATTACCTTGCAACCCGCCTTGAGCCTATTCACCTAGCCTCTCACGTTGAGTTGCATGTGCTATCATGT